>Ga0105099_10001082_pt1 | contig 17530 bp, 19 predicted proteins | sample PPLLak3cmMay2015_2_FD_79138 | JGI IMG/M metagenome (GOLD analysis project Ga0105099, IMG submission 79138) | Freshwater sediment microbial communities from Prairie Pothole Lake near Jamestown, North Dakota, USA - PPLs Lake P8 Core (1) Depth... | ecosystem: Environmental > Aquatic > Freshwater >... | reverse complement strand
TGAACAGAGCGCCTATGAATACGAAGAAAGCGAGCTTCTCAGGATTTATGAAAGCAGACATCAAGACCATGCCTGCACCTATGATCATATACGCCGGACCAGGTATCTTCACGCTCTTTTCTTCTGACAAACTGTGCACCTCTTTATATGAACTGAATCAAAATACAAAAATTATTTTTTAGGAACCATCTTCTTGATGCCGCCCATGTAAGGCACAAGAACCTTCGGGACAGTAACTGAACCGTCTTTGTTCTGGAAATTCTCAAGTATAGTGACCATTATTCTTGACGAAGCAAGTGCAGTGTCGTTAAGCGTATGAAGCACACGCTTATTTCCTTGCTTGTCGATGCACTTTATGCCAAGCTTACGTGCCTGGAAATCAGTGCAGTTAGAGAGCGACATGACTTCACCATAAGAGTTTGTCGTCGGCCTCCAGACCTCGAGGTCAGCAGACCTATATTTCCAGTCAGCAAGGTCTCCTGTGCAGATCTCAATGACGTGATACGGCAAGCCCAATGCATCGAGTATCTCTACTGAGTTATTGAGGAGCTCATCATAGTATTTTTCTGATTCTTCAGGCCTGCAGAAGATGAACTGCTCGACCTTATTGAACTGGTGCGTCCTCCATAACCCCTTCTCATTTATGCCATGGGCACCGACTTCCTTCCTGAAGCACATCGAGTAAGCGAAATACTTCTTAGGAAGATCAGACTCAAGCACAGAATCGCCAGCATGCATCGCAAGCAAAGACTGCTCTGCTGTACCTATAAGATTCAAGTCCTCATCCTTTATCGAATACACTGACTGCTCTATCGCTGCCTTGTCCATGGATGCGAATATCTCCTTCTCGTGGAGCATCAGCGGAGGCTCGACATAAGTGTAGCCTTTCTTCACCATGAAATCGACTGCAAACCTGATCAATGCCTGGTTAAGCAAAGCCAGATCGCCTTTCAGATAATAGAATCCTTTCCCCGCAACCCTTGCTGCAGAGTCAAAATCAGCTATTCCCAACCCTTCTGCCAATTCAACATGATTCTTTGCAGGAAAATCAAATTTAGGTATCTTCCCACCTTTCTTTATCTCGACATTCTCAGAACCATCCTTACCTACCGGGACTGACTTCCACATGATATTAGGAAGAGAAAATAATATCTCATTAACTCTTGATTCTATCTTCAGATGATCCTCTTCAAGCTTCAGTATCTCCTGCGGGATGTCCTTGACCTTCTTCAACACATCAGACGCATCTTTCCCTGCTTTTTTCAGCTTATTGACTTCCTCACTCAGCTTGTTCCTGTCGCTTCTAAGGGCATCTACTTTCCCTTTGATATCTCTTAGTTCCTTATCCTTATCGAGAAGCTCATCAACAAGAGCGAGTTTGTGGTCCTGCGCCTTCTTCTTTATGTTGTCCTTGACAACCTGCGGGTTCTCACGTATGAATCTGATGTCTAACATTCAAGTCATCCTCCGTAAGGCAGAAGCAGTGCTGGCGATTTATAAAATTTTGCAAAAAATGAGGTAATTATGACTCTTCAATATGCCAATGCTACGCTCGCAACAGATTCTTTACTGGCTAATGTTCGCCCAGCGCAAACCTGAAGGTTTGCTGGTCTTTGAGCCTAGCTCAAAGGCAACTGCAATATTATCTGACTAGTCTACTGCTGCTCGCTAGGTAGCATTGGTAATTTTAGAATGACATGAAATCTATCGCAGCGGATTGGCCTTTGCGTCGCTCACGCACTTCTCATACTCTGTATCCTTGTTCCAAGCACATAAACCGTTGACGCAGCCGCAACTTATCATCCTCAAGCAATCATATTCAGGCAAGAACTCACAAGTCGTCACCATAGGTTTAGCTGAAGAGGGCCTGCATAATTGCCCTGAGCAGCCATCTCGCTTACAATCAGAATTTGCGCTGCATTCAGATCCTTTCGGCTTCACTCCCTTAACAACGCACCTGTTATTCAGACAGCCACCTTCTTCGCAATCTGCATCAGCAAGGCATTCAAGCACCTGCATGCACTTATTGTCGATGCACTTCACGACAAGATTACCCGTCATCCCAGAGCAGAAATCAGGACAGGATTTTGAAGTATCGACATACTTAGAATAGTACTCCTTGTTCCCCAAGAAGCATTTGCCAGAGAGCTTATCTATGCCTCCGCAAGTGCAATCAGAATCTGAGACACACGAATCTATCTTTGAGATGTCTGACCTTGAAGGAAGAACTCCATCATCTGCGACTTTACCTGGAGCGCATCCTAGAATGAACAAGAATATGATTGAAAAGACGAACAATCGTTTCATCGAACACCACTTTTTAATTTTAGCACCACTCAGGCAGCTTCATTTAAATAAATTTCGCAACCATCTGTCAGCATCGTGGAGCCAGATGACCATCCTCTGGCCAAAAGTCACATCTGACAAGGATATCTCGAAGTCCTCTTTGACAGTATAGAGCTTGCCATTGATGTCATGATAACTTACAGATATGACAAACAGGTTCGGCTTCAATGAAAGGTCACGGCTGTTCATGTTAAAGATGAGCTTACGGTCGACTTTCAGCTCTTCGACATCAGCAGAATTCTTTAGGCCAGTAGCGTCAAAATCCACCTTCACATCATTAGGCATCGAAGCTGAAATTTTCTTCAGCGTGAACGAGACAGAATAAGGCTTATCAAACGCGATATTTGCGGGAAACTCCAGGTCATCTATAGATATCTTAGGCTCATCAAGGACGCTGACGTCATAGAAAAAAGATTTTGAAACCTCTTTCCCTTCGATGCTGAACTTGACCTTGTTCACACCAGCTTTCGGCTTTTCTAGAACGTAATCAAACGACTTCTCCTGAGAGATGCCAAGATCCGCCACCTTACACGTGTCAGAAAAACAGAAATCCAGCGACTTGAAAGGGAAATTCCCCGTGTTCCTGGCGACGCAGGATATCTTTATAGAATCATAAACATAATATGTCTCCTTCTCACGCGAGCAGTTCACTTCAACCCTCTTTGAAAAGACCTTCTCCTCTTCCTTCCCTGCAGCATCCACGATGCTCTCCATCTCTTCCCTCGAGAAGACAGTAGAGCCTGGCACCACAAAGAATGCCGAATCAGCAGAAGTGTTCCTCATATCTGCGACAGTTATCGGGAAAGTGTATGTATACTCTGAAGGGAGGGAATCTATGACTTTCACCAGCCAATAGACCTTCTTTGTCTCGAGGGGCTTGAGCATGATGGAACGGTAATTGTTGCCGTCTATGTCAAGCTCATTGATCCTTGCGATGAAGATGAAAGCTGAGACATAACTGTCGATCCTGTTCCTGACTGTCGCCTCAACAAGATTGTAAGAGCCGATACCAACCTGCTGCTGAACAGGAGAGACTTTCAACTCTAGCACATCGGGCACTACACCTTTGTGCTCTATAAGATTCGCGTCAACTACGAGAGGAGAGGTAGACAGCTCTATCCCGTGCCCCAGCCACTCATAACTGACATCAGTCTCACTGCTGTCCAGAGATTCTTTCAGCTTGATGTGAGTTGGATCGACATAGCCATACTCACCATAAGTCACGTCGAAAGGGACCCAGCCTGTGCCAGGGAAATATACCTCTGCCCATCCATGCGCTCCCCAATTCTTAGGGAATTCCTTCGATTCAGTATAAGCTATCCCTGATATGAACCTTCCGGGTATCCCTACTGCCCGGAGCAATGCAAGGAACAATGTCGTTATCTCATCACAGACACCATCCTTGTGCGCAAGGACATAGCTTGCCTTACGCGATGCCTTGACATTCAATGTGCTCAGGTCATATTTCACAGTCTCCTTGGTCCAGTCAGCCATCTTGAACACTACAGCGTAATAATCAGTCTCTCCTGCTGCAAGTTCCGATGCTTTCTCTATCACTTTCAGATCATCAGAATCTATAGTCTTCGTCGGCCTCGTGTACTGCATGACATCATCAGAGAAACCAAGGTATGGAAAGGGTATCTTCCTGACAGGATTGAATACGTTCTTTGTCTTCACGACAGTATCTATCTCAAAACCAGGATTTGCAGGCACAGGAGAATCCCACCTGAAGACATAATCTCCACCGACGACACGGTATGATGGCTCTGCATCTATCTTCAACACCAATTGAGACTCTTCTTCTTTCGGGACAAAACTGACATTAGCAGTCACGTAATCCAAGGAAGAACCCGCACCTCTTACGATGTCGACATCTGAAGATATCTTGAGGTCTACAGTGACTGACTGGGAATCAAGATGCCAAATAGCAAGCACAGGACATGAAAGAAGCACGAAAAGCAAGACCGGCAAGCAGATTCTCTTTTTCATTTTCATCAAAAGAAAAGGGTAAATCAGATAGCGGGGGTTGGATTTGAACCAACGACCTATGGGTTTCACAACAAAATCCTCTGATTTTTGGATATCAAATCAGAGATTTGACATATGAGCCCATCGGGCACTCCTAACTGCCCTACCCCGCTATATGCTTTCCAAAAGGAAAAGTAGAGCATATATAAAGGTTTTGTAAAAAGGACAGGACAGCCTGCGCCTGAACACATAGCTGTACAATACAAAAAATTAATAAACAGTTACGTCAATAATTCCCCATAATAATCAAAGCATGAATAATCAAAAAGGTGACATGAAATGGGATATGATCCTGCTACTGAAGAACACATAAAATCTGTCAACAAGCTGATAGATCAAGAGTTCAAGCCTAAGAGAGTGAAGTCACAACTTGAAGACCTCAAGAAAGAGTTCGTCAAAAGGCTCAAAAGATGCAATGAAGACCTGGTAGAAGGAAAGATAGGCGCTGAAAAAGCCCGACTAGAACAAAGGACACTCATAGAACAGTTCATCAGCGCACAGATAAAGGAAGCATGCAAGCTGGTGCTCGCTTCCCACCTTATACTGACGTCAAAACTAGCATCAGACAGCGCACTCAATATGGACCTGAGGGACTCACTTGAAGCATGGCTCTCAAGAGAGGTCATAGATTCTTTAGAAGTGATGAATGCTTCTCTAGGTAAAGAAGTGGACAGATACAAACATGAGGATCTCGGCTCAAACATCGAGATGCTTAGAGCGCAGATAGGCGAGACCATCAAGTTCATCGAAGAGTATTTCAAGAAGCTCAAGAAACAGGACTGGGATGCCACAAAAGAGATCCAGAATGCAGCAAATAACTTCAAGACAACTGCAGACATGCTAGAACAGCTATTAAAACCGCTCCCCGAGCACATAAAAGATGATGTGAAGAACTTCAGAAGACAGGTGTTGAGCCAGATGGGCAGGTTCTAGACAATACCGTAATCTTTATATACTAATTCTTATTACTTTTATTATTGTGTAGTAGCGAATTTTCGAAAATATTCCGGGGGAGCAACTTGGTAGAAGCTTGGTATAAAAAGTTGAAAGATAAGAAGAGCTCAGAAGTGGCAGATAACCTCGTTTATCTATATACTAAAGGCGATATAATGCTCGACCTGGTTCTAGAACGAAAAGACCCTAAATCCTGCAGTCTAGAGCTAAAACTAAGAGAAAGACCTGTTTTTATAGAAAAAGGGAATAAAACAGATTTACTCGACTATTCTGGAATAATAGTTCCTGATAGACAGCTAATAAGCGATATAACCGCTTCAGATGTAGAAAGAAATGCAGATGACTACAGATATGTCAATTTCATAGGAAAATCAAGAAGAGAAGACAGAAATGACTCCGAAAATTTCTCAGTGCAACGTGATAATCTAGTAGAAGCAGTACACCTCCTATTTGTGATGATAAGAGGGTATGAAGGAAGGAAGATAACACATTTTGCAGGATATTCAAACCCTAAAGAAGGAAGGAATGCGCAAGTCAGCGTCACAAACATAGACATACTCAGAAGATTCGACAGCCGTGGCATGAACGCAATCATAGATTCGCTCGAGATGAAAACATTATACAACACGCAGCTCGACCATGACAAAAAGATAATCCTGCCACCCATGACAAACGGCCACATCATAACAATACCAAAGAAGTATCTCGTCTAAACCAGAATCAACTATTTCTCAGGAAGGTTAAAGCAAAGCTTATAAATATAAACTGCAATACTTCAATAAACATTAGTGAAACAGAGGTGTAATCAATGTTCGACAACTTCAGAATCAGGACGATCGTCTCAAATTTCAACAGAAGGAAGATGAGCAACTTCTTCGAGAAAGAAACCAAGAGGATAGCCTATGCTGAAAATACAGTCAATAGGAGTGTAAGAGACCAGCTAGTCTACTGCGGCAAACTGTTCTTTGAATCATATGGTGCGATGGTCTCATGGGAATCTGTCAATAGTTTTCGAGAAGCCAAAATACGATCAGAACTGGTAAAGAATCTTGAACATAACCTGATTCCGCAGATTGAACTAGCTATCAGCAGCCTTTCGGCTGAACACAAGCATTTCGAACACAAAAGCCCAAATATCGCGGCAGCCATAAGCAGCATGGCAATATCCCTAAACAGCCTTAGAGCATACATCAGGTCATACCTGAACAACCTGCCTTCCTGGTGGAATGAGCTCAACGCAGTCAACATGATCAAGGATGTGGACAAGAGTTACGACAACGCCTCGTATCATCTTAAACACACAGTATTCGCTGCTATGCCTGAACTTGAGAAGGAACTAAATAAGCAGAAGTACAATACAGACAAGTTCATAAAAGCAGCAGCCCATGGTTTTAACGCTTAAACGAGACCAAGGACGCTCTCTCTTTTTTCCTGGTCCAATAACCACAAAACTGCCCAGATTAAACCACAGGATTGTCTCTGATAATAAAAACATTTATATACTCTTCTTTCTTATTTTTTAACACCGTTTAGTAGTCATTTTTCGCAAATTTTCCGGGGGATTTGATGTCGATAATAAATTTCAATGACGAAAATAGAATATACAGGCAAAAATCTCTTGATTCTTATGATAAATCAATCCAGCTAGGCGATATCATTTTTGAGCTTGTTTTAGACATTTTAAAACCTGAAAGCCTGCACATAGGGCTTAAAAATAAAGAACCAGGTCTATTTATCGATTTTTACGACGAAAAACCTGTCTCAGTTGATCTGGCAAGATATAACGGCATAAATGTGGAAGACAAGCAGGTTGCAGAAATACCCTGTTCAAGGCTCGAAAAGGCAATCCAAGACCAATCTGAAGTCAGGTACCGCGAAAATACAGTAGACTGGAAAGTGCCAAAAGAACGATTAAAAGATGCCATCACATCATTATTCTCAATAATCCTTGATTATGAAAGCCAAACCATACAATATAATATAGTATATGACCCTGAACACACAGGGGGTCCTATAAACAGGAAAGCCAAAGTGCGCATAGATAACATGAATCTACTGCAAGGGTTCGACCTACCATTCCTACAGCAATTGCCTTCTACATATAACACAAATGACCCACATTCACAAACAATAATCAAGAGATTCCTTGATAACCCTTCTTTTGAAGTGAAGCAGCTGATGGTCAAAGAACCAAAATGGACATATACCTGCTCAGGCATCCTGGTGCCGAATCCTAAGAACGCATAAATCAAAACTAATTTAAAGGAACTATTTTTCGTATTCTATTGTTATGCAAGACGCCGCGGTCGCATAATCTGGTAGTGCGCTGGATTGCTAAGTACGAAAACGTGCTTATGATCACCACGCATAACGCAGAGATTCAGTGTTCGCAAGGACTTATGGGTTCAAATCCCATCCGCGGCGTTTATATTCAATTGTAACGCCCTTGTGCCACAATGTGGCTACAAGGCTTATATCGATAAACGGCTAATTCTTAGGAGAACCTACAATGGACATACACCAGTATGAAAAAAGATTCCAAGCAGCCATAGCTGGAATCAAGAACAGCGAACTATCTCAAAGGAACCAAGAGCTAATCCTCAAATTCAAGGATTACGCAGTCCTACAGAACCTCTCAAAACCACGAGTGATAAAATACATCGAAATAATGAGAAGTGTCGCCAGAAGGCTCCAAAAAGACCTAGACAAAGCAACAGCAGACGACCTCAAAAAAATAGTAAGCGAAATACAACAACAAGACTACTCACCCTGGACAAAGCAAATCTACAAGATAATGATAAAAAAATTCTACAAATGGCACCTAGGAACCAAAGAATACCCTAAAATCGTCAAGTGGATAACAATACACATAAGCAAATCAGAAAAAAAACTACCATCCGAAGGAGAACTATTGACAGAAGATGACATAAAGAAACTCATCACCACCTGCACCATGAACTGCTTCTATACTCGTATCATCACGCTTCAATAGCTGGTCGACAAGTCTGGAAAATTTGTCTCTGTCTAAAGTTGTATAATCAAACGGCATCGTATACCTCTCAACCTTTTGTAATCTGCAACTCTGCTTCCTTGACTCCTTGACCCTTGTTCGCCTGCTCAAGGAGCTTTTTCACAAATTTCATGCCTTCCTTACTAAGCTGTTCTGAAACATCATCTTTTGGCTTGATAGAAAAGCTGACGGTCTGTACTGCTTCCTCAGCTATATCCGCGCCGAGCTTGACCAGTCTGAAGTCTATACCTCCACCCGCCTTGTCTGTCTGCACTACTGAAAATTCAAAAACAACACTCTCATCTAGAACGTACTTGTCGCCGAGTCCAGCTTCTATCTCTGCCATAGTCTGTTTGATGGCTTCGGTGATAGTGCTTCCAACTTCTGCTTCTGTCATTTCCGCACCTTTCTCAATACTTAGATACCAAACTCAGAATAAATGTCCCCGCGCCTGTCCCGAATATGCCGACTAACATGCCGCCGATGAAAAATATACCAGGGATATTAGGTAATTCCAAAGCGGCTACAATGCCCCCGAATACAAACAATCCCGCAAACACAACCGCATACACGACAATTTCTTCAACACCCATTTTTATCATCTCCTATAGCTCTCGCTCTCTCTTTTTTCACCTCTCTTTTACTCAGAACAGTCCCCCGACTGTTTATCCTGTTATTTCATATGAATTACTGTTTAATAAATGTTACGAAACATCGCCGAGGTTATTCTATTGTCAATTTTAACAGAGTGATGTAGGCAGATTGTGGCACAATCATCGAAGAATATTTATACAAGAACCGCCATAATACTCATAGAATTAAGAATTAGCCTGCGGGGCGAGAACTGACTCTCTGCCCCCATCCGCGGCGTTTAATCTTTAATTAAAGGCCGCAGACGAGAGGCGTTAAACCTCAGAAGAGGAGCCGCATACAGCGTTACAATAAAATCAGATGCGGCGTTTAACTGAGAATACAGTCAAATCTAAAATCCATCTGGCAGAAAAGTCATCTTGTTTTCTATCTTTGTACCACATGCGGCAACCAATCACGCTTCATTTGAAGATGCCACCAGATATGTGTTGAAAGCATATAAAGAAATGAACCATCTCCAACGTCACGCGGAACCATGGGCAAGCGCATTCCCTCCCACAGTTCAGGATTCATGGAAATAACAAGCCATCAGGCATATTTCAATGAAAGTAAACAGAACACGTATCCTGAGTAAGATGAATCTCAAGGAAAATTATCGACCGCAAGGTGCTTCATCCCAGCAGCTTCTCCATCTCTTTAGTAAATTCCTTTGCTCTCTGCAGCGATGTCTTTGCTTTTGATTGCTTTTCTATATCTATTGTCCTGTACTGGATGAGGCTTCGCTTGGTGCGTTCGAAGTCGAATGAGGCTACCAATTCATCTGCTTTCATGCCCGCGAGATTAAGCGCTTCTTCCTTTGTCTCTTCGTATTCTTCTATCAGGGATTCTTTCAGCTTGCCTCTTACGTAGACTATGATTGCGTCAGCAGTCACCTTGTGGACGATTTTCTCTCCTACCTTGTAACCAAGCTTCAGCAATACCGCATTTGCGTAGTAGTACATCGCATAATAAGAGCAGACAATAACCCATAACTCGGAAAGATTCTTCTGATGCACTTCGTCTGCTACACGAAGGCTTTCCTTAGCATTACGTAGAAGGATATCAATCACGTTCTTATCAGCGGATGTTTTCTTAATCAGACCTTCGGATAGGTATGACTTGACATTGCTTACAGCTTCCTTAATCCTTTCTTCACGCAGCATTTTTCAATAACCTATAATACTCCTCAATGCCAATTAATATGATGTTACTCTTAATCGCTTCGCTTACGACAGTGAATTCCTTGCTTTTAGCCATACGTAGAAAATCCTCATAAGACAAGTCTATAAGATGTATCCTGTCAGGCAGGAGCGACATGCTTGCCTGAATCTCCTTCTGGTCACCACCGATAGTCATTATATCGATGTCAGAATGCTTTGTGGCCTTCCCTTTTGCATAAGAGCCGAACAGCAAGGCAATGAATGGGAAATGAAACTCTGCAAGCCGGTTGTGAATCACCATAAAATCCTTGTTCCTGAATAAGTCTGTTTTCCTGCCGTATTCTGCTTTAAACACCATCCAATCGAACTTATTCGTGAATTCGCAGAGCTTGGAATGGCCTGCCTTAGTGACCTTAACTAAGCCTTCCTTCTCAAGCAGCAAAACCTTCTCATAGGCTATCCTGTAATTGATCTTGAGGCTTTTAGCTATGCCCATAATGGTAAACTGCTCTTCCTTCCTGCTGAGCATCAGCTTCAATATCTCTATCTCGCCATCCATGTTATTACCTTTTGTAATGATATTATTACATTAAGTAATATATAAATCTTTCTGTTCATTATTGGCAGGATCAGAAAAAAGAACAGAAAGTCAGTTAGAAAAATGACCAAATATTTATACAAGTTATGCCATCATATCTGCTAGAATATCATAGACCATCTCGACGTTGAATCTAAGGTCCGTCGTTCATCCACGGCGTTTTTTATTTTCTCAAATAGCCTGCTCAAAGCAGCCACAATATCACTGATATCGTAAAGAATGACAGGATAGTCGATGCGACGACAGTATCTGCCATGAACTTCTGCTCTGTATGGAATTTAGAAGCGAGTACAAAGTCAAGGATCCCTGTCGGCATAGCTGCCATAAGGACTGTCACCTTAAGCTGGATGCTGCCTAAGCCTATCAAACTCCCAAAAAAGAAAGCGAGCGCTGGAAGAAGAGCGAGCTTATAGAAGAGCAATATCAAAAGCTCCTTCCTCAATATCTCTTTTTTCAATGATTCGAACACTATGAACAGACCCAATGAAAAAAGGACTATGGGCGTGACGGTCGCGGCGAGCAGGGAAATAGAGTTCTCGATAAATGAAGGGAAATGGAAAGGCGAAAGGACTATACCTACGAGGACAGCGATAAGCACAGGAGACTTGTAGAGCTTGTACTCATCATGCTTGGTCCCTGAATACTTCTCCAGGATAGCTATGCCGAAAGCGAAGAGCACAACAACGTAGAGAGCGACAATCAATGCAGAATACGGCAGGACTTCAGGACCGAATGCGAATGCAGTCAATGGTATTCCAATGAATGCTACGTTTCCAAGAAAAGAGCCGAGCATAAGAGCTGGCCTCATGTGCTGCGAGCTCCTCATGAAAACACCACTCATGAAAGCGACCATTATTATCAATGCTATCACTGTAAGGTTAACTGTGAAAAGCCGCCAGTCAAGAAGTATATTCAAGTCCATATCCTGCAGGCTCTTTATTATCAGGGCAGGCAGGCCGACATAATAGACAAAATTGTTGAATACGCTGACAGAAGATGCACTAAAAAGCCCCAACCTCCTGCACAGATAGCCTATAGCTATTGTCGCAATGAGCGGAAGCATTATGTTTAGGAAGTGCATAATATTCCATTTGTGAATATAGAATATAAAGCTTGCGCAAAAATAACAATCCAGATGACAGACAAAAAAAGAAAAAAATTATAAAAAATCCTGGGCGCTTACCTTATCTTTGTAATCACCGGCGGCCTGTTCCTGTTGAGGACAGTCACGTGGACATCCACAGAATCCTCTTCAACACCATCTGATGCAGTAACTCTGACATCGTATTCTCCTGCATCATCATATGTCGTGGTGTAGACTGGTCCATCCATCCATCCGCTGACTGTGACATCAACATCATCCCCATCCACATCAGTGACTGATGGGTCAAGCCTTATGGTCTCGCCTTCATACACTGTCACATCTGCGACGCCAGCTATCTTTGGAGCGCTGTTGACCCTTGTCACTATGACCTTCACAGTCTTAGTCACAGTCTTCACGCCATCACTTGCAGTCACCTTCACATCCCTTGTACCTGCATCGCCCTTCCTGGTCTTCCAGTCACCTGCTGTGCTGAACGGCGAAGCGAATGTCACACTGACATCGTCACCGTCAGGGTCAGATACCTTCGCAGATATACGCGCTGTCTCGCCTTCTGCGACGACAACCTCTTGAGGCACATCAAGTGTAGGAGCCCTGTTCACGTCATTGACATTGACCTTGAACGCATCCTGGTCTGACGCACCGCTTGGGTCTGTGCAGCGCACAGTCACATCATGCGAACCATCCTCTGCATATCCTACGTTCTTAGTGTCTGCAGTCATGTATCCTGTTATAGATACAGCCACTTTGTCCCCATCAGGGTCTGTACAGACAGGTTCGACAATCACAGTATCGCCCTCATTCACAGTCACGTCTGACAATGGAGAGAGTATCGGAGCCTTGTTGATTGCGATGACTTCGACACAGAAAGTCCTCAGGTCAGAAAGCTCACCATCTGAAAGCTTGACCTTCGACTCAGTTATGCCTGCATCTCCGACTTTCGTCTGCCACTTACCATCATTATTGAATGGAGTATAGAATGTCCATATGAGACGACCTGCCGGACCTATGTCAGGGTCAGGATCGTATCCTGCCGGAACCAGGCTCACAAGCTCTCCTTCATCGACAATGAACTCGCAGTCTCCGCCAGCAGGCCTGTCCTCTATTATGACCGGCTGCTTGTTATCTTTAGCGGGCGTCGCAACAGGCTGGGCCTTGTTGTAGACTATAGTTCCCTTCTTGCAGTAACTCTCATGCGGCTCCAGGGATATGACCTGGTAGTCATACGAGTTCATGTCACAGTATCCGTCGTCAACGACACAGCTTCCTTCAGGGAATATGTACCTGCATTCATCCCTTGTGAAGAAATACTTCGTGTAAGTATCGCTGTTCGCCTGCTTAAGATACGTCTGCGGCTCGACTATGTTCTGCGCCAACGAGAGAATCGCCAACAGCAGCAGCAACAATAGCCCTGCAGCAAAGAAAATCCCTAACTTGAGCTTAAGACTTCCATGCCTCAACCTCAATCTTATATTTGTCTTATTCATTTCCACGACACCTCATGATTTTTTTATTAACATGAAACTCATGACCTACAACACCTATTTCTAGTAAATTTAACCTCTTTATCCACAACCTCTTTTTCTACCTTTGGGTAATCTATGATCTCTATCCTGTTCGGCGTACCACACGGATTCTTGACATCCCTGACAATGACCTGCTCTATATACTTCTGCTCACACTGCGGCGGACTTATTATGTCAACACTCTCTGGTCCGGGAATGATAATCTCGACAGGAGACATGACAACGACCAAGTCCTGCACTTTTTTTACGGCTTTAGCATCAAATACGACTTCGATATCCTGATTGATAGGCTGAACAGGCAGAACCACAGGAGATTCAGTGACCGGTCTAATAATTGTCTTCTTCTCCAGGACATGCAACATCGTTGTCTTGCTGTCCATACCGCCAAAGCCATCAGAGCAGATGACCTTGAGAGGATAGTCACCTGGCTCGTCATAAGATATGAAAGCTACAGGATGGCCCTTGAACTCATAATCGAAAAACACAGCATCTCCATCAGGATCATAACATGAAGGAGTTATCTTAAAATTTTCACCAATGGTGACAGCTATCTCCGGCAGCGGATCCAATACAGGATCCCTGTTCTGCGACAACACGTTCACGCAGAACTTCCTCGTGTCAGAATACTGGCCATCAGAGACAGTCGCAAAGAAATAGCGTATCCCTGAATCACCTTTCCTGGTCTGCCAAAGACCATTATCATCAAAAGGCCGGCTAAAACTCCACAACAACTTACCTGCAGGGCCTATCTCCATATCAGGGTCGTATGCTTCAGGATCCAGCTGCACTGGCTGACCTTCGTATACAGTGACCGGACAGACATCAGTGTCTGCTGCCACAACAGAAATACCTAACAATAACGCCAGGAACAAAGCAAAAATGCATCTATATACCATAAAGACAGCTTATTTCAAAGGTCATTAAAAAAACATTCGTTGTCACAAAATAAAGACTAAATCCTGAATAAGAGGTGTCACGTCTAATAACAAACCTATAAAAACAAGTACCTGATTATCTATATCATATAAGAAAACAGCTTACAAAGGTGGTATCCATAATGAAAACAAGACTGATGATAGGGATAATATTTTCAGTGATGATTCTGATACTAGTTGGCTGCCAGGCGCCATCCTGCTACCCACCAAATAAGATAATAGGCAAAAACTGCTGTATGGATGATAATGCAAACGGCCAGTGCGACTATGACGAGCCTAAAGAACAGGCACAAACAGAGAAAGAGACTCCTGCAGTAGAAGAGCAGGCACCTGTTGAAACAGAGAAACCAAAGATAGTCACGAAGCCCGCAATAGAAGAAAAACCTGCTGTCCAATTCGGAAAATCCAAGATAGAGACCTGGGAACCAAAGAAGTACCTCACGCTTGATAAGCTATCTGCTTACAGGACATCACGCGACAGGGCACTACTTGACTACATGGAGATAACCGTCAGGAACATAGGAGCAAAGAAACTCAATCCTGTCGTCGAAATACTTTTTGAAGGCGCAAGATATGAAGAGCATGTCGTAAGAATCAAGAAAGAGTACATCTTAGAACCTATAGCGCCAGGGGAGAAACTGTTCCTCAACCAATCTTTAGGCATATCTCTTGAAGGGATAAACCTGACAAAGAAACTGACAGTATCTGTCTACGAAAGGTATTCTGCCCCGCGCGAAGATCTGGAAGTCATGACAAAGAACATAGTCCCTCAGGAATACATGGAGAGCCTCGAGATATTCACATATGGACCTCCGACACTTGACTAACACAGACTAAAAAATCTTTTATTTCTTCTTCTTTTTATGAAAACAAGTATAGATACCTACAGCTATAAATACAAGAAGGACACTCAATACAACAGAGAAATATTCCAGAAACTGCTTGCTCGAACCCAACGTCTCTACATCCTCAACGACACCTGTGACATTCACTACAGGTATCATCTGGTCTATGACCGCTACAGCAGACTTGTTCTCGATAGCAGTCACATCCTCCTCAACGGCCTGTTCTGACTTTAGAGCTGCGGCTTTCTGTTCCTCTGCAAAACGATTGTAAGGCACTGAAGCCACCTCTTCCTTGTCGAATACAGTGACCAGTACACGGTCATCGCCCCTAAGAGCATTCCACTCGCTCCTGAGCAGTATGTAAAGGGTATACTTCTTAGGCAAAGCAGTCTTAGGAACAACAATGCTGAGATTGACAGGGTATACCCCTCTTGAATTATATGACAAAGTCTTCGACTCGCAGGTCCAGCCAAACGGGCAGGGATCAATGTGGGCAGTGACGTTCTTAGGGTAAAGCAGGTCCCTATTAGAGACTGTAAAATCCACATAAAAGGTATCTCCAGATGAAACAGAATACGGACCGCCATTGGTGGTGACAGAGAAGTAATTATCTAAAGACAACACTCCCGGTACCAACAAGATGTACAATAAAAGTATGAGAAACGCTTTTTTCATGTCAAACCACCTATTCTTACAGAATAATTGGTGGTTTATAATGCTTATGCTGCAAAGGTTTACATAATAACAGGAGAACAATAAATGAAACTTAAGCTGGATTGCCACGCTCGCATTGCGATTATAATAGATTCTTTTTGCCCAACTGCGAGCTTATCAGTAGTTTATTTCGTCGCTCGCTAGGTGGCAATCCCAGCAGTATCAGATGCAGAACATGTAAACATCAAAGAAAAGAGAATAAAAAAATTAAAGATTAAAGACCCTTATGGGATCTTCAATATCAACTCACCAGACTTGACGTGAGCCATGGTTGTCTGGGCGTTCAGGTAAGCGACATTCAGAGTCGCTTTGAATTTTCCTGGCGCAAGACCAGCTGAAGTGCACGTGAATGTGTCCTTCTCACCGTCTACCAATGTTCCATCAGCCTGACCATCAACGCAAGCGAAATTTCCGTTAGTGACTGAAGAGTTCACTGTGACTGCAGTGTTCTGCATGTCGAATCCTGCACTGTTCTGGATGACCAGTGTGACTGTTGTCGATGTTCCTGTGAAATCCAAGCAAGCCAAGCCTGAAGGAAGCGTACACTTCTCCGGCAAGAACCTGTCAGGGCTCAGAACTCCGAAATATGCCAATGCTCCAATAGCAGCAAGAACTACCAAGATGGCCCATCCATAGGTCATCAAGAACTCCATCGCTGCTTGTCCTTTCTTATTCCTAAACACTCTAAATCACCTCGTTCCCTTTGGGGTTTTACAAATCATAAAACGCTTTAAAATGCGTCCACACGTCTTGATAGAAGTTCAGTATATAAATCTTACGGTGTTTTTTTGACATCAGAAAACAAAATTTAAAGTCTATACTATTGAATAACCGTAGTCAGGGAGCCTGAAACGCTTTTTGAGAAATTAGATACCTTGTCACTGTAATAGATAGATAGGTCAACCCTGGCCCTTGAACCAACACTCCCAAAAGAGCACCCTGTGACATTGAAAAGATAAGACCGCCCATCAGGCATATCAAGACCGAAATCAGAAGAGCAGGAACCGACGCTTATCCTATCAATAAGGACATCCCTACCGCCACTATTGATTATCAAAAGATGCGCAGATGAACTGAACAGATTGAAATCAAGACAGGCCATGCCTGCGGAAGAAGGTATGACACAAGAATCGGGAAAAAACTTAGCAGGGTTCAAAACTCCAAAATAAGCAAGAGAACCTATCGCGGCCAAGACTACAAGGATACCCCAACCATAGGTCATCAAGAACTCCATGGCTGCCTGTCCTTTCTTCATACTCATACCAAAACCTCAAGTCTAGAAAAATCCTCCCAAGATCATGTTGAACAATTTTACGACAATGAAGAACAATACTACTGAGCTTATCATGAACATAGGTATGTACTTGAAACCACCAGATATGTTGCCTTTCTTTATTGTCGACACTATTATCGCAGAGAACATCGATGTTATCAAAAGGGAGACTACAGCGAATGTCTGGAAATCTGAAAGGGAGATTATGCTTCCAGATATATTCACAGGAAAACCGGAAGTCGCTCCTGGAGATATATTGACCCTTGAAAACACTTCCTGAATAACTGTTATCAGCTGGACCGCCATACCGAACATGAACGGGGCAGCGAATATGGTCGCGAAACTGATGAATATGACATAAGTCATGACGTTAGCCGCCATCTCTTTCTTCAGGAGACTTGTCTCCTGG
>Ga0105099_10001080_pt1 | contig 17539 bp, 17 predicted proteins | sample PPLLak3cmMay2015_2_FD_79138 | JGI IMG/M metagenome (GOLD analysis project Ga0105099, IMG submission 79138) | Freshwater sediment microbial communities from Prairie Pothole Lake near Jamestown, North Dakota, USA - PPLs Lake P8 Core (1) Depth... | ecosystem: Environmental > Aquatic > Freshwater >... | reverse complement strand
TCCGAAGGGCTCAATAACGCAAATTCGGTGTGATTACGGAATCGCTGTCCAGAACCAATCATTCTTCCTAGATTATAACCAATACAACCACCCCCGATCCCCACGAATATACTCCCACCTATACCAAGGTTATATCCCGTCTCAAATTGATCGCATGCAGCGGGACATTCTGAAAGAGCTGATCGGATATCATTTGCTTTGGTAAGTTTTGTCTCGCCACAATAGTAAATAAAACCTCTCTTGACAATAGAACCACATTCTGACGAAATCACCGGAATATTAATGCATACCAAACAGATGAAAGCGATTATTTTTTTCATAAAGAACCTTTCTATTGACGACGTATTATTAACTTTTTGGCTTTTTTTGCGGGTCCTGGCGATTATCAAAGACAGAATGAATGACTATTTTATTTGCTTCTATGGTGTAGAATATTGAAAAAGGAAATCTACGTATAACACATCTTCTGAAATTGGAATAAATATTCTTGTACAATTCGGGGAATTCAAGGATATTTTTGAGTGAGACTTCTATACAATCAAGAAAGTCAAAGCCAAGACCGGTTCTCTGGCTTTCATACCACGCAAAAGCCAGTTCAACATCATTTTTAGCTCTCTGGGTATACAATAAAATCATTTATACCGTTTTCGTATTTCTTCATGAACCGTTTCCCACTCTTGCAAAGAAGCATTTCCCCGTTTGAATTTTTTATATCTTTTATCCAGTTCTGTTTTTTGCCATTCAGGCATCGGCAGCTGATTGTTTTTCAATGCGATTTCATCCCAGATGTCTTCTACGAGCATTATTTTCTCCGAAAGCGCTAATTTGTCAATTTCTTTTACAATTTGGTCCGGTCTCACTTTGTGCCTCCTGTATTTTATTCTTATCATAATATATTATATTTTTAATTGAAAGCATACAACTGTATCCTGTTTTTTACAGACAACGGGATTTGCCTGTAACGACAATCCTGACGGAAAAATATCAGGCTGTTCTTGCTGCCCACTCATCTTAACGTTAATCAGAAAAATCGGCATCATCCCAGCGTCCTGCCGGTCTCCCTCGGATCCTCTATCCCGAAAAAGCCTCCCCGGCGTGGAACATCACCTGCAATCCCGTAATATCCGGTTATGTGATATTCATCTCCTGCAAAAACCAACTCCGCCAACATAGAAAAGCGTTTGAGCTTTTCCAGTTCTTGTTTTGCGTTATTAAGAGCATTCGGGTTGCGTTCGTCGTGTATTGCAAGCAGCGTGAAGCGGTCGTATATCCGGTTTCGCGGCGAGTGGGAGAGAAGCACCAGGTTGCCGATAGAGATGCGGAAGGGGCTGGGTGCAAAACTGTGTTCATCAACCTCTGCCGGGGCTGCATTCCATGCGATTAATTTGAATACCATGCCAAGGTTGCGGTTCTCCAGTGTTTTATTTTCAGCGTCAGGGCGTTTGAAATAGATCGGACTGAAAATGCGCAGTCCCGCATCCGGCGGCGTGTATTCACAGGCGGAGGTGGCGTGGAAATAGGCTTCCTGGTCCGGGGATAGCGATTTGATTGTATCAATAAGTGGTGATTCCATGTGATAGTATTTTGTATGCGATAGGGTGCAACGCGTTATGCTTTATAAACCGGTATGCCGTTATGAATACGTTTCATAATAAGGGTGCAACTATAATTTTAGGCAAAAATTTCCTTCTTGCTGCTCATTCCCGCGTCAAACGCGAGATTATACCCCAGGGTAATCGGAAACGTTTATTATTAAACACATCAGGTACAAAAAATATCGATTACGATTACGAGCACGAGCACGAAAAAACCTTGATTTCATCAAGAAAAGTCTGCCTATAATTAAGGCCACACCCCATAATAATATAATTTATCCCTTGCAAATGAAAGGTAATTCTATGATGTTGAAAAATAGATTGATATAGCAGGGCAAAACGCAATATATTGGATAAATTTATATATTGTAAGATGACAAGATGCCTTTTAATACGATTTACGGCAAGAAGACTTTATGCGTAAATTTTTGTTGTCCCATAGTTATGCGCAACAGGTGCATGCCCTGACATGCCAACAAATTGTTTTTCAAGGAAATAGTATGCTGACCTGCTGAATATTGCTCTGGTTTCAGTTTGAAAATCACTTTTCCTGCAGTATTAAAGAGTTCAAATGCAACAAGAGCAGGGGCTTTCAGGGAAAATTGAATAACCTGCCCGGACAGAAGCACTGTTTGCGGTACAAGAAGGCTTTTCGAACCAGGCTGGTCAAGACCCGAAACACCGTTGCTGAATGTAACTTCCTGACTATCAACCGTTGCGTTGCCGCGGCTATCGAAAGCCTCGACATAAATCCGGTATTTTCCGTCGTTAAATTTTGCTGTATGCAGGCAGGAGTCTTTCTCTCCAAGGGTGATCAGGGAATCACCGTTGGTGTTGGTGACTATATGGTGATACCCGCGCTTTCTGTTAAACCAGCCGCCCGGCACGCAGGTATTGTCAAATTTATACATAACCCCGGCAAAGGGTTTGTATTTGTCTGCATTATAGAACGGGTATGCATGATTCGCGATCTGGCTGAGCGTCCGGGGAACTGCGATTGCATTGTCGCTGACCCGTTTTACCCAGTAATATAAGGCAAAGGCCGGCTGCGACCATGTGGAAACGTCCATTGAGTCGGAGATTTTTACAATAATGTCCACGTCTCCCGAGAGTTTATCCGCGCTTAAATACTTTGCCTGGGTATTATCGCAAAATGCAAATTTGGAACCGGTGGTCACATTCAGGAATTTCGGCGCAAAAGTATCGGTGTTGGGGCTCAGGGAGAGCAGGGGATTGTACACAATCCACCATTCGTCATCGGTGAAACTCCATGTTGTTCCATGATCCCTGATGCGGGTTAAATGAAGATGCGCCCAGTTTTCATACCAGAAGATGATTTTTCCCAGATACTCACCCTTGGTTACCTGGTCGCCGACCTGAACCTGGATGGAGCTCTGCACCAGGTGGGCATACATCCAGCCATCAGAGGTGTCCGCAGTCTGTTTGTCGGCTATGGCTATTCGCCAGTAGGCTGCGCCGCCGGTTGTCAGATTGGCTTTTACCACGCCATCCGACACTGAATAGAGCATCTCTTCAACGGGTACCTGCATGTCCACGCCCTGATGCAGATAGCACCCGGCAAGATCGCCATCAGTCGCGGTATTCAACCCTTCCCAGTTGTTGTATATATCATGCGCTTTATCAACCGGTTTGAAAGGCCAGGGGACTTGCGGATAAAGGCTTTTCACCTTTGAATTATCGATTCTTTCTGATACCGCTTTTAAAATTCGAGTTACTTCGCCGGTCTCGTCCGTCAGTCTCCTGCCGGTAAAATCATACGTACGCAAAATGCCCTTCGACTCTTCCTCTGTTTTGCAATGTATTCCTGCCCAGAGTTGATTGGTTCCAAACCGAAGATCCCTGAAGGAGTATGTTCCATCCACAACATCTCCAAAGACTTTTCTACCATCAGCCAATGAATAAAGGTTGATGTAACGTTTGTCGATGCAGGCGATATAGCTTTTATCAGCAGAGATGCAGAGTGCACGCGTATACTCAAACCCGGTTTGAAAGGTTTTTATCAATTTCGATCCTGAATAGACCAGAACTTCGTTTTCCCGTGCCAGAGCGACAATACTTTCATCATCAGAAATCGTGAATTGTTGTGCTGAAGGATATGTCGAACACGCGCCCGATTGAATATGAAAGATTTCCACTCCCGCGCTGCTTCCTACTCCAAACAACGAGCCTTTTCCGGAAAAATTGAATAACGCTGCGGAATTGAATTTTCTTGAAAAAAGTTGCTTACCCTGATTTGAATACCAATGAATAGTAAGTACTCCCTTGTAATGCTCACGCATATCATATACGACAACATGACCGCTGTTTGAAATCTGTATGTCCGATCCGGGAACTTTTTCGAGATGAAACAGCAGTGATTTTTGCTTATAGACCGCTACATTACTGATAACGCGTATTTCATCACTCACTGCATCAATGCTGTACGTGCAAGTATAGATTCCGTTTTGAGAAATACACGACATGGGTGAAGATGTACGGTATCTGCCAGAGAATGTGCCGTTTTCTGATACGCAAGGTTTTTGCCCCTGACTGGTCATGCACAGAACAAGAATCAATGAGGTAATACATACACAGAGGCGGGTAAGCTTTTTCATATAGTTCCTTTACAGTTTCGGTGCTCCGTATCTGACTATTAATTGGGAATATCTTTTAACAGCAATATACGAATATTTTTCGTTATATTTTTCTTTTATTGCTGTTTTTTGTGCATTAATTTGAGAACAATTTCTGCTATGTTTCAGAGACGCGTGGAATAATTACAGGCTGGGGAGAATTTATGGAGCGTGAACGGATACCCTTTAACGGCTCAAGGCCGGCATATGAAGGGAGAAGCCGGGTCTCTATATTTTTTATACAGACCCGGCTTTTCGAGTCAGTTTATCCTTCTATATTTGCGCCAATAATAATGGCCATCTGCATCATGTTGATTGTCTGTCCCTCTTTAATCTTCGTAAGGTCGGTAAGCTTGCCTGCCTTGCTCTTGGCCTTTGTAAGCTTAACGATCGGAAGCAGCTTGGCATCAACCACAATGAACTTGCCTGCGTTCTGAGGTTTTCCATTTTCAGTTTTTGTCTGCAGTTTTTTCGCTTTGATATAGTCCCAGAGTTTTTTGGTGATCTCAGTCCTGGGAAGCGCTTTGGCTCCAAGAAACTCCGCCAGCTCTGTTTTCAACTTTACCGGTTTGCTCAATCCTTTTGCTTCTGCCATTTGTAACTCCTTCATCGTTGGGTTTAAATGAAACGGGGTCAGGGGTTCTGCCCCTTTATTTATTATTCGTTGTCAGTATATCCTGTCTGCAGGTTGTCAGGTTTTGTATCGCATCGTATTCATATCGGCAGATTACTCTTCTGTAAATCTGCCGCACTCCCTGCATTGAGTATTCAGCGATTCGCGCCCGGTATGTTTCGTTTGCCGGTATCGCCTTGTTCTTTAATATATACTTTATCACTTGCGGAGGGAATGGTTGTTCTGCATTGCAGATAATATATGTTGCGAAATTTATTTCCGCTTATACTATTTTGTTACTCGTGACAGCACAAGGCTTCTGGCAGGGGCTCATGCGTGTTATGCCGGAAGGGCCGGGTCCGAACACGCAAAACCCCTATCTTTGCGGGTATCACCATTTACTATAAGCAGATTGAACATCAGAAAGTACACGTATGATAATGAACAGAAAAAAACGCCTGATCAGTACGGTTATTCTCATGTATACGCTTTTCTCATCTCTCTTTGCCGGTACACAGGAAGAAATACAGCAACAGATTTTCACATTGGTTGATTCGGGTTGTGTGCTGCTTAATGACGAGGATGGGAAACGCGTTATCTCGTACAATGCAGAGAAGTTGCTGATCCCGGCTTCCATTATCAAAATACTCACCTCGTATATTGCCATAGATATCCTGGGCAAGGACTTCAGGTTCAAAACCGAGTTTTATACGGATAAAGACAACAATCTTGCAATTAAGGGCTGGGGTGATCCCTACCTCATTTCAGAAGAAATTGAAATTATTGCCGCCAGATTAAAGCAAACGGGATTACACAGAATAAAACGGATATTTCTCGATCATTCCAGCTTTACCCCGGATATCACCATTCCGGGAGTATCACGGACATCAAATCCGTATGATGCAATAAACGGCGCTTTGATAGTGAATTTTAATACCATAAACATTAAAAAGGATGCAAAAGGAAAGATATTCTCCGGCGAACCGGAAACGCCTCTCACGCCATTAGCCATGCGGAGAGGTGGAGTCATACCTCCGGGTACGACACAGCGTATCAATTTAACCGATAATAAAGACGACTGCCTGCAATACGCCGGCGAGCTCTTTTCCGTATTTTTAAAAAACGCCGGGATAACAATAGAAAATGAGGCGTTTTCTCAAATACAGGTAACCGGTTCATGGAATCTGTTGTATACGCATCAGAACACCAGAGATATGGCGACGGTTATCAAAGGGCTGCTGAAGTATTCCAACAATTTTATTGCAAATCAGATATTTCTGAGCATCGGCGCTGAACGGGGCGGGTACCCGGCCAACCTTGATAAATCAAAAATGTTTTTTGAGCAGTATATAAAAACAAAAATGAGTATTCCGTCGCAGGAACTGGTCATGTACGAAGGATCGGGAATATCCCGGAGTAATAAAGTCACCGGGAACGTCATGGTACAGATAATGGAAAAATTCAGAGGATATGAAGAGCTTCTTTCCCCTAAAAATGGTATTCCGGTAAAATCCGGCACCCTTACCGGGGTCAATAATTATGCAGGGTATATCAAAACGAACAGAGGATTAAGACCCTTTGTTATTATGCTCAATCAGGAGAAAAGTACGCGGGACAGAATAATGAGCCTTCTGGATGAATACTGCAAGAAATAGTGTGGCAGGGTGCAACCTTAATTTCGGGCAGGCTTTTCTTTATGAAATCAAGATTTTTTCGTGCTCGTAATCGTACTCATAATCGATAAGCCTTAATGATACAAAAAAGCAATTTTTTCTTCAAAGTACTTATAATAACCGCGCTGGTTGTTGGAGCTGGCGCCCGGATCTGTATGGCTGAACTCACCGATACTGCCTGGGTTTTAGTCGATACCAGGGATTCCATAGCAACCTATCACGAGAAAAATCCTTCGGAAAAAATCGTAGCGGTCAGGGGAAAGAGTGTTTTGGATGTCTCTCCGGAAATTGTGCTTTCAGTTTTAATTGATGCGAATTATCAGAGTCAGAAGGAGTGGGTTCCTGATCTGATTGATTTTAGAATTCTAAAGCAGGATTCCATTTTTGATCGAATACTGTATGTGTATGTGGATATTCCCTGGCCTGCCAAGGACCGCGATTTTGTGTACCATGCGCGGATCATGCCGCAACCTGACGGTAAAACCGTCTGGCTTGATTACCGGTCGGTTGCATTTCCATTTCCTGAAAAGGATGGGGTGGTCAGAGGTATGATGAAGACGCTGTTTATTATCACGAGCCGTGACAATGGCAAACGTACGGGCATTGATTTGCGTGCAAGCGCTGATCCGCGCGGTGTTGTTCCGAAATGGGTGGTCAACTTTGCGCAGCGAAGCTATTCGTATAAGATGCTGAAGCGGGTTAAGGAACGGGTATATGCAAAAAAGGACAAGGTAGCAATCACCGCGGAATTCAGGAGCCTGTTCAACGATTCAACAGAAACAGAACAATAGCGGGGAACCAGCCCCTATTTCGCGGTACGGACTGTTCTGAATCCCACGTCACCGTTGGAGTTGTCTGAAGGAGTCATGGTCCATAAACGCCACCACGCAGTCATGAATCTGCAGAATCCACCGTAGGTTCCTCCGCGCATAATACGCCAGCTGTCACTTTGCGGACCGATCATCGGTCCGGAGTAATCAAAGCGTGTTGTAATCCGTTTGGGAGTTGTTATATCCCATACCAGCTCAGCGCAGTTGCCTGCCATGTCATAAAGCCCCCATCTGTTGGGAAGCTTTTGACCGACCTCCTGTAATTCTCCGCTGCTGTTAATTGCCCACCAGGCATACTTTCCGACTTCCAGAGTGTCATCGGCGGTTGACGGATAGTTTGTGGTATAGGGATACTCCATGAGCGTTTTGCCGTCTTTTCCCCAGAAATACTCTTCCCATCCACCAGCGCGATACGCATACTCCCATTCATCTTCCGTCGGCAGCCGGAAACCGTTTTTGGAAAATTCGCACTTCAGGTTCCTGATCTCAACTAGTGTATTGTTTGTGGTATCGATTCCTAAAAAAGAGTAGGAATAGCAGGTATCATTATTGATTTTATTGCTCTTTTTATTGCAGAAAAGGATCATTTCAAACCAGGAAGCTTTGGTTTTCGGTTTTTGAGACGCGACGACACTGTCATGCATGATCTGGTACCATTCGGCTTCGGTGACCTCGGTCGTGTCCATAAAATAATCATAGCTTATGGTCCCCATTGAGCCGTCTTTGCCGGTAAAACAACCGGAAGGTATACGCACCATGCCGCCCTCCTTAACGCCCGTAAAAACATCGCAGGTGCATTCACGTGTCGTAAAAGCCAGTTCATTGCTTCCGCCTAAATTGTCGCTGGTATAGGTGAAAACTCTTGCATAATAGGTTGAATTTTCCCACAAATCCTTCAGGGTAAATGCGGTTGAATCCTTATATAAAATAGTAACGGCAAGCTTGCTTGATTCATCGACGCCAGGGAGTGTATCGTAAAACAGTTTGTATGCGGAAAAGTTGTTATCCGCTGATTTTTCCCAGGTGAGAACAGCGCCGGTTGCAAATATTTTTTGAGGGGTGTTCAGCTTAACCGGAACGGGCGGTTTTAACAAAACCGCATCGTCCTTAAACAGGTCCGCACAGCGAAACAGCACCATGCAGCATACTACCATATACCAGACCGATTTTTTCATACTTTTTCCGCCAGACGATACTTTTGTTTTCATGGGTTGAGCGTATCCGGATACGTTTTAGCCAGATCCGGCCTTACGAAGTACGTAGTCTCCCTTGTTGTCTCTATGGTCCCGTTTTCATACGTTTTCTGTATCGACGAATTAATCAACTGGTCAACCATTCCCCTGTTCGTAAAATAGGTGCCGGTAATTTTTATGTATCCGTTTATGCGGATTGTCTCGCCCTGCTCGTTGCTGGAGCCGCTGATGATGAAAGTGGTTAGTATAAAGGCGCCATCCTTATAGGTAATACCGTTGACGGTATAGGGCTTGCCGTAATCGCCGCCTATTTTCAGAGGATAGGCGATAGCCTCGGGCGCTATGCTGTATCCTTCTATGGTAAGCTGACCGTTTACCGCAAGATTTGGCATCTGTATCAGCGGCGACGCAGCCCACCGGTGGTTCGACGAGATCGGGGTGGTGTCGCTCTGCAGGTAACCGAATTTGCCGATTTCCAGGTACCGGGGGAATACCTTCTGTTTTCCCGCAGGGAGATAATTCATCACGCCGTTCTCTGTACAGGCAATTTGCAAAACAGCGGTGTCGTTTTTCAGGAAATAGCGTTTTATTTCACCGGCGTTGATGGTGCTGATCGTGTTGCTCATCTGATAAAGCTGCGGGAATACTATGTATTTTAAGCCGTTGATAACCATGGTGTCCTTGTCGAGCGTTATGGTGCGGAAATAGACGGAGTCGGCGGAGTTTTCACGGATGACGCCGTTGACAAAAACAGAACACTGCCGGGTGCCGTTGAAAAACGCAGTGTCGCCCGGCACCAGGATGAAATAACGCCTGTTGACCTGAAACAGCACCGAGCTGTCACGCGGCAAAATATATTCGCTGCCGGTCAGCGCTATGGTTTCCGGATGGTTACAGCCGGTATACCATACGGTAAGAATGCCGATAAAGATGATTAACGCGGAAAGCGTGCTTTTTTTCATATCCCATTCCCCCGGTTGCATGCAGCGATGTTTTTGAGAACGCGTTTTTCCCGGTAATTGATTTGTTTTCCTGCCGCATTTTTTGCATGAAGGTCGATACCAAAAATCATATCGGTATAATAACAGACGTCGTGATCGGGTTCGACAAGGGTGATATCTATGGAGCTGTTGTTATAGATCTGAGCGGTAACGGCAATCATCCCGGATACGGTGTACGGTTTACCGTCGGGAAAAATAGAGCTGCCAAGGATCGGGTACAGCATGGTCAGCGTATAGTGTTTCCGGTTTACACCCATACTAACAAGGCTGTCAAACCTGACGATTGCTTTACCTGATTGCATAAGGGCGGATGACTGGCTCATGGGAATAAGAGACGGTGGTATGTCGGAGCAGGAAACAAGCGGGGAGATGTTCCAGACAACATCGGTTACGAGAAAATAGGGTCCGATAACGGTATTGTTCGGTTTTACCATGACGTTTTGATCCAGAAACGACAATTGGAACATGTTTTTATCGGTGACTTTGAAAAAGCGGGTTACTTTTTCTTCGATGAAAAACGGGGAGTGCCCTTTTTCAATAGTCTCTATGAACACTCTGCCGTTGACAGGGTGTTTGGAAAACAGGGGATAGTCCATATTACTGTCAAAGTATCTAGTAAAAATCCGGAAATTGAACCGTTTGAGCGTCTCCTTCTGAACAAACGAGAGCGCACTGCTTAGTGTTCCGTTGGTATCGGTGAATATATTGTCGAGGATTAGACGCTTCACTTCTGATGAAAAACCGGTGTCGCTGGCGAAGGCTTCGTGCAGTTCCCTGTGGTAGTGGGAAAGCAGGGTGTCGGCGTTGATCGCAGTGTTCAGTGCCGTGATGAAGGCGGTTTTGTTCGACTTGGTTAATTTATACGCCGAGTCGAGCAGCATGAACGAGTCAACCTGGATGGGGGAGAGGAAGCCGGCGAGAACCAGCGCCATCGGATGCTCAAGGCTGTCGGGAGGGAATTTTGTAAGAATGTTATCCCAGTGAACCAGGGTCGGGACGTCGTTGGGCTGAAAACGGGCCTCTCCTTCGAGCGAATCGCTGGTCAGCAGGAAGGTGTCGCGCCCTGTGGTGAAACGTATGAATATCGAATCTTCGGTGGCCGTCGTTATCGGTGTTGCTTTTTCGGACTCCTTCGTTGTCGTGGTACACGCGCGGGTTCCGTAAAAATCAAGGTGGCTTCCTTCGAGCGGACGGAACAGGAACAGGGTATCTTTTCTGTAAAAAGTTTCTTCCAGCGTATTGGGAACATACTTTGAAGAGTAGGTGGTCGCATCGATAATGCTGTTGCACCGGTATCCGGAAAAAACCAGAATACAGAGGCCGCAGAATAATAACGGAACCTGCACGAGTCTTTGTATCATAGGTAGAACCTTACTCCCAGGGAAACAGGAAAATAGAGTACCCTGTTGGATGTCCGCATGGGGAGGCTCTTTGTGTCGGTTGTTTTGTCCACTTTCCGGAGCCCGTACTGAATTGATCCGTCGATATATACCATACCATAGCCGTAGGAGAATTCGAACCCCGCGCCGCCGCCGATAAAAATCTGAAACGGTTCCCTCAGTTTTGTTACATCGATGTCCGCGTTCAGCGTATCGTACCAGGCACCGCCGTCGTCGCTGACCACGGATCGCGACTGTTTACAGAACTGGTGACCGGCAGTAAGCACTGCAGGTTCCAGATCGCCAAAAAAATAGGGGGTAATGGGTCCGAGTTGGAACCGCATGCCGAAAAGCAGCGGAAGCGAGATAAAGGTCAGGGTCTCGCGCGTGCTGTAATTAAGCCAGGTTGTCTGGCCCGGCGAGAGTACCCGTTCCTCCTGGCTCAGTTCGAAGCAGAGCTGGAGGTATCGCAGCGATACCTGTGTATAAACTCTTTTACCGAAAGGAATGAGGATGCCCGGCATGAAAATGAATTTCGGTTTTCCCTGCGTCGAAACAGTGGCCGGGTCAACGTCAAATCGCGGCATGCTCACGCCGATTCCCAGATCGAGAAGAATATCGGTTCCCTGTTCCTCTTCCGGCTCTTCCGTTGCGCTCTGGTCCCTGGCCGGCTCTTCTGCAGCAAGGCTGTCCGGAGTGCCCTGCGCACCGGCCGATTCCTGCTCTTCATTGGTAAGAAAGGGATTGTCAAACTCTTCGTCCTGTGCGGGCGACTCCGGGGTTTCGGCAGTTTTCTTCTCCTGCGTTACGGGCGTTTTCGTATTTGAACTGTCGATGGCAGGCTTTTGGCCGGATGCCAGCGATGCCAGTATAAGGATGACAATAGTTGCTACAGAAGATATTTTCATAATACAGAACAGTTCCTTTATTTAGTGAAGCTTGTGGAGATTAAGCACCGGCAGGGCGCTGTCACTCATTGCGCTGCCATGAACCGAGTTTTTTATCAGCGTACTGTCTTTTGCGAGTGACTCCTTATTTTTCAAGAGCACTTTTTCCATATTTTTATGAACCTTTCTCTCGTTGCCGGACATGACAATGTTGCGGAACAGCGGCTGGAGCTGCTTAACGTCGAACATCTCAACCGAAACGCCTTTTTCGACCAGAAAAAATGAGCCGCTGGTCGTACTGCCGCTTGCGCCGCTCTGTGTGGGTACATAGGGGATTACCCCGCCGCCGCAACTGTAGGTTGTATGGAATGATGCAATAGAGAGTATGCAGAGAGCAGCACACGAGATGGTTATAGTCCTTGCCGTATGACGAATATTTTTTTTCATACTACCTCCATTGTAAAGAGGAAACAACCTAGAAAAGTACATGAAGATGCAGCCAGTACCGGTAACTGGTCGTATTCGGTTTATCCGTGTATATACGCCTCACCAGATCGAACTCCGGGCGCAGGCTGACATTACGGTTTATATTGAAAATAGGCATGACATCCGCTCTGATTTCAACCTGCCCCAATTCCTGATACGTATCGATAAAGCTTTTATAGTCGGTCAGATCGCTGTTGGAATTGTGTTTTGCCAGTTGAAACATCATCAGATAGCCAAAACGTTCGGTAAAATACTGGTTTTCCCATTTTGCGTCGAACTTGAACTTGTCATAGCTGTTTCCGCCATAGGTACGGTCAATGCTCTTTTCGTATTCGAACGATCCTTCCGCATAACCCCAGGTAAAGGTGGAATAGCGCATGCCGAGGGTGAGTCCAAATCCCTCTTCGTTGAGCTTTGGGATGGTTTTGTCTATTTTCATGATTTCATTTACGGCCACATCGTCATATTGTGTCTGGAACGCATAGGGAATAAAAAATATCCTTGTATGGAATTTGGTAAAATAGATCAGCTTTAATTCGTATTTCCATAGAGAATAGTCATTAGAGATCAATTCAAGCCTGTTCTGCGAATTCATGCGGGCTATTTTATCGGAGTTAATACTTCTTCCGTAGGTGAATAACTGCTGTAAAATCAGATCAGGGGTCAGAATAAGATAATGAAAAGGCCGTATACGAACGCGGTAGTTCTGGTAATTAAACATGTTGCTGTTCAAATCTAGCCCCGGCAGAAACTCCATATTTCCAATAAGGTCTATACCGAGCGTAAATATATCGGTTGCAAAAAAATGGGTTGTCAACGTAGGCGCAAGAGAAAAGGGGTGGTAGTTCCGCGACTTGGTGATATCGTGATATTCTATAATGTTTGCCACGAACGATATGGTATTGCCTATCTTGTCCAACGAAGGCAGATCCTTGTTTAATACCACCTTCAAGGAAGAGAACGTTGAATACAGGTCAGGCTTACAGCCTGGTAAGCCGTTTGAGTAACCGACCGGGCAGAAAAAGATTTCGATAGGGTAGAAGGGGACAAGCTGTGAAAACCCCTTTGAGGATAAAAAAAGCAGCGGAAGAAAGATCAAAACTGACAGGCAAAATGGTTTATTCAAGCGCATAGTTATTTTTGTATTAGTACATTTATAACATTAATTATATTAGTATAAGAAAAATTTTCAGGTAAAGCTTTCAAAATCTATTAAACAACTAATAAATAATAAAATATATAAAGGGGGCTGGAGTGCATATTTTCAAATACAAACAACCATACTCCCTTTTCATAATATACTATAAATTTATTTAAAGTTCGCAAAAATTATAAATGATCGAGAAAAAATATAGTATATTATTTTTAAGAGAAGTAGTTATTATTTATTCCTGGCGATTCTTTTTTTTATAGAATAACACAGTGCATAATCGGCATACATAACAATATCGGACGCCATTTGACGGCGGTGTTTTTTCGAGGAGAGTGCATGGAAGTGTCGAAATCAGTTGCTCGTATGTTTTACAGTAGTGTTCTGTTGCTGTATGTGTTTGCGCAAACCATATTCGGTCATGCCCATATTTTCATCGATTACAAGGTTCATGCGTGCATTAACGACGAAGGGCTTGATGGTGTTTTTGTCAACTGGACGTTTGACGCCATGTTTACCCAGTTTGTTCAGAAAGAGTTCGATAAGGACAACGACAAGAAACTAAACAAGGACGAACAGGCCGCGATCTTCAACAAATTTACAAACGATCACAAGAAGGTGGACTACTTCGCCGTTATTAAAGTGGACGGGAAAAATTACTCCGTTCCCGCTCCGGCCAATTTCTCGGCCAGAATACTTCCGGAGAACAATCTCGTCTCCTATACATTCTTTCTTCCTCTCAAGTTGAAGGCTTCCGGAAAACCGATGGAAGTTCAGGTCTATTTTTTCGACGCGGTTATTTACGTCTCGTTTACCATCATGCCCAAAGACATCAGCATTCAGAATAAATCAAAAAACATCGATGCGTCAATATCCCTCGAAAAAGGTAAATTCAGTAACATTCCAACGATCTCCTTAAAGGCGCGGTAATATCATGAATGCAGCCATTTTTTCCCTCGGAGTCTGTTTCGTACTGACAGTGTCTGTTTTCGGGCAGGCAAATTCCGATTCAGTTGCTGCCGGTCAGGCAACCGCGGTTGAAAATTCCAATAAACAGACGGCTGATGCAACAAGCGACGATTTCAGCAACCCCTTCAGTAACGAAGAGGGAATAACAACCGAAGGCGCGACAGAAGGGGTTAAACCGTCTGAAAAAAAGGAGAAGGCGCCGCCATTTTGGTACAAGTACGATTTTGGTAAAAAGTACGTTACTTCGTTGCAGAAAAACCTGAATATGAAAGTATCTTCGCTGGTGAATGAATTCAAGGCCAGCATGAATTTTAACAAAGCGTTCCTTGTCTTCTTTTTTTCGTTTATTTACGCCGTACTGCATTCAGCAGGCCCGGGGCATGGCAAACTGCTTCTCGGCACCTATTTTTTGACCAACGACGACGTACATAGAAAAAGAGACGCTGCGGTGGCGGGGATTATTGTATCGATCACCCACAACGGCATGGCCGTATTATTGAGCGGGGTTCTGTACCTGTTGATTCACTCGTTCGGGGACCAGAGACACATGCAGGAGGTGACGAAACAGGTTGGAGGCGTACTGGTCATTCTTACCGGTCTTGCGATAATGCTGACAAGTGTATTTCGAAATAAAATAAAATTTTTCGACGAAGAAAAAAACGCCGAGAGACTGAAACGATACCCTTTCTATCTCATCGCCATATTGTCCGGCATTGTTCCCTGCCCCCTGGCATGGTCGGTCCTGGTTCTCTGTATAACAATGAATCTCTACTGGCTCGGCCTGGTCTCGGTGTTTGGCATGGCAATCGGAGCCGGTATTACCGTCGGGGTAACCGGTTTGATCGTCATTACCGGCAAAGAATCGCTGTTTACCCTGGTCAACAGGGAACGGGCGGAAAAGTTCGCCCATGTTTTAAGATTCGGCGGCGGAGTGTTTTTGGTGCTGTTCGGCTACCTGATGACCAAGATCGGGTGATGGATATCCTGCCGTAAAACGGAAATACTGTTTTTTTTATTGCTTTAGACTGAAAAATAGGTTATATTTGAGAATGAGTCTCATTTTAATTGCGTTGGGGTTGCCGGAGTCGTCTGGTATGAAACAAAAAGAAAAAAAAGAAGCCGAGATATTCGGCGCGTTCCTCAAGACCAGGGGATTGTCCGTTACGCGCCAGAGAAAATTCGTGCTGGATCAGGTATATCGCGATCACGCTCATTTTGAAGCGGACGAGGTTGTCGATGCGCTGAAAAAGCGTAACGAGCGCGTCAGCCGTGCTACGGTATACCGGACACTGGCGCATCTTGAGCAGTGCAACCTTATCAAAAAAATCGACCTTGGCCACGGCCACTCTCATTATGAACATATACTCGGGCATGAACATCACGAGCACCTGTATTGTGAAAAGTGCGGAAAAATAATTGAATTTAACGATCCGATACTTGAAAGACAGATTGAAAAAAGCGCGAAGCTCAACGATTTTTATATGACTTCACATGCAGTGCAGGTCTTTGGCGTGTGCAAAGAGTGCAGAGCGTAAAAGCAGACTGGAAAAATATGAGAACTGGTGATGCCATTTTACAGGAAGTACTGCCGGAGAAGAATCCGCAGGTAAAAAAAACGGATACCGTACCAAAGATAGCTATTGTGGGGCTGCCCAATACCGGCAAGAGCCACACCTATAATCTTTTAACCGGCGAGTACAGTCTCGTTTCCAACTACCCGCTTACAACGGTTGAAATAAAGAGCGCGCGAAGTTCGATAAACGGCAGGGAATATGAGGTGTTTGACACTCCGGGACTCCACTCCGTGTTCATACATTCCGAAGAAGAGCTCGTGGTGCGGGATATGCTTTTTACGCATCGGCCCGATATACTTATCCAGTGCATCGATGGAAACCAGATAAAGCAGTCTCTCTCCCTCACCGCGGATTTGATCGAGTTGGGTATTCCCATGATAATCGTGCTCAATGCTATTGAAGAGACAACCCTGCGCGGTATGAGGATCGATTCAAAACGTTTGAGCGGCATTATGAGCCTTCCGGTAATTGAAATTGTAAGTTTGCATGATAACGGCAGGGAAAAATTATTTGCAGCCCTGCCTGCAGCGAAAAAAACAGCTTTTCATATCGAGTACAGCGGTTTTCTCGAACAAAGTATCAAAGAGATTGAGGCATTGCTGCCCGATGCGGTTTATTATAAGCGGAAAATGTCGGTTCTCCTGCTCGAGAAGGACCGGTTTATGCTTGAAGCTCTGAAAAAAACAATCGAGAGGCGGCAGTTTGACCTGGTCGTAACCAGGATTGAAGAGGTACACCGGGGATTTTACGGGAATATCGGCTTGGCCGTTAACCAGAAGCGGGACCAGTGGGTTGATTCGGTGTATGAAGCCGTCGTTAAAAAGAACCCGTTTAATGAAAATGTTTTTCTCAAGGCTTTCGGGAACCTGAGCCGCCATCCGGTATGGGGTTTGTTCGTTCTGCTTTTTTTTATCGGAATCACGTTTTTGCTTGTTGTTCATGTTGCGGGTTTTTTCGAGGGACTGTTAAGCGATGTTATCGTTGATCCATCCGTATCGTTTCTCTCAAAAAAAATTACCATACCCTTCTGGTCTGATTTTCTTATCGGCCATTACGGTATTTTAACTCTCGGAATATTCAATGCTTTCTGCACGGTGCTGCCCATATTATCCGTATTCTTTCTCATGCTCGGGTTAATGGAGGATATCGGGTATATACCGAACCTGTGCGTGTTGACGAACAGGCTCTTTAAAAAAATCGGGATAACGGGCAAATCCATCATGCCGCTGGTGCTGGGGTTCGGGTGCAAGACCATGGCAACGCTCACCACGCGCGGATTGCAGTCGCGCAAGGAGAAGCTGATCGCGATTTATCTGATCGGGTTTGCCATCCCCTGCTCTGCACAGCTCGGCCTGAATATGGCGATATTGGGCAGAATCGGCGCTCGCGCTTTTATTGCGGCGGTTTCCATACTGGTTGTCGTGGAGATTATGGCCGGGTTTATTCTTGATAAAATCATCAAGGAAGACAAGTCGAGCGACTTTATCCAGGAGCTGCCGATCATACGCATACCTGATGTGCAAGCGATTTTTAAAAAGACATACTATCGCCTGTTG
>Ga0105099_10001078_pt1 | contig 17545 bp, 15 predicted proteins | sample PPLLak3cmMay2015_2_FD_79138 | JGI IMG/M metagenome (GOLD analysis project Ga0105099, IMG submission 79138) | Freshwater sediment microbial communities from Prairie Pothole Lake near Jamestown, North Dakota, USA - PPLs Lake P8 Core (1) Depth... | ecosystem: Environmental > Aquatic > Freshwater >... | reverse complement strand
GTCGGCCTGGTATTCGTCGTCGCGGCTGAACTTCAGGAAGAGGACCTGGAGCCCGATCATCAGGTAGGGAGCGACCTTGGCCACGTCCTCGCTGAGGACGCTGCCGAGGATCAAGCCGCCGGTCAAGAGGAGCTGGTTGCTCAGCTGCCGGACGGAATGGCGGGCGTTGACATGGCCCAGCTCGTGGCCGATCACCGTGGCCAGCTCGGCTTCCGAATTCATCATCGCCAGGAGCCCGCGGGTGACGTAGATGTAACCGCCGGGCGCGGCGAACGCGTTTTCGACCGACGTGTCGAGGATGGCGAAATGATAGGGCAGCTGGTTTCGGTGGGTGTGGGGCACGAGCTTCCGGGAGACCCGTTCGACATAGGCCGCAAGCTCCCGGTCCTCGTAGAGGCCGAACTGCTGCTTGATGCTTGCATCGGTGGACTTCCCCATCTCGATTTCCTGGCTTTCCGGGATCAGCATGAGCTCTTTCTTCCCGGTGACGGGATTGACCGCGCAGGACATCAAACCGGATAGGGCGGCCAGGACGACGACGGCGGAAAGGCGACGGGAAACGGGCTTCATAGCGGGCCTCCTCCTCTTCGTTCTCTCTCTTGATCCAAATCTAACCGAAAAACGGCCCCGATTCAACCTTTTCCGGCCGGCCGTTCGTTGACTTTACCCCGGCGGCGGCTTATCATGGCCGGGAATCCGATGTGGAACAGGAGAGCCCCCGATGTTTAAAGGTCATCCCAAAGGTCTGTTTGTCGCCTTTTTCGCCAATATGGGCGAACGCTTCGGCTTCTATACGATGGTTGCGATTTTCGTCCTGTTCATGCAGGCCAAGTACGGGATGACCGCGGCGACGGCCGGGTTCGTCTACAGCACATTCATGGTTTGCGTGTACTTTTTCCCCCTGCTCGGCGGCTTGCTGGCCGACAAAGTTCTCGGTTACGGCAAGACCGTGAGCCTGGGCCTGATCGTCATGTTTATCGGATATGCCTTGCTGGCCATGCCGACGACGATGAACACAGGCCTTCCGCTGATCATCGCGGCGATGGCCGTTATCGCCATCGGGACCGGGTTGTTCAAGGGCAATCTCCAAGCCCTGGTCGGCAATTTGTACGACGACCCCAAATACGACGCCCTCCGGGACCGGGCCTTCACGATCTTCTACATGGGAATCAATATCGGGGCCATGTTCGCCCCGAGCGCCTCGGAGATCATCAGCAACTGGGTGCTCAAGGGCGCCAACCTGGCGTACGACGCCCGGATCCCGGCCCTGGCCAACGGATTTTTAAAGGGGACGGTCTCCGACGCTTCGGCCTACCTCGGCATCGCCCAGCTCCAGGACGCGGGCGTGACGCTCGATACCCTGGGGGCGTTCTCGGAGCGTTACATCAACGCCTTGAGCAAGTCCTACCATTTCGGATTCGGGGTGGCTTGCCTGAGCTTGATTATCTCAATGGTCGTCTTTTGGGCCTTCCGGAAGCATTACAAGCACGCCGATGTCACCGAGCTTCAAAAAGCGAAGTCCGAAACCCTCAAGTCGCAAGTGATTGAGCTGACGCCCCAGCAGACCAAGGAGCGAATGGTTGCCCTGGGTCTTGTCTTTTTCGTCGTCATCTTCTTCTGGATGGCGTTCCAGCAGAGCGGCCTGACCATGACGTTCTTCGCCCGGGACTATACCCACTTGAGCGTCGGGGCGCTGTCCTACCTGTGGTTTGACATGGTCGGGCTCCTGGCGGTTTTCCTGGCCCTGACCGGGCTGATCCTCGCCGTAAAGAAAAGCTCGAGCAAATCGACCCGGTTGGCCGGAGGGATCGCCTGCGTCGTCTTCGCCGTTTTGGCCTTTCTCCGCTTCAGCGGATATTCCGTTCTCAACGTCTTCCAACCCCAGCGCTTCCAGCATTTCAATCCGTTCTTCATCGTCTTCATGACGCCGGTCGTGGTCGGAATCTTCGGCTGGTTGAATAAAAGGAAAAAAGAGCCTTCGGCCCCGAGGAAGATCGGCTTCGGGATGCTGATCACCGCAGTGTCCTTCGCCCTCCTGGTCATCGGCTCGCTCGGCCTGCCCAGCCCCAAGCAGCTCGGCGGGCTAGTCGCCCCGCCCGAATCCCAGGTTTCGGTTTACTGGTTGATCTCGACCTATTTCATCATCACGATCGCGGAGCTTTTCCTCAGTCCGATCGGCATTTCCTACGTCTCCAAGGTGGCCCCGCCGAAATATAAAGGTCTGGCCCAGGGCGCATGGTTTGCCGCGACCGCGGCCGGCTTGTACCTCATGGGTTTGGTCGGCGGCTTGTGGATGAAGGTGCCTCTCTGGGCCCTCTGGCTGATCCTCGTGGCCGCCTGCATCCTCTCGGCGACGTTCATGTTTTCGATCATGAAAAAGCTGGAGCGGGCTTCCGGACAATAACGTTCGAAATTCTCGACGGAATTCCCCGCCGGAAACGAGCGGGAATCGGGTGAGGGGCATGGCGTCTCCGTTTCAGATCGTCCTCGTCGAGCCGGAAATTCCCCAGAATGCCGGAAACATCGCCCGGACATGCGCGGCCACCGGGGCCCGGCTGCATCTGGTCCGGCCGCTTGGCTTTATCCTCAGCGACCGGCGCCTCCGGCGGGCGGGCGCGGATTACTGGGCCGATGTGGACCTCGTCGTCCATGACAGCCTGGCCGCGTTTTTTCGCGAGGCGGCGCCCGAGGCCTGTTGTTTTTTTTCCCGGAAAGCGTCCTTGCTCTATCCGGACATCGCGGTGTCGGGGGAGCTGCCCCTGTTTTTTGTCTTCGGCCGGGAATCGGTTGGATTGCCCGAGGCGCTCCTCTCGGCTCATCCCGGCCGGTGCTTCCGTGTTCCGATGCGCCCGGAAACCCGGTCGCTCAACGTTTCCAACGCCGCCGCGATCGTCTTGTACGACGCTCTGCGGCAGAGGGGATTCCCCGGATTGACGTAAAGATTCCGGCAAAGGCGAGGTGACCCATGGACATCGTCCGCGTTCCGCGGTTGGTCAAGACGGAAGATATGAACCATCACGGAAATCTCTATGCCGGCCGGATGGCCGAGTGGTTCATCGAGGCGTGTTATCTTTGCGCCGTCCAGGCCCCCGGTCTTCCGGGCACCCTCGTCTGTCTCCGGATCCACGATCTCGTGATCAAGAAACCGTGCCCGGGCGGGGACACGATCTGCCTGGAAACCCGTCTCGTCAAGGCGGGATCGACCAGCCTGACCGTTTACGGAACGATCGTTTCCCACGGCGGCCGTCGCTTCCATGCCGAGGGATTCGTCACGTTCGTCTGTGTGGGCAAGCATGGCCGGCCGGTCGCCCACCGGCTGCGTCTCGAACCGCCGAAAGACGCCGGGGAGAAGGTCCTCCGAACGCGGGCTCGGAAGCTGTAAGTCGCGCGCCGGATGACGGACCGGAGGCTCCGGAGCGATCATCTTGCAGCCAAAGCCAGGCTTTAGGAACTGAAGGTCCGAATCGATACGCTCGCCTGTTTGGCCGGCTCGAGGGAAGCCGGATCTTTATTTACCGGTTGGAAATCGGCGGCCTTACGGCTTTTCGAGGGCGGCGGGTTTTTTCGCCCGGCGCCATGTTCCGCGGATGAAGGCCAATAGGGCGCTGCCGCTGGCCATGCCCAGAAAGTAGATGCCGATGACCATGATCGAGATGGGCAGGGTCAGCTTCCAGTTGAACAGGGAAACCGTCGTTGTCTGCAGGTTCTGCAGGGAGAACACGGCGATGAGGACGGCGAAGAGGACAAGGACGACCGAATAGAGCGTTTTCATCGTTCCTCCTGTTCATAGGCCCTTGGGCGGCGAGGCTGATCGCCGATTCCGGCCGGCAACCTGTCTGCCTTGTATTCTAGCATGTTATCGAGACCCGATTCACCGACCGGCTAAATCACGCTCCGCGAATATCGCTGCGCCGAGCGCTCCGGTGATCTGGGGGACGGGAGGAATCAGGATCTCCCGGATGCGGGCTTCCCGTTTCAGGACCTCGACGATCCCTTGGTTCAGGGCCACGCCGCCGGTAAAGACGATGTCTTTCTCGAGCCCGAATCTTCCGGCCATGCCGAGGGTTCTCCGGGCGATTGAGCGGAAAATCCCGCGGAGGATCACGGCCCGGGGGATGCCCTTGTGGAGCAACCCGATGATCTCTGATTCGGCGAAGACGGCGCACATCGAGGAAATCTCGGCGGCTTCCTCCGTCTGAAGAGCCGACTCCGCCGCTTCCTCCAGCGAGAGATGGAGCATGGCCGCGGCCATCTCGATGAATTTCCCCGTCCCCGCCGCGCACCGGTCGTTCATGATGAAATCGAGGACCATTCCGCCGTCGCCCAAACGGATGATTTTTGAATCCTGGGCTCCGATGTCGATGACCGTCCGGGCTTGGGGGAACAGGCGGGATGTCCCCGCCGCGTGACAAAGAATCTCGGAAGCGACCCGGTTCGCGCTTTCGATGGCGTTCCGCCCGTAACCCGTGGCCACGGTCCGGGCGATTTGAAGCGGCTCAAGACCTGATTTTGTTAAAAGAGCCGCTAACGCCCGGAGGGCGTTTTCCCGGGGGGAGATGCCCGTTTCGGTTACCGAGGAGGCGACGATCCGTCCTCCTTCGAGGAGCACGATGTCGATGCTCCTCGCTCCGATGTCGAGGCCGCAGGTCAGCATGAAATTCCTTTCCCCGGCCGCCGTTCGTGCTTTGGCGGAGGGCGATTCCCGGGCCGGCGAGTTATGCCCGCAACAGCTCGGCGAACGTTTCGGTTCTGACCCGCAGTTGTTCGAGGTCCTCATCGGCGTAGTCGGTAACGATCTTGAGCGATGGGATGTTCTCCTTGGCCAAAACTTTCTCCACCGCTTTCGCCTCGATGTTGTAGCCGTGGCAGTACTGGAGAATGTTCTGGATAACGCCGCGAACGCGAAACTCCTTGGCCGTTCGAACCACATGGTCCAGGCGTTCCGTATTGGGCGAAAAACAGGAACAATCGATGGAGAAATATCGGTCGGCGACGGCTTCTATCATCCCGTCCAGGGTGGTCCGGGATTCGTCCACGAGCTCCGTGTAGTAGCGGGAACCCGTGCAGGATTCATCGGCGACAATGCTCATCCCCGACGACTCCACGACAAAGTGAACCTTGGCATATCCCAGCGGAGCCGGCGTTCCGGCCATCATGACCCGCGGCCGGGGGACATTCCCGTCGTAGGCCGAAATCCCGGCCGCGACCCTTTCCTCAAGCTCGGCGGCCAGTCTTTCAGCGGCTTCGGCGAACGCGGCCGTGTCCTGGTTGAGAGCGACCTGGGAGACAAGCAGCGCGTCAAGTCCTGAGATGGGCGGATGGTCGAGCTTGCGGAATTCATTGATCCGACGGAGCGCTTTCCGTTTCCGGTTGACGAGCGTGATATTCGCGCTCAGGGACTCGGCCGTTACGGCGACTCCGGAAAGCGTCTCGACCATGTCTTTAAAAGCATAGACCTCCCGGAGCCAAAGATCCCGGTCGATGCCGTTCTTCTTCTGGGGGACTTCCATGACTTTGAAGCCGACGAGGTCCCAGGCTTTTTTCTTCGCATCGCAGGTCGTTTCCCCGACGGCGAAGTCCTTCAGTTTTTTATATGGACAGGTCCCGCTAAAGGACAAGCCGAAGGTCGACCGGATGATGGGGCAGATGTCGCGGGGAAACATCTTGTCGGCATAATTGACCGACCAGCCCGTTCCACCGCACAGGGGGATGGGGATCACGCCGGCGGCCAGGGCGATTTCGTCGGGAACGTAGATGCAGAACGTCCCGATGGATTTCCCTCCATTTTTCCGGAAGGCGTGGATTTCGGCGACCCGTTCGTCATGGCTGGCGTGGAGGGCATGATCGAAGAAGGCCATGGCCTTCGGCCGGTTTTTTTGGCCGAGATGCGTCCGTTCATGGCTTCGGGCCATCACCTGGAGAAGCTCGTCGTGAAGATCGAGATTGACTTCAAGCTCGGTCCAAATCCGGCGAATGTCCGTACTCATCTTATTCCTCCTTACGTTAAGCGTTTAAAGTATCGCAGCGGAGAACAAAATACAACCTCGCTCGCGCCGGAAAAGCCCGAGGCATTTTCCCCGGATTTCCGATGGACTTGAAATTTGACTTAAAAGAGATTTTGGCCTTGTGTCTCCCGATTCTTCGGGTTACCCTATGAGGGCGATGATTTGGAGGATGCCATGAAGCGAAAGGAATTCCTGAAAACCGCTTGCGGCTTGGGATTAGCCGGAAGCGCGTCCGCTCTCAAGGCGCCGGCACGGCAAACCCCTCCGGCCAAAGCCGAAAAGCCCCGCGATCGTTTCAAGGAAGCCTGGGTTCTGGAAATGATGCAGAGCCTGGAAAAAATCGTCGACCCCGAGACGCGGGGCCGGTTGATGAACGCCTGCGGCCGGGCCTGCGCCCGCCGAGGCGGAATTCTCAAGACGGCGGCAAAATTCAAAGGCGATGTCCCCGGCTTTGTCGCCGCCCTCGGCCCCCAGGTCGGAAAGGACCTGTGCCGCATGGAGGGAGAGGTCGTCCATTGGGGCTATCCCCGGTGCTATTGCGAGCTGGTCGAAGCCGGGCCGGAGCGTCTTCCCGACAGCTACTGCCTGTGCTCGGCCGGCTGGGTTCAGGAAGTTTTCGAAACCGCGGCCGGCCGGCCCGTCCGCGTGGAGGTCGTCCAAACCATCAAGCGCGGCGCCCCCGATTGCCGTTTCCTCGTCCGCCTCTGAGCGAAAAGCTCCGGGAAACGGAGCAAGGGTGTCGAAGATGAACCGTAATTCCTCTCATTCTTTCCGCCTCAAGCGTGTCGTTGCCGATTTCGGAAGCGTTTCGGCGACAGGAGAGCCTCTCTCCGGTTTCCGGCCCGATCGAAAAAGGCGATTTTTCGATTGACTATGACGGCCGGGAAGGTCCTGGAATGGACGATTGAAGTATCGACCCGGATGCTCCTGCCCGTAACGCTGGGCGATTTCGGGATTCGAATCCCCTGGCGGCCGCCCTTCGGCGAGAATCCCGACGACATTTTTGTAAAAAGCTGGACCAAACGGCACGGCCCGCCTTGGATTCCGCTTTCGCTGGGCCAAGTCCTACGACGAAATCCCGGACATGCGAAAACCGGACGGGCGACGTCCATGAGACGGAGCTCCGGTTGTCTTTCCCCGAGCGTTCGACGGGGATGGTTCGGGCCGCCGGTAAACCGCTTTTGGTGCGGCCGACAGGCGACCCGGATTACCCGGACCTCGCCACCGTCGCGGTTGGGGAGAAACCGGTCCAAATCGAGATTGTCCTAACCCCGGTCCAAAGATAAGGCCCGCTGCCATGGCGTCATGGACATTCCCATTTATGTTAAAATAGCGCCTCATGATGCAGTGGTTCAGCGGTCTTTCTCCGGTCCTTCAGGCGTTATTGGCCACCCTGCTGACCTGGGCGGCCACCGCCCTGGGGGCTTCGGTCATCTTCCTCTCTAAAAAAATCGACCGCCGCGTCCTGGACGGCCTGCTGGGATTTGCCGCCGGAGTCATGATCGCGGCCAGCTTCTGGTCGCTCCTCGCTCCCTCGATCGAGCTGGCCCGGATACAGGGGCATATTCCCTGGCTTCCGGCGGCCGGCGGATTTCTCCTCGGCGGCCTGTTTCTGCGGGTCGTCGATTTTCTTCTGCCCCACCTTCATGCCGGATTTGAAAAAGCCGAAGGGATCAAGACCAACTGGCAGAGGAAAATCCTCCTCGTCCTGGCCATTACCATGCACAACATTCCCGAAGGTTTGGCCGTCGGCGTGGCCTTCGGGGCAATCGGCCTGAGCGGCGGCACGGCCACGCTCGGCGCGGCCGTCGCCTTGACGATCGGGATGTGCCTCCAGAATTTTCCCGAAGGGATGGCCGTGTCCATCCCGCTTCGCCGTGACGGAATGTCCCGGCCGAAAAGCTTTTTCTGGGGCCAATTTTCCGGGCTGATGGAGCCGCTGGCCGGCGTAGCCGGAGCGCTGGCCGTGACCCAGGCCGGCGCTCTCCTGCCCTGGGCCATGGCCTTTGCCGCCGGGGCGATGATCTACGTCGTCGTGGAAGAAGTGATTCCTGAATCCCAGATCTGCGAGCATACCGACATCGCCACAATGGGGACGATGATCGGTTTCGTCCTGATGATGATTCTCGACATCGGGTTGGGATGATTCTCCCGCCCCCCCCGAAAATCCCCTCGCGGCGAGAAGGAGGCCGAGATGGACGCGTTTCTTAAGGCGATCGAGTTGTTCCAGGAGCTGACTCCGCCGGAGCGGGCGACCGTTGCGGCCAAGCTCAAGATCGTCGAATACGAAACGGGCCAGTCCCTTTTCGAGGAAAACCAGCCCCGGGAGAATCTGTTTCTGATCGAGGAGGGGACCGTCATTCTGTTCAAGAAGACGCCTCTCGGGGAAGAGAAAGACCTGGCCCGCTTCCGCCGGTTCGATTTCCTCGGGGAAGGGGCTTTGATGGACGACTACCCGCACTCTACCTCGGCCCGGGCCGAGGAGCCGACGGTCGCTTACCTCTTGTCCCGAAGCGCCGTCAACGAGCTTCTGGCGACGGATGCACCGCTGGTCGTTAAAATCCTCTCCCGAACCGCCCGCGTCATCTCCCGGCGGATGCGCCAAACGACCAACCAGGTCGTCAACGCCGCGGCCCAGTACATTTCCGGCCGAACCCGCCGGGAGCACGACCTTCTGGGCGAGCGCGATGTCCCGGCCGAATTTTACTATGGCATTCAAACCCTCAGGGCGACGGAGAATTTTCCCATTACCGGGATATCGATCAGCCGGTTTCCGGACCTGATCGTCGCCCTGGCCCAAGTCAAAATGGCCGCCGCCCGGGCCAACCGGGACCTGGGGCTGCTTCCCGCCGACATCGCCGGAGCCATCGACCAGGCATGCCGCGAGATCATCGACGGCCGGATGCACACCCACTTCGTTGTCGATATGATCCAGGGCGGGGCGGGAACTTCGACCAACATGAACGCCAACGAGGTCATCGCCAACCGGGCCCTCGAGATCCTCGATAGAGAGCGCGGGGATTATGCCGGCTGTCACCCGAACGATCACGTGAACCTGTCCCAGTCGACCAACGACGTCTATCCCACGGCCCTCCGCCTGGCCTTCCTCGCCAGCTCCCAGAAGCTTGCGGCCGTCCTGAAAAAGCTTGTCGCTTCGTTCCGGGCCAAGGGCCGGGAGTTTCGGACGGTCATTAAAATCGGCCGAACTCAGCTTCAGGACGCCGTGCCCATGACCCTCGGGCAGGAGTTCGAGGCCTTCGCCGCGACCCTCGAAGAGGAAATCGATCGGCTGGAGCAGAACTCGGCCCTGTTCCAGGAAATCCATCTCGGAGGGACGGCCATCGGGACGGGCATCTGCGCTCCGCCGGAATACGCCGGCCTGGCCGTTTCCCACCTCCGGGAGATCTCGGGAATCTCTCTCCGCTTGGCTCCGGATCTGGTCGAAGCCACTCAGGACACAGGGGCCTTCATTATGTTCTCTTCGGCGGTGAAGCGCTTGGCCGTCAAGCTGTCCAAGATCTGCAACGACCTCCGCCTCCTGAGCTCAGGCCCCCGGGCCGGACTCCACGAGATCATCCTCCCCAAACGGCAGCCGGGCTCCTCCATCATGCCGGGCAAGGTGAATCCGGTCATTCCAGAAGTCGTCAATCAAATCGCCTTCAAGGTCATCGGCAACGACCTGACCGTCACGCTCGGGGCCGAAGCGGGGCAGCTTCAGCTTAATGTCTTCGAGCCGGTGATCGCCCAGAGCATCTTCGAATCCATCGAGATGCTGAAAAACGGGATGGATACCCTCCGCATCCGGTGCGTTGACGGCATTGTCGCCGACGAAGCCCAATGCCGGAAATCGGTCGAACGGAGCCTGGCGCTGGTCACAGCCCTGGTCCCGGTCCTGGGATATGAAATCTGCTCGACTCTGGCCAAGGAAGCCATGGCCACCGGCCAAAGCGTCTACGCCCTGGTTTTGGAAAAAGAGCTCCTGCCGAAAGGGGATTTGGAGGAGGTTCTGAAGCCGGAAAACATGGTTCGCCCGAAATAAGATATATCGTCGCGGCCGGTTTGAAAAAGCCCTGTGACTATGGTTAAATAGAAAACCTTTGAAGGAGTGCGTAATGGATATTTTTGCCAAATGTAAGACGGACGGGGGCTATTTTGGGATGTTCCGAGCCCGGAACGATTTCTTCTTCACCCGTCCGATTCTCGACCCGCTGCCCGGGCGGGAGATGACCTACCAGGGAAAAAAAGTCATTCAGTGGTCGATTAACAACTATCTCGGCTTGGCCGAAAACGAAGAATTAAAGGCGATCGCCGTTGAAGCCGCCAAAAAATACGGACCGGGGGCCCCGATGGGCGCCCGGATGATGACCGGCAACACCGAGAAGCACCTCGCCCTGGAAGCCAAGTTCGCCAAGTTCATGGGCAAAGAGGACGCCATTCTCTTTAACTATGGCTACCTCGGGGTGCTCGGGACCATCCAGGCCCTCTGCGAAAAAAACGACACGATTCTCATCGACAAGCTGGCCCACGCCTCGATGATCGATGCCATGTTCGTGTCCCAGGCGCAATTCCGGGTCTGGAAGCACAGCGACCTCGACAGCCTGGAACTTCACCTGAAGCGGGTCAACCGGGACCGCAAAGGCGGGGTGCTCGTCGTGACCGAGGGCGTCTTCGGGATGACCGGGGATATCGCCCCGTTGTCCGATATCTGTTTCCTCAAGGAAAAGTACGATGCCCGCCTGTTCGTCGACGATGCCCACGGTTTCGGGGTCATGGGCCCGAACGGCCGGGGAACGGGCGAGCTGCAGAATTGCCTGGATAAGATCGACATCAACCTTGGAACCTTCGCCAAAGCCTTCGCCGCGATCGGCGGCGTGGCCGGATCGACCCACGAGGTCTGCGAATGGGTCCGGTTCAACGCCCGGACGCAAGTCTTCGCCAAGAGCCTGCCGATGATCTACGTCGAAGTCCTGTCCCGGACTCTCGATTTCGTCGCCGACGGAAACGACCGGCGGGCCCGGATGTGGGAGGTCAACGCCAAGCTGAAAGCCGGCCTCCGGGAGCTCGGCTACACGGTCGACGAGGTGGCTTCGCCGGTCACCCCGGTCCTTGTCCCTTACACGGAAATCAACATCGCCATGGCCATCCTCCAGAAGATGCGGGAGGAGGGGATCTTCCTTACGGGAGTCGTCTACCCGGTCGTGCCGCGCGGCATCGTCCTCTTCCGGATGATTCCGACGGCTTCCCATACCGATGAAGACATCAGCCGGACGCTGGCCGCCTACAAAAAGGTTCGCGACGATCTCCATCTCGACCTGGGCGCGGTTCATGACGCCCTGAGGCGCCACGAGGCGGAAAAGAAAGCCGAAAACAAGGAAGACGACGGCAAGACCGAAATATGATCCAGGGTCCCGTTCTCATCACCGGAGCTTCCAAGGGAATCGGCCGGGCGCTGACTGCGGCTTTGGCCGCCCGGGGCATTCCGGTCATGGGGACCTCCCGTGATCCGAAGTCGATTCCCGACCCGATTCCCGGCGTCCGCTACCTGGCCCTCGACCAAGGCGATCCGGCTTCCGTCGGCGCCTGCGCCGCCGCGGCCGGATCCATCGAAGTCCTGGTGAACAACGCCGGCCAGAGCCAGGTCGGGGCGGTCGAGGACGTCTCCGTGGAGGCGATCGAAGAGCTCTTCCGGATGAACTTCTTCGGGCTCATCCGCTTGACCAAGGCCTTCCTTCCCGACATGAGAAAAAAGGGACACGGGACGATTATCAACATCGGCTCGCTGACCGGGCCGTTCGCCCCGCCTTACCAATCCGCTTATGCCGCAACCAAACTCGGCCTGGAGGCATTCACCAAGGTCCTCCGGCAGGAGGTTGGCCGGCGGGGAGTCAACGTCTCGCTGGTTGTCCCCGGCTATATCAAGACATATATCGAGCCCCGGACGATCGTCCCGGACGGGAGCGTCTACGCCGACGATCTGGCCGCTTTTCGCCAGGCCCGGGATAAAAAGATGGCCAAAGCCTCCCCGCCCGAAGCGGCGGCCGCCAAGATCATCAAGGTCATGGAGATGAAAAATCCCGGGCCGGTTTACTATACCGGGCATCTCGTCCCGGCCATGGGTTTCCTTAAACGCCTCCTCCCGGAGAAACGCCTCCAGAAGATGGTCCGGGGATTTTACGATCTCGGCCGCTGATCCCGATTATTTCTTCGCCATGTTGCTGAAGCCGTTTCCGTATGTGTTGTCCTTTCCCGCCGAACCGAGATCGATGGCCCGGCCGGCTAAAATCGCGACGATTTGGGAGAGGCTATAGGGTGTTTTTTCTTTCATCAGAGCCAGAATGCCGGCGAAATGGGGCGCTGCGGCCGACGTTCCGGAAAAATCAGTCGTTCCATACGTGGCCGTCGAAACGCGGGAGGGCGAGGAAAAGTCCGGTTTGATCCGGCCGTCTTCCGTCGGCCCTATCGAGCTATAGGTGTGGTGCGGGCCTCGGGCCATGTCCGACCAATCGACCGCTCCCTGGGTTATGGCGTTAGGCGAATCTGCCGGACTGGAGAGGCTTCCGGTCGCGTCGTGCGGAGTGGGTTTCGTGCTCGACGAAATCCCGGAAATAAATACTTCCAGCTTGCAGTTGCGGGTCGTCGACCATCTCCTGACCCTGATGCCCCACCAAGCGGGAACATTCGCATACCATCCGCCGACCGCCTCGATCGGTTCTTGGCCCGGTTGCCCGGTCTGCCAGGAGGTGGAGTTTTCGAGGTAACTCCAGGCCCCTCCGGTCGACCAAAACAATTCAACATCGTAATCCTGGGATGAGCCGGGTGTATAGCTGGACCCGTTCCATGTCCCCCAATCGTCCCAATTCACCCAGAACGTGGGCGAATAATAGGCCGGCAAATAGACATAGAGCCATTCGTACCCGGAGGTGTCGAAGTCCATATAGCCGTTGTTGCCTGGATCGAAATAGGCCCCGTGCCAGTGGTTGTTGGCGTAATTCCCGGCGGACGCGGACCAGAAGCCGCCGTTATCGGAGAATTTCTTCACGTCTTCGCAGATGGGACCCGTCCCCTTTCCGTCGCCGGAGTTGAACCAGCCCATCGAGTAGGACAGGATGTCGGGCTTCGGAGTTTGTGCGTTGATCCAGTTGACGGCGTTGTGGTGCTCGACGTCGGTGTTGAAGTTCACGAGCGTCAGGTTGGCGTTCGGGGCGAGGTCATGGATGATCTCGGCGCAGGCCGCGCCGTGGACATGCGCCGACAAGTTCCCGTCGGCCCGGAACGATTTGGTTATGACGCTGGCGGGCAGCTCCGTTCCGAGAAGGGATGCATAGCCGGTGAATCCGGCGTCCAGAACGACGACGTTGGCGGGGTCGCCCGAAGTCCGATAGGCGTCGAGGCTCTGCCACGGTTTGGCGCCGACGGCTTCGACTCCTTCAGAGGTGACGGTCTGGAGCTGAGGTTTCAAGGGCAGGCGCAGGTAGTCCACGGATGGGCTGTGGGCGATCGTTTCGATGGCTCCGATCGGCAAGCGATTTTGGACCAAGCTTTGATATGTCGTCTCGACGGTTCCGCCGAGCGAGGCGATCCGGGCGCCCAGGGTGGCGACGCCGTTAGGGTCGGCCTGGCCGATTCCGGCAGAAGAGGCGACGGCGACGACGCGGACGGTCTCTCCGTCCAGGTCGATGTCGCGGGCCGCGGCATATTCCCGGGCGGCGTCCAGGCCCTTGGTTCGGTACAGCTCGTAAAGGCGGTAAAGACGGTATTCGATTTTGGGGCTGACGGCGGACTTGTCGAGTTCGGGCTCCCCGACGGCTTGATTCGGAGGCGGCGGCGGGACCGTTTGGGCGTCGGAGGAAGCCGGGGTGATTCGATCCAGCGTCAAAAGGACAAAGACCGGGACCAGGAAGACGAGCGCGATTTTTTTGAAGTTCATGGCGGCGTCCCTCCTTAGAATTGGTATTTCAGCCCGAGGCCCACGATGAACCGGTTGAGGCTCATCCCGGTCAGGGTGGCCGAGATCGTCTCCCCGGTCGTATCATCTTCGAGAGACCACTCTCCGTCGGTTTTGCAGATGACCATTTTCCCTTCAAAGCCGATGAGGAATTTCGGGGTGATGGCGTAATCCACCCCGGCGCCGAAGGAAAATGACGGGGCGCCTTTGACCGACTCGGAGAGGGTGAAACCGAAATCGGCCCAATCATCGACCAGGGCCGTCTCGACCGTGAACGAATTGAACGCGTAGCCCGCGCCGCCGAAGACGTAGGGGAAAAGTTTTTGGCCGACCGGGAACCGGCCGACAATCATGAGTTCGACCGGAAGACATGTCATCTTGCCCTGGCTCAAGCCGTTCAGGGATCCCGGGACGGCATGGTTGGCCCAGGTCCCGCGGATTTCGGCGCTGACGTATTTCATCAGGTCGAATCCGATGCCGAAACCGAGGCTGAATCCGCCGTCGAACGTGGATTCGGAATCGGCGGCGACGAGCGTCCCTCCGAGGGAGAAGCCGGGCACGATTCCGATACGGACGGCGGCGTTTGCGCCGAGCGCGAGGCAAACGACGAGCAGGAAAACGCCTCCAAATTTTTTCATGTTCCCTCCTTCAATAATAATAGGTGATTATGGAAACGGCTTTTTCTTCCTAAAAGAATGAATAATCCTAGGCGTAAATTCTGTCAAGAAATATTTCAGAAACACTTGACTCTTTTATTATTTGAAAGTATACCTATACGTATAGGTACATATTAATTAATAATATAATAATACGTGAGGGTGATATGGAAAAGGAAATTATGACTAAAGCCGAGTTGGCCGAGAAAACCGGGGTGGAAGCGATCGAGCTCGATCTCTGGACGAAAGCCAAGATCCTTAGGCCGGTCGGATTCACCGATGACAAGTCGCCTTTCTATGCCGCCCAGGATGCCGGGAGGGTTGGCCATATCCGCAAGCTTCGAGAGCTCGGATACGGCTTGGAGGAAATTCAGAAAATCGTCAAGAAATACGGCTGGCCCGGGACGGGAAAGGGGGAAAAACCGCCGGCCGATAAGGATAAGCTCCTGACCGTGGGTCTCCTGGCTGAGAAAGCCGGGGTCAGCCCCCGGACGATCAAGCATTGGGAGGATGTCGGAATTCTCGACCCCGACCTGCGCAGCGAAGGGGGATTCCGTTTGTATGACGAAGCCTATGTTTTCCTCTGCCAGCTCATCCGCGACCTTCAGCTCTTCGGCTATTCCCTGGAGGAAATCAAAGCCGTGTCCGATTCCGTCCGGAATTTTCTGGCCCTGGAGAAGGACCTGGCCTCGTTTTCGCGGGAGGAGGCCGGGCGGAAGCTTGACGGCCTGCTGGCGGCGGTCGAATCCCTGAATAAAAAGATGAGGGAACTCGGGGAGGGCATCGCTCGCTGGAAGGACCTGTTGAAGAAAAAGAAGAAGGAGATCGTCGGACTCAAGGCTAAAAACAGCAAACGGCCGGCCGCCGCCGGGGAGAAAGATCATGCCTAAAATCGTATTAATCGAACCGCAATCGCCTAATCTTCATATTTTTTCCAAATTCCCGTCCCCCCGCCTCGGAACCGTTCTTTTGGGGACGATCATGAAGCAGCGGGGCTGGGAGGTGGAGCTTTTCGTCGAGGACTTCCGGACCCTCGATTTCGGGGTGATCGGAAGCGCCGACATCGTCGGGATTTCGACGATCACCTCGACGGCGCCCCGGGCCTATGCCATCGCCGAGCGGGCCCGGGCTTTGGCGATTCCCGTTCTTTTCGGCGGGCCGCATGTCACGTTTCTCCCCGACGAGGGGCTCCGAAACGGCGACTTCGTCCTGCGCGGCGAGGCCGAGGAAACACTTCCTGCGTTCCTCGACGTTTGGCGGGCGGGCGGAGACCTGTCCGCTGTGCCCGGGCTCTCCTTCCGTCAAAACGGGGAGGTCGTCCATAATCCGAAGGCCTCTCCGCCGCGCGACCTCGACGCTTTTCCGTTCGCCGATTTCGATCTCCTCAAGCCCGATCGCCGATGGCGGAAGAAGAAGATGGTCATTCCCGTCCAGACATCCCGGGGTTGTCCGTTCGATTGCACGTTCTGCTCCGTGACTGGGATGTTCGGCAAGGCTTATCGCTTCCGCTCCACCGCCCACATCATCGGGGAGCTGCGTCTTCACAAAGACCGGAACAACATCCTCTTCTTCTACGATGACAATTTCGCCGCGAACAAGCCCCGAACCCGGGAGCTCCTCGAGGCCATGATCAAGGAAGGATTCCATTTCCGTTGGACGACCCAGGTTCGGGCCGACGCCGCCCGCGATCCGGAGCTTGTTCGGCTGATGAAAAAAGCCGGCTGCCACACGGTCTGCATCGGCTTCGAATCGGTCAATCCCAAGAGCCTCCAGGAATCCCATAAGGCCCAATCCCTCGCCGAGCTGAACCGGGCCGTTCGCGTCTTCCGGCGCCACCGGATCCATATTCATGGAATGTTTGTCTTCGGATTCGACCAGGACGACCGGGGGACCTTCCGGGAGACCGTCAACTGGGCCCGGAAATCGCGGCTGACCTCGTCGCAGTTTCTCATCCTCACGCCGCTTCCGGGAAGCGAATTTTTCAACAAGGTCATGGAGGAGGAACGGATCACCTTCAAGGACTGGTCCCTGTACGACGCCCATCACGCCGTCTTCCGCCCCCGGCGGCTTTCCCTGGCCGACCTGCAGAAAGCCCAGATGTGGGGCCACAAGAAGTTCTACTCGTTCAAAGAGCAGATTCGGAATCTCTTGGAGGGGCGCTGGCTGGCCATGGCCATCAACCAGTACGCCCGGAATCTCAACCGGACCTGGCGGAAAAAGAACCGAACCTTTCTCAAGGTCCTGGATTTGCTCCGCCCGCGGCGGGGGAGCCGGATATCGGTGGATTATCGGCAGGACGTCCGCTTGGATTAGTTACCGGGGTCGGACCTCAGGATCTCTATGAATTTAGAATAAGTTACTGAGGTCCGACCCCAGTATTTATCATCGTGGAGTAAGGGATTCGCCTCTAAAGCCCCAGCCACCGGGCAGCTTGGAAGACGGCGAGACTGACCGCCGCGGAGAGAAAGAGCAGATAGAAGACATTGAATAAGGTCAAGCGCCAGGAGCCGCTCTCCTGGCGAATGGCGGCCAACGTGGCCACGCAGGGGATAAAGAGAAGCTGGGAGACCATAAAGGCCAATCCCGAAGCCGGACTGTAAGCGGAAACGATCAGGCCTCCGAGCGCCGCCCCCTCTCCGGCGCCGAAGAGAACGGCCAGCGTGGCCAACGTGTTTTCCTTGGCGATGAATCCGGCGAAGAGAGCCACGATCAGGCGCCAGTCGAAGCCCAGAAGAGACCCCACGGGTGAGAAGAACCGGCCGAAACCGGCGAGATAACTCTGCTCCAACCCGCCCCCCGGCAGCGTCGAGAAGAGCCAGATCAGCAGCGAGACAACAACGATAGTGCTGCCGGCCTTCTTCACGAATTCGACCGCTCGTCGCCAGACCGACGAGCAAAACGTGCGCATGTTCGGGACGTGATACAGCGGCATTTCCATG
>Ga0105099_10001076_pt1 | contig 17558 bp, 10 predicted proteins | sample PPLLak3cmMay2015_2_FD_79138 | JGI IMG/M metagenome (GOLD analysis project Ga0105099, IMG submission 79138) | Freshwater sediment microbial communities from Prairie Pothole Lake near Jamestown, North Dakota, USA - PPLs Lake P8 Core (1) Depth... | ecosystem: Environmental > Aquatic > Freshwater >... | reverse complement strand
TGATTGCGCTGGAGAAGTCAAATTCTTCAAATGAGACCTCTACTTTTTCTCTCCCGACCACCATTGGACGAATCTGCAGCAGATAAAACTCCGGACGATCCACCTTGTTGGGATCCAGATTGATGGCAAATTCCATTTCAATATGAGAGCCGAAGGCCTCACGACCTGCGGAAAGGATTTGTTTAAGTATTTCGGCCAAGGGAAAAGTCCCATACTTGAGTATATGGGCAAAGGTAACCAGTCGGTACCCTTGAATCGACAGCGTATCACATATGGCATTGTCCTCAGCTGAAAAAGTGCTGCCCACCAGAAACAGCGTGCCATCCTCTTCAGCACGTTGCAGAGAAAGGCTATCAATGTTGAACTTTTCATCGGTGGACAAAGTGGTCTTGGCATTCAGGTTAAGGGCGTAGAAGCGATTTTGGGTGTTTTTCATGAAATCGGCTGGCGACGAATAGGGTGGATTCATTTCAGGGTATTGGGGTGAAAAACGGTACACTTTTCCACCTTCAACTATGGTGGCCCCAAGTCCAAGAGCCAGTTCCACCACTCCACCTTCTGGATTCATATGAGAAAAAGGATAAAAATTATAGGATTGAGCCACCCCGGAAACCACCGGATAATAGAGATCTCCAAAAGTCCGCCCAACCAATTGCTGAATAATGACAGCCATCTTCTCTTCTTCAACCCGAAAATTGGTATTGCGCACATACTCTTTGGGTGAGCTATAAAAAACCGATGCGTAGATGAGTTTGATGGCATCTGTTAATAACCTCCTGCGCTCCCTTTTGGTGGGCTGGTTATTGGCCAGCATATAGGTGGAATAAAGACCAGCAAAGGGCAGCAATTGAGAATCCTCAAGCAAACTTGAGCTGCGCACAGCCAATGGGTAATGGATCTCATCCAGAAGGGTATCCAGATTTTCTAGCAGACTCTTGGGCAGTTTGCCCTTGAGAAAGCGGCGAGCCAGAGCCGAGGAATCGTTCTCATCAATTGCAAAGCGCTGCAGGTTGTTCTTTACGATGAATTCCTCGAATACCTCTGAACAGACAACAAATGTGTGGGGAGTGCGAATTTCAATTTCCGGAAAGCGTTCATTCAGGCCACTCTTGGATAAAAAATCGTTAAGGAATGCGATACCTCGCGCTTTACCACCCAAAGAACCATTTCCCATTCGCACAAAGGAGTTGTCGACATCATACTGGGAACTTCCGAAATCAGATATGACTCCGGTCTGGTTGCTTTGAAGCTGATGGCTGATTTCAGTCACAATATTCTGGCGCATTTGTTCGATACTGGCAAAATCAGACACCTTGCGCGGTCTGAGCTTTTCCGCCAATTCAAATTCAGTACGGGCTCGCAGCCAGATGGAGATGTGATTCCGCTCGGCATGATAGGCCAGACTTTCACCCGGAATGACCTTAATGGCCTGTTCAAACTCAATCAGAGTGGAAGCCCGACCAACCTCTTTGCCCCGATGATTACGGAAAATAAAATCTCCAAAACCAAAATTTGTCAGGATGAATTCGTGCAGCTCACTCATCAGATTTTCCGATTTTTTTTGCAGAAAAGCCAAGCCCGCATCATGGGCTTGCCCACGGTTGTTTTCATTAGAGGATTGCATCAGGAACGGAAGATCCGGAATTTCAGCTTTAATCAAAGATGCAAAGCGAAATCCGGCCTGAGGGTCCACTTGCCCATGGCTGGGGAAACGAACATCTGATATGACCCCCAACAGATTACTTTTATAGCGATGATAAAGTTCCAGCCCTTCTTCAAAAGTCTCAGCCATGAGGATTTTGGGGCGAGCCCTCATGCGCAGCAAACGATGTAAATCATTGACACCTTCGGTGATCAGAGCCCGGGTTTGGGTCATAATCTCCGTGTAAATAACCGGCAGATAAAGGGAATAAAACTTGGGTGAATCTTCAATCAGAAGGATGACCCGAACCCCAAGACCCACATCGTTATCGACATTCTTCTTGTCTTCTACAAACTTGATGATAGCCAGCAGTATACGGGTGTCACCAGACCAGTAAAATACTTTGTCTATGACTTTTTCCAGATTAATCTGATGCAACAGGCTGACATCTGCCCAGTCATAGGTCAGCATAACCACCGGCATGGCTTCATCATAGGCTTTCACTGCCCGGCCAAAACTGATCAGATCCATATCTGAAATCCGGGTCATCGTAATCACCAGATCATACTTGTTACGCCGCAACTCCGCCAAGGCCTCCGAAGCGGTTGAAACACGAACGATGCGGGGAATGAAACGCAGGTTGAGATCAATATATTCACTGAAAATCTTCTCGGAAAGACGGCCATCCTCTTCTAAAACAAAGGCATCGTAATAGCTGGAAACCAGCAAGATATCCCGAACACGAAACTTAATCAGATGGTGGAAGCCACCAAACTGTGGGGTATAGTCACTGACAAACTTCATCACAATGAACTCCTTAGCGATAACGCCTGAGTACCGAAATAACCTTGCCCACCAGAGTAAATGGGTCGGTAATCACAGAATAGTCCGGATTTTCTGGTTTAAGGACCATTTTACCGGTCATTCGGGCCAAACGCTTCAACGTGATCCCTCCTTCCTCAAGTAAAGCCACCACCATTTCTCCAATTTCCGCCTGAACGGTTGGTTTAACCACAACCACATCTCCATCGAGAATAAAGGCATCGCGCATACTGTCACCGCTGACCCTGAAGGCCAGCACATCTCCACTCCCCACCATCCATTCGGGTAAAGTCAATTCTTCCCCGAGGGAAGAAAACAGTTCACTGGGTGAGCCGGCTGGAACGATGCCCACAAGAGGAACCTCACTCTGATCCCGACCCAAACTCCATCCGTTTGTGGCAGAATAGATCAGTAATCCGCCCTTATGAAGTCGCCGTAAGTATGCGTGAACCGTTGCCGGCGATCTTAAATTGTTCATCTCTGCAATCTGACGCACCGAAGGGAAATATCCGTTCCTATGGACAAAGTCATGCAGTTGATCGAACAAAGCCTTCTGCTTGCGGGTTACCCCATGTTCGCCTCCCGTTCGACTACCATCGTACTAAAAACACACTCCCCGTGTCAAGGCGTTGGGGACAGGCGTTGGGGACGCCTTGCCTTCTTGACATTTTTGTAAGAAAAAACAAAAATGGGGAAAAAATGCTCTCATGGGGATAAATTTGGTGCCAGGCCAATTTTTGCTTATTGACCTCGGGCCAGACGGAGGCCCAGATTGAAGCTCGCACTGTCTGGGAGCCCGTAGATGCGGTAGGCAGCGCGGCAGTCCTGGCTGTAGTAGTTCCACGAGCCGCCGCGGATCACCCGATGCTCTCCTTTTTTTGGTCCTTTGGGATTCTCAAAGGGTCCATCAGGATATTCACCAAAAAAATCTTCACACCATTCCCAGACATTGCCGTGCATCTGGTGCAGTCCCCAAGCGTTAGCGGGTAGTTCCTTAACCCCGATGGTCTCTTGTCTATCCCTCATACTCTTGCCATCGGCGAATGGAAAATTCCCGTTGTAGTTCACCTGGTCCGGGGTGATGCTTTCACCAAAAGAAAACGGCGTTTGCGTCCCCGCCCGGCAGGCGTATTCCCATTCGGCCTCAGAAGGCAGGCGCATCCTCAGGCTCGGCTCCCCCTCGTTGAGTCTGGCAATAAATATCTGGCAATCATCCCAGCTGACCTGCTCCACCGGCCTGTCTTTGTCTTTGAAGTACGCGGGATTCTTACCCATCACCGCCTGCCATAATTCTTGTGTGACCGTGGTATCGGCCAGCCAGTAGCCTTTGGTGATGATGACCTGATGCTGCTTTTCATCATCACTTCGCTCCGGCTCATCCTCCGGCGAGCCCATCATGAAGTCCCCCGGTTCAATCCACCTCATGCGCTGGCGCACTTGAGCCACTTCGAAATCGAAAAACAGCCCGTATTCGTCCACCCCGTACTCACAGACGAAGCGGTAGGGCATACCGGGGGGTAAAATTTTGGGCATGCGGATGGAGCTCATGGAAAGGCCTCCGCCATGCTCCACCCGGCCTTGCCGCCCCACCTCATGACCCCTCCTGCTGGCTGGTTTGACCTCGGGCCAGGCGGAGCCCCAGAATGCGGTAGCGAACGTCTGGGGGCCTGAGGCTGCGGTATGCCGAGCGGCAGAACCGGCCGTTGAAGCCCCACGAGCCACCGCGGATCACCCGCCTAGCAACCTCATCAGACCCTGTGGGATCAATGACCGAACCTTTGGGGTATTCCCAATAAAAATCCTGGCAGCACTCCCAGACATTGCCATGCATCTGGTGGAGCCCCCAGGGATTGGCAGGCAGATCCTTGACTGGGACCGTCTCTTCTCTGTAAATTCCCTTCTGTCCATCTTTGTAGGGATAGTTGCCATTGTAATTGACCTGTTCAGGGGTGATGTTCTCACCGAAAGAAAATGGCGTTTGCGTACCGGCCCGGCAAGCGTACTCCCATTCGGCCTCGCTGGGCAGGCGGATATCCAATCTCGGCACCAACTGGTTCAATTTATTGATGAATGCCTGGCAGTCCTCCCAACTGACTTGCTCCACCGGTCTGCCTTTACCTTTAAAACGGGAGGGATTCTTACCCATCACCGCCTGCCATAATTCTTGTGTGACCGTGGTATCAGCCAGCCAGAAGCCTTTGGTGATGATGACCTGATGCTGTTTTTCATCATCGCTTCGCTCTGCTTCAGTTATAGGCGAGCCCATCAGGAATTCGCCGGGCAAAATCCAGCGCAGGCGTTGGCGGATGCCTTGGACTTCGAAATCAGCCCACATCCCATAGTTATCCTGTCCTTGATCAACTGCCCATTGAGATATCAATTCCATCTGAAGTGTCGGACCAAAATTACTTTCAGAATTCCAATAACCATAACTTACCCCATCTTTTACATTAAACAGCCCCAGGTTTTGAACAGGATTCGACCAAAATATTTTGCGCTTTGCCCCTTTCTCCTTGATAAAGGCATTCAACCCAAAAACATCTCTACCCATACCGCAGCACCAATCTGGAGGCGGCTCTTTGACCAGCCGGTATTCTCCGACTTGATCCTGTATCCGCCAGTCACAGCGGGGGCCAGTATCGAGATGAAATCCCTTGACCGGTGGCACAGTACGACAATTACCCTCTCTGTCGATGACCTGAAAACCATATGGCCCACTTCGCACAACCAGAGTCGGGCCTAAACGATCAGACGAAACCGGCCAAAGGTCTAAATAGCGAATGACCAGCCCCTCTGCCTCCTCAAACAGGAAAACTAAGAGCCCAGTCTCCTTTCCGTTCATCAATCTGAGCATCTCCTCATTGACACTTGAGGGCAATTCCAACTCACCATTCTTGATCCGATCTCCTAAAATTTTTACCAACAAAGCGGTAGCCTGAGGATTTTCCCATATCTTTGTGCACCATTTTCTTTCAGCCAAGCGTTCAAAAAAAGCCACTAAACTGGATTTCAATGTTGCTTCACTTCTTTCTAGGGAACGAAAGAAAGTAGCCAAATAATCCTTAACTTCTTCTGACAATCCTTGCCCTTCCATCAGAGAAAACTGAATTTTCTCTTCAATCTGAAGTGAACGAGGCAAACTTTTGTGAAAGTCACTGATTTTTTCAAATGATCTTTTTCGCCATCGAGGATCCAAAGTGTCGTATATTTTTTTATATTTCCCGTGATGGTCACTCTTTGGTATCACCCAGCCAAGCAGATTATCGAAATCCTGATGGTTCCACACTGCTGCTTCTACGCTATTGTCAACCATATCTGAAGACAATGAATAGCAAAGGTGACGGAGCAAGTCTGGCTCCACTCGCAGAGCCCCATACAGAGAAGCAATAATCTTCTCGGTGATCTGTCGCCCTTCATCCTCATTTATCGCCATTATTTGGGGGACCTGAGCCATTGCCCCCCCTCTGGATTGCCTGGGTAAACGAGCCCCTCGCCCCCAGTAGAACAACTGCCAGTTTTTCCGCAAACGCGCAGTCCACAGACGGGGCGGCGCCACCGTCAGGGCCAGGGGAGAATATCCCCTCTTTTTCAATTTTTCACCAAACTCCTCCCAAACCCGGATGAAGTAGGGATTTTCATTGAAGCATCCCATATCACTCAAAAAAAGCATGGGTGTCCCGGACTCAGGCTTGGGATGAGACTTTAAATATGCTGTTCTTCCTTTTACCGAGGGCCTCTGCCAATCGCCGAAAGGACCATCCTCGATCTCCAAGGTGTCGAGGCCCGAGACCCCGCGCATCTTTAGAAATTTCTGTTGCAGATGATCAAAATCTGTGCGAAAGGAACGGTTACGTTCGTGTTTATCCAGCACCAGTTGCCCCTGGGGCGCCCACTGATTCCTCTTCAGTACGGGTATTTTCCTCAAGGGTTTACCGATAGAGAAAGTTTTGACGATTCGGCGCATATCCGGCATGCCACTACGCTTCTTGCGACTCATGGTGGCTTTGAGAAAGGGCCAAAGGCGGCTCCAGGGGATAAGTTCCTTATGTTTTGGAATTTCAGCCTTTTCATCGCCCAGGTCATCGCCAGGCTTGAACACCTCACCTGTCACCATCCACTCAGGAATTTCTACAGACTCTTTTTCTAAAGGTCTAAAACTGACCACTCGGGTGAACCCCAGTGGTTCACTAACCTCAGGTAGAATCTCTTGTGGCTTGGGATCTTCCTTTGGAACCGTTTGCTGAATGGGTTCATGGATATGCTCTTGCTCGGGTACTTCAACCTCATCGACAGGGATACTGGGTTCAAAGCCGAGTAAATCAGCCCCAGCTGAAAGCATGGCCGGGTCTTTAAATGAAAGAAGCCGGAGCAGGTCAGCCCGACCGACAAGGGGTGTTTGGAACAAACCATTCATGCAGTGGTTCACCCTTGGGGATTCTTTTTCAAGACAAAGCCTTTGATTCTTTCCAGACAACTCAGCTGAGTCGGCGCATCCTGGCCCATGCGCGTCAAAATACGCAGTAAATCAAGATATTCTGCCTGCCCTGGAGCCGGTAAGCCCGACTCTTTGGCCGTTTCCCTATCTTTGATAAGCTGCTTGGCCGCCTCACGACGCACCGCTTCACTGCAATGATCATTGAAGTGTACACTCCCGCGCTCCACCAGCCAATTTTCGAGATCTTTCCCTTTTTTGAGTTCAAGCTGCAACATCAAGCAGCGGCGCACAAAGGCCGAAGGTAATTCCCGCTCCTCGTTGGTGGTGATGATGACCAGGGGTGGGGGCAGTTCTGACTTTGCACAAACGCTTAGGTTATTGAGTAGCGGCACGGTGAAGGCTCCATTTCCAAGAATTTCCAACAGCCCGTTGGGCAGCTCAGCATCGGCCTTGTCGATCTCATCAATCAGCAGAACGGCGCCATTGGTAAAATCGCAACCCGCCATCAATTCCGGAATAAATGACTCATGGCGGCAACACCGATGCTGCTTAGACGCGCTCTCATGATCGAGGGTCCACCACAGAGCCCCTGGGCAAAGGTATTTTTGATGAGCCAGACTTTCCTGGATTGCCTTTGATGTTTTCTCTTCCAAAGTGGCGCTGAGCACCTGCGCTTCGGCCAATCGTTCCACCGCATCGTAAGTATAGAGAAGGTCCTGACTCTCCGAACCAGCATGGATGACCTCATAAAAGAAGCTGCGCTTGAGAGCGTAAGTCACTGCTCTGGCCAACTGGCTCTTACCTGTGCCAGGCTCACCACGGATGAGCAGTGGCCGCTCGGCGGCAATAGCCGCCTTAATGGCGTCAATCTCTTTTTCTTCAAAGAAATGCATCGTCTCCGGCCAGGAGCCGATTTTGGGAAGCAATTTATTCTCCCCCTTGTACTTCTGCAAATCATTCAAGGCTTTAGAAATCTGTTTTTCTCTATCGATTGACATTTTTCTTGCTCCTGTTCTCCGGCATTAATGAAAAAAGACCGCCAAGCATTCCGTCTAATTTCTCCTCTGAAATGATAAGCTGCTTTGTCTTTTCAGTCGATTCAACCAACATGATCGGCAAGTTATCCAGCTTTTTTGCGAGTTCCTGCATTATTTGCTCGCAACCATTCTCTTTTACAGGAAGATAAACGGGAACATTTCTCCCTTTTTCAGCATCTATTCTTCCTCTGATTTTGTCCAGAATTCTCTCATCAAACTTCTGCGGAGCCTCTATCTTTTCACCATCACGAAGATCATAATGATTCCAAATAATAGTTAAAAGATCCTCTATTCGTTGTTTATCTGACCAACCCGATTCCAACCTATCTATTTTTTCATTGTCTAGTAACCAGTGCCTTTTAAAAGGTTTTGATGATTTCATTACAATCCGTGAAAATAGAACGTTTTGGGCTCCATAGGTCTTCAAAGACGACTTCACTTTAATGGTTAGCTTCAGCTTCACATCTAAGAGTCCTTCCTCATCTAACCACTTTTCATCCACCAGCAATAAAAGAAGCCAACCTACGATTTCTTGCACACGATTCCATATCGTCAAATATTTTTCCTCATCCGCTTTATATTGAGTATTAAAATACTCCAACAAATCTACAAAAATACCAATAGCTTGGGAATTTATATCATATGGATCTTCACTCCAAGTAAAGAGTGCTTGAGCCATTGATCCAGATTCATTCCTTCCGGTGTACCCTTTAGAAGTTAAAAGCCCAAATAAACAATCTGCAATCTCAGTACTCTTGCTAAGCTCACTTGAGACATTCTGTTGTAGTCTCTGGCTGTTTTTATTGTTTGTTGTTATCTCTTTCGAATCAATAGATGGAGTGAACTTCCCAACCGAGTCACCACCCCCTTTCGTTCCAGATGTCAATTTTAGTAAAACTATGGGTTTTGTGCCACCATCTGTTTTGTCATATGGTCCCTCAGATATAACTGATTTTTTATCATTCAAATGCTCATCATAAACAAAAGTCCATTTACCATTATTCTGTTTAATACCTTTAGTAGGCCATATCCTCAAATTAATTTCTTGTTCGTTTTTAGTTATCACACCTGCTGTAAAGCCATGGCTTCTCGGATTTTTTACAGGATTTTGAGAAGTACCATCATACCAATATTCCTCTCCAAAAAGAGAAGAAGCCTGGAGATAGACACAGCTCTCATCCTCAATTTTTGTTATGGTATTCCCATGCTGATGTCCAAACAAATGAATATGAATTTTACCGACATTGATTATACTTTTGTATTGATCTTTACCATAATCTGATAGCCATTCAGATGGATGATGCGTCATAAATAGGTTAAGCTCATTATTTTTAAACCATTGATCATATGTTGCATCATCACTTTGATTACAGAGAAGCCTCTGTAACTGCTCAAGTTTAATGTCAAGATATGATTTAGCCTGTTCAGAAAAGTGCAAAGCCGCCGTGTTAAGCCCAATAATGCCAATATTTCCAAAACCATCAGCTGGAATCCTGGCTAAAAAATCACCAGGAAGCAAACCATCATGAGATTGAAAAATTGGTTTTGAAAAACCTGTTTCAGGGTAAATCCTAGATAACCCTTCTAAGTAGTCCTTAAAGACACAAGTCCAGAATGGCTGGTTATATGAACTATCTTTTCCCCAGAACCCCTCTATCACATCTTTGTCATTTTTATAATACTTTTTAACGCCATCATGCCCAGCACATTTCTTTTCACATATTCTCTTTAAATCATGATTTCCTGGAACAATAAACAACATTGGCGCTGGATCTCCTCAAAATTCTCTGATCTCTTTCAGCCGGTTAAAGGCCTCATTATACTTATTTACTGAACCCCTAAACACCAAATCACCGGTAAAAAAAACAGCATCCCAATGGCTCACTTGGCATTTTATCTTTAAATCACTTATTTTCTCAGCTAGAGGTTCGGAAATTTCCGGCCAATGTACAACATCTTTATTGTCCGTGGCCCCCCAATGCAAATCCGAGAAGTGCAAGAAAGAAAAGGTTGCCGGCATCAGTTGATCCTCCAGTTTGTCCCCTCTCCCAAATAAACACCAAAATGAAGAGGCAGTTGCTTTCTATATATGCCAAGTGCCAGAGAGATTCAAGACTCAAAAAGAGTTTTATACGACAATCCCCAGAGCTGTGATTAACTCATATGGTCCAAAAGAGAACCCCCAAAAAATTGATAAAAACACCTTATGATTCTATAGTCAGAGTATGAACGAAGCCGAATTGGAATTGCAGAAAATTATTGAGGTGATCAAGCGGACGGTTTCTCCCCAAAGGATCGTTCTGTTTGGATCGCGGGCCAAAGGCTGCGAGAAAAAAGAGAGTGATTTCGACCTTTTCTGCCTGATGGCCAATAACAAAAACACCCGTATTCTGGAAAAAAAAGCCTATGTTGAATTAACCAAGGCCGGCATCGGTTCAGCGGTCGATCTGATCGTTGAGAGTGAAAAGATCTACGATCAGAATAAAGACAATCCGTTTATGATCTTCTTCGAAATCTCCCGTTTCGGCAAGACGGTGTATGAGAAAGAAGCTGCTGCATGAGCAATGGCTGGAACGAGCCAAGAGCAATCTGGACCGGGCCAGGTATGGGAAAACGTCTCGCTATGTGCTCTATGAAGATCTCTGCTTTGACTGCCAGCAGGTGGTTGAAAAATCTCTAAAAGCTTTGCTGGAAGGTCACCAGTGACGGTGCTGTTCTTCTTTACAATAGCATGAATTACCTACGGTGAGTACGCCGATGGGGCAAAAGATCGGTGGCGAAAAGTTTGTGCCCGTAGCTTTGGAACGTTCGGATCGCAGATCTAAGCGACCCAGCATGCAGCGAAAGCGTCAGGAAGACTGTGAATTCGAGCCTGTGGCTAAAGTATTTCACGAATTTGAGCGAATGCATAAAGTCCAACTGAAGGAATTGGACATTGGGAGTTATGTGGGTAAACGGCTTAGGGCAGAGTTGCTGGTGAATCTGAAGGAACCACAGTAAAAAAATAAAAACAATCCATAGAGGCAGTTTCAAAATTCAGAAATGTTTACTTCACAAAGATCATAGATCTCTGAACAATTCTCTCTTACGGCCGATATCTCAGGAGTTTTGTGGGGTTGTGGGGCACGGCCCCACTGAAAAAACCGAGAGATCGCTATCAATCAGATTAATGAAACTGGCTCCATATTTTCAATTATATTTTATTATTTTTAAAACCAGTGTGGCATTGGGTGTTCCCAAATTGAGTGGGAAATAAGAAGCGCAGGAATCATCTGTCCCTGCTTGTGATTTAAAAGATTTTTGGTCAGAAAAAATGCTCTGTAAAATCTCATCGATGGCATGAAAACTGCGCTGGGCTATCTGCTGATGGGGATAGTAGCGCGAAAAAGGGAGCAAGCAACTTTAGCCAATCATCTTGTCATAGACCCTTCATTCATCCTTTCCGACCGAGATTCTTTCAAATCTAAGCGATTTTTTCCCCTGTCTGCATGATCTCTTGGAGGAAGAAGGAGCTTTCTACATCACTAAGCGAAAATGTATGAACCTCCAAACGATTATCGATTTGCCTGATGAATGGGGCCAGCGGACCGATGTCGTCATAGCGCAAACCGGTGAATTGATTAGATATCAGAGCCACATCGATGTCACTGTCGGGGGTCTCCCGACCGCATGTGTATGAACCGAAAAGATAGGCGGACTGTATGGCTATGCCATTTTGTCTCAGCAACTCGACCAGGCTGTGGACCATTTCGATTGCTAGATCAGTGTTTTCAGCCATTGAACGCTCTCTTCGATTTCTGTGATGCGGTCCAGTGTGAACGACTCGGTACACTTTTTGTAAAACTTGAATTGTTCATCTGGATAGCGGGTGGACAGATGAAAACTGTTCACTTCTTCAAAAAAACGAATGTGTTGCTCAGACAAAGACAGACCGGATTCTTCCGCTAGGCGAATGAGATTATGGGTTTTGGGTGGAAAAGTGACTTTTCTAGACACATATACGGCCTTCAGTACTTTTTCCATAACCAGATGGCCAAGAAACAAAGCCCAGTCAAAGCGTTTTTCTTTGATTAAAGATTTTGTGGTGTCCCAATCGTGCTCGGCGGATTGAAGCCAATATTCTATTTGCTTTTCTGGATCCATTCACACAAGAAAGTACCATCAAACAAAGTAAATTTCAATTCTTAAATATATTTTTTCATTATTCATCTGGAACAGAAAAATGTGCCTGGCCCCTTCTGCTTTACCCCAAAACCCAAATCATGAGCGGACTTGGATCCACACCTATTCCCCCACGCCAGGTATGCGATCAATGAACAAATCCAGGTAAGGCTGGTATATAAACCTGCGATTGCGGGCTTGCCCGGTGATTTCCAGTAGAAGCCCATGTTGCACGAACCGGGCGATCAGCGAGTTGGCGGACTGAAAACTGGTCTGTGTCAGCGCGATGACTTCATTGACCGAAATAATCGGTGGGGCATACAGATGGTCGAGCAGAAGATGTCCATAACCAGCTGATCGCGCCAGTATTTTTACCAATAAAACCCGGTGTCTCTCTCTCAATTCCAAAATCCGTTTGGCGGTATCTGTCGCCTGCTAGGGTGAATTAGGTGCCAGGCCAATTTTTACAAGTTAAGCCTGAAAATTAGCTAAGTAAAAGAGCCCGGTCCCACGAAGGTTCTTGGGCGTAAAGAGCTGAGATAATTGACAAACCAATCCCAGCTACCCCCTCCAGGAGCCCGCTTTCATTCTCATACCGGTTTTGAAATGATCGATGGGCTTTAAAGCCGGCTAGTCCGTCTTTAAAGTTTGCCATTTTTAAAGTATGTTGAAACCATATTTGCGCAGCCTGTGCGAAACAAGATTCGCCAGTTTCCTGCCATAGCCTGTTGTATATATGGGCCAGTCCAGCTGTCCCATGACAGAGGGCTAAATTTGGGAATTTGGTGCCAGGCAAACTTTATCCACTTCCCCCCGCAGCCAAATCCAGCCCGGGATGGCTTGCCTGCCTAACTAATTGAGGTGTCTTGAATCAGTCAGCTTCTGCAGAAGGCTGAAGTCTTTGGGCGATGCCCGGACTTCGATCGGGCAGGGATCGGAATACTCGATCGGCCACATTTGGGCAGAGTTATTCAAAATGTCTTGATTTTTTATTGATGATCGTTTTAAGGTATTGATGGCCAAGATTAAAAATGCACAAACCCACAACGTGTTGGCATAAAAACATGGGAGTAGGAAAAAATGAAAAAATCTGATATCGCACCAGCTTATTCTTCATCATGGAAAAAACTGTACTCCATGGCAAAGAAATTTGTCCATGCACAACCGTGGAAACTGTTTGAGAATGAAGATGCTTTTGTCGTTCAAAGCCCTTGTGACAATCAGATGTATCTGTGTTGTGTGTTGGGGTACGGTGGTGAGGAGTTCGGTATCAATGCGTTTCGCGGGGCTCAGGGAATGAGGAATTTTGATAAAATAATTACACATAGCGAAGACAGACCCCACGATAAAAATCTGATGTATGAACTGGATATGCTCTCATTCACTCTTTCTCCACGCGAGCATATGGAGAAGAACGATCTTAAGGTGACCAAGAAGTTGATGGCCGCCTTCCCGGGAGGCGAGTGGCCCCTGTTTCGCAGCTTTAAACCTCATTTTATCCCATGGTTCCTCACCGAAAAAGAAATTGAATCGCTATATGATTGCCTGGAGCAGACGCTTGCGCTCTGTGACGAAAGTGAAGAATCTCTTGACCTGATCCGGAACGCCACTCCGGGGCGGGTGCTTGTGCGCAGCAAAGTGGAAGGCGAATGGGTTTCCCGCATGCTCCATGTCGGCTACTCCGCGAAAGCAGAGACTCCAAAATTTCACTTGGACGATGTGACTATGCAGCGTTTGCGAAAATTGCCTGGTACCGGGCCCAAAGAGGAAATTGATCTGGTTCACCTGCCTGGCACCATAAGCGACCATGAGCCTCCCTACTTTGGACTTTTACTAATCGGGGTCAATGAGACGTTATACGCCGAACAATACGGGTTTTTTACGCCTTTCACAGACTATTTCAAGGAGGCGTGCGACAGGCTGGTGCAATCGTTTCTGTCCAGAGGATCAAAGCCCCGGATGGTTTTTCTTAAAGATGATTCAAGTTTCGCTGATGTCTTTGAGCCTATTGCCAAGCAAGCGGACATCAGGTTCAATCGAATCGATGAACTGCCAAAAATCGGGGACTTACTCGATGATATGGAGCAGTCGATGAAAGATGATCGTTTTCCTCTGTCCTGATCTGAGCTTTGTTCACAACCCAAGTTCTGTGACGGGTGACAAGCAAACATTACATCGCTTCAGCCTGGAAAAGGGGGCCGCAGTGGATCCTGGCTCAGCCTATCTTCAAATGGCCTTCTTTGAGGGCGAATTCCAGGGAGGTGGTGGTTTTGCGCACACATTCTTCTCCTACAGGCAGATGAGGCCCCTCCTCGATAAAAACAGCCTGATTGCGACCATGGCTTTTGGCGTAATACATGGCGATGTCCGCCACCATGATGCTTTGCTCTAAGCTCAATTGAGTTGGATGCTCCTGGTAGACTGGAAAACAGGTGTAACCAATGGAACATGTCTTACGGAGGGTGTTACCATCCCCCATATCAAAAGGGGTTGAAGCCACCTTGGCCAACAGTTTACTGGCAAAGATATGAATATATTCCGGCATGGTTTTTTTAAGCACCACCAGGAACTCTTCACCGCCCAGGCGAATAATCACATCATCCTGACGAACCGAGGATTTCAGGATTTGAGCAAACTGTTTTAAGACCATGTCCCCGGTCTCATGCCCGTAGCTGTCGTTCACCTGCTTGAAATGATCCATGTCCAGCAGATATAAACCGAATACTTCCTTATCCGAGTTGCTTGCACGTTTATTTTGTGATTCGATCAGAAAATCCTTGAATTTCATGAAGGCACTGGCATCGTTCTGTAGAATTTCTGAGATGAAGCGCCGGTTTCTCAGTCCGGTGAGGGGATCGGTCAGGGAGGCTTCATGTAATTGCTGGGTGCGCACCTCTACCAGTTGTTCGAGTTCCTTTTCTCTTTTTTTCATCTGCCTGATCCGCAAACGGAAAAAGAACAGGATCAGAGAGGCTATGAATATGACAAATGAAGCCCTGAACCACCACACCTGCCAGAAAGGGGGGGTTATCAGAATTTTCAGGGCTATACCCTGTTCATTCCAGACCTGGTCGCTGTTCGAAGCCTTGATGCGAAACAGGTAGCGGCCCGGAGGGAGGGCAGAATAGTCGCGGAAACGTCTGTGGGCATCCGTATAATTCCACTCGGACTCGAATCCCTCCATTTTGCTGGCATAGAGATTTTTTTCGGGATACAGATAATGAAGCGCGGCGAATTCAAATGACAACAGGCGGTCCCTGTAGGAAAGAACGATTTCATCGGTGTCGCCGATTGGCTTTTTCAAAATAATGTTTCCGCCGGTGCCGCTGATTCCAACCGGAACGGATTTGTTCATGATCTTGAAATCGGTGATGACTACCGGAGGGATGAAGGGGTTGTCCATGATTTCTTCGGGGGTAAAGACGTTAAAGCCATTGATACCGCCGAAATACATCTCACCTTTGCTGTTCTTGAAAAAACCACCGCCATTGAATTCAGAATTTTGTAATCCGTCGACGGTGGAGAAATTGCGGAAACGCCTGGTTTTGGGATCGAAGCGTGAGATGCCATTGTTGGTCGATAACCATAGATTGGCATGGCTATCTTCGAGAATTCCGTAAATGACATTGTCTGGGAGTCCATTGTCGATGGTATAGGCGGTGAAGGTATTGGTGGCTCGATCCATCTGGTTCAAACCTCCGGTGGTGGCGATCCAGAAATCACCCGAGTACGACTCGTAGATATCGTATATACCATTGTCGATGAGGCTGGCGGGATTGTTGAAATCGTGACGAAAAACCTTGAATTTCCCGGTTTGACGGTCGAAACGATTGAGGCCGTCCTCAGTCCCCACCCAGAGCACCCCGGAACTGTCTTCATAAATCGAATAGACGCTGTTGTGGCTCAGGCTTTCCGGATCATTGATGTCGTGACGGTAATGAATGAATGTGTTGTTTAGGGGGTCGAGACGATCGAGCCCACCCCGCGTACCGATCCAGACATAGCCATCAGGATCCTGAAATATCAGGAATGTTCGGTTGTGGCTGAGGCTATTTTGGTCACTGGGGTCATGCAGATAGTTGTAAAAAATATTGTTCTGATAATCAAAGCTGGAGACTCCATTTGCAGTGCCAACCCACAACAAACCATTTTGCCCGGGATAGAGGCTGGGGATGCGGTTGTCGGGCAGGGAATTGGCATTGGCGGGGTCGTGTTTAAAGGTGGTGAAAACTCCTGTTTTGCGGTTTAAGCGGTTCAAGCCGCCTGAGAACGTGCCGATCCAGACGCTGCCATCCGGGGTTTCAGCGATACCGTAGACATTGGAATCGCTTAGACTGTTGGGATCATTGGGCAGGTGCCTGTAGTGTTTGAAATTGTTTCTCTTGCGGGGAAACTTGTTGATTCCACCGCTCTGAGTGCCGACCCACAGCACTCCGGAACTGTCTTCGAAAAGTGAGTGTATGGAGTTGGCACTGATGCTGCCGGGATCATCAGGTTGATGGGTATAAACAGAAAATTGACCGATACCGGGATCGAAACAATTGAGCCCTCCCCCCCAGGTACCGATCCATATTTTCCCGGTCACATCCTTATACAGGGAACGGATGCGGTCATGGCTCAGAGAATTTGCATTGCCGGGTTGATTTTTGAAGGTGACAAAGCGCTGAATCAGGCTGTCAAATCTGCATAATCCGCCGCCATCTGTCCCCAGCCAGAGGATGCCGGTTTCGGTTTCGCTGATGGCATAAATAGAATTGTGGGGAAGACCTTGGGGCTGGCCTGGTCTTGTCCCAAAATGGTAAAAGTGATCCGTGTCAAAGCGATTCAATCCCTTGTCGGTGCCTATCCAAATGGACCCTGTCCGGCTCTGGAATATGGTATGCACAACATTGTCACTTATACTTCCCGGCTCTTGGTCATCGTGTAAATATCGGGTAAAACGGTTTTTCTCCGGATCGAATATATTCAGTCCCCCCCCCTCTGTGCCGATCCATAATCGCCGGCTTTCATCCTCGATGATGGTGGTGATCGCGTTGTGACTGAGGCTTTGAGGGTCATCAGCGTCATTGGCATAGTTGAAAAAAGTCTCCGTTTCAGAGTGGTAGCGGTGCAGCCCGAAATTGCGTGTTCCAATCCACAGGGTTCCGCAATGATCAACATGAAGGGCCGTAATCCGGGTGTCGCGAAGACTGTCGCTTTGCCCGGGCTGAGGGTTGAACACCTTGAAACTGTAGCCATCGAAACGGTTGAGGCCGGCATCAGTGCCGAACCACATGAAGCCTTTATGGTCTTGGGCTATGCAGGTGACGGTGTTCATCGAAAGCCTTTGTTCGCTGGTCAGGTGGTGAAAAATGATTTGATCAAACTGTGCAAACAAACGGGATACTCCCAGGGAAAAAAAAAGACAAGCGTAGCCCACGTCGATTATCCATTTGCCAACTTTTCGATCTTGTCGGCTTGT
>Ga0105099_10001075_pt1 | contig 17563 bp, 15 predicted proteins | sample PPLLak3cmMay2015_2_FD_79138 | JGI IMG/M metagenome (GOLD analysis project Ga0105099, IMG submission 79138) | Freshwater sediment microbial communities from Prairie Pothole Lake near Jamestown, North Dakota, USA - PPLs Lake P8 Core (1) Depth... | ecosystem: Environmental > Aquatic > Freshwater >... | reverse complement strand
TCCTTACTCATGGGGAATAAGCATTTATGGCGGCGGAGGTTTCGGATTCGGCGTCGGATATTCTTACAGGTACCCCGTTTACAGCTACAGCATGTATGATCCTTATTACGGCAGCAGCTGGGGTTACGACCCCTTCTACTACAGCTGGTACTCTCCGGTTGTTATAAATATTAATTTCAGAAACCGGTGGAGGCCTAATTACTGGGGATGGCACGGATACGACCGCTGGTATTACGGGCATAACCACTGGTACAACGACTACAGGCCGGTTTACCACACCAATAATTATTACTATTACAACACGCCCTCAAGATACTCATCACGGGATCTTCCTGAACGCAAAGGCACTACGGAATATAACAGGTCAAACTCAGGCGGAACATCAAGACGTGAAGGGGCACCTGCTCCCGGTTCGCGGAGCAGCATAAACAACAACGTCAATTCCGGAACCAAGAGCAATATATCTGCTGAACCCTCCTCAAGAGGCCGGGTGGCTCCGGTTGAGTCAACAGGAGCATCAAGGAACCAGACCAGCACCAGGGTGAACAACGCCCCTGCAGTAAGAACCCAGAGTGCTCCGGCAGTGAGGACCCAAAGCGCCCCGGCTAAAAGCTCGCCGTCAAGATCACAGGTCAGCAGGCCTTCATCCTCCTCAAGGGGATCTGCAGTATCAGGAAGCAGAAGCTCTGCCCCGAAGTCTTCAGGATCATCCTCCAGGTCATCTTCCTCTTCGTCATCATCAAGATCATCCTCCTCAAAATCCTCCAGATCTTCATCGGAAAGCGGAAGCAGGAGGTAAATGATGATACAGGTAACAAAGCAAGGACATGCGACCGCATGTCCTTATTTTTATTATATTTGATATTTATTGTACATCATCTGTTTTTTAAGCTATTTTGGTACAATATTTGCGCTTAATTCAAGAAACAAGAGAGGGAATCAGATATGAAAGCAGTTAATTACATAACAATCCTTTTACTTCTGGTGCTGGGGTCCTGTTCATCAGGTCTCTATACAGGGTTTGAATATGATGACCTGTACTACCTGCCCTCTGATAAACAGGTTGTCCAGGTACAGCCCTCTGTTTCAAGGCAGATAGCCGAAAGCGACCTGAGGGCTGAAGAGTATTATGATAACGTTTATGCTGCTGACACGCTCGTATCGGATGAGTACTCTGAAGCGACAGAAAACTACGATGCCCTTCTTTATGAAAACAGCAAAGGAACTGTAAACAACTATTACGATAATTACTCTTATACAGGACGTCTGCGAAGGTTTTACGGCAATTACTTCAACCCTTACTGGAGAGATCCTTTCTATTACGGCGGGGGATGGCCTTCAATGAGCTTTGGCTACGGATACCCTTATTATTATGATCCTTTCATGTACGACCCCTTCTATGATTTCGGATATTACGGCTCCTACGGCGGATACTATTCACCATGGTATTCGGGGTATTACGGAAGCTGGTACAACCCGTTCTATTCATCTTATTACGGGCCATATTACAGCAACTGGGGATACTACTCAAATGCTTACTACAGCAGAGATTACAATAATTCAATAGCTTACGGCAGGAGGGACAGGCAAAGCTCATATTCCTCAAGATGGAACGAAAGGACACAGCCTGCTGCTTCGGCAAGGCGTGACAGCTACATTTCCAAAGGGACATCAACTGATGCAGTAAGACGCACCCCTTCGGGCGCTTCAACATCGGCGACGACAGATCCGAGGAAATCACTTTCAACAAATGTTAACAACCAGCAGGCAATTAATGCTGCCGACAGGAAGATCGACCAGAGCGCTGCAAAGGATGGCAATACAGTAATCAGCAGGACGGCAACGACCCGTACTACTACTGTCACCAAACCGGAATACAATACCGTAAACAGAACATATACGCCAAGCTACAGCAATCCCCGGATGAGCACAAGGCCTTCCTACAATAACAGCCGGGTAAATACCGAAAGCCCGGGCACAGGCACTTACAGGACAACTCCTGCAAGAACCAGTCCTTCAGTATCAGCCGGTGAATACAGGTCGGCACCTTCATACAGCAGCCCGAACAGCTATTCCGCTCCCTCCAGGAGAAGCTCCACAGGATCATCATCCTCAGGCTCATACGGCTCTTCATCCAACAGTTACAGCGGATCTTCAAGAAGCAGCAGCTACTCGGGAAGCTCATCTTCCGGCAGCAGTTCTTCAGGCTCATCCTCAGGTTCATCTTCTTCAGGCTCGCACAGCTCATCTTCAGGGGGAAGGAGATAGACATAATTGAAATATCATCAGTAAACAGTTCATTCTTTGACAGAGTGGTGGAATGCTATTAAGAAAAAAGTAACAGTCATGAAAAAAAGAGGTCTAATTCTTATTATAATGCTGGCGCTCTGCACAGGGAGTTTTGCCCAGCTTGTCGACGATGCACTCAGATATTCACAGGTCTTCTATACCGGGACAGCCAGGTTCATGTCAATGGGAGGAGCCTTTACAGCCCTCGGCGGCGACCTTTCCTCGCTCAGCCAGAACCCCGCAGGATTAGGGGTATTCCGCTCATCCGAGATATCCGTTACTCCCCAGCTTTTCCATATCAGCTCGGCTGCCAGCCTTAACGGGAATACAACATCAGACTATATTTACAATTTCAATCTGGCCCAGGGTGGCATTGTGGCCAACTTAATCAACAACAATACTGAAACAGGCCTGGTATCCCTCAATTTCGGATACTCATACAACAAAACCAATAACATGAATCAGAGTATCATCCTTGAAGCAATTAGCGATTACAGTTCCATGGCTGATCTCTGGGCTGATAAGGCCGACAGTTATTTCAGGGAAGAGCTTATTGATGAAGTGCCCGATTCGTACCTCGCCTGGGAGACCTGGCTGATTGACTCACTGCCTGGATATAACACATCCTACGGGACAGTCTTCTCAAATTATGGTGATAATCCTCCTTCAGTATACGGGCAGAACGTAAGGCGGCTGGTAAATCTCGAAGGATATACCGGAGAACATGCTCTCTCAATCGGCGGAAACCTCTCAAACAAGCTTTACTTCGGGGCTACCCTGGGGATAAGCCACCTTAGTTACTCAAGTAAATACGAGCACGCTGAATCTACCGATATTCCACTTCCTTCAGAGTTTGAAAGCTTCAACTACACATTCTTCTACAGTAATACGGGGACTGGCTTTGGATTGAAAATGGGAGCAATCTACAGACCGATTGAGATACTGAGACTGGGGTTTGCATTCCACTCACCCGTGCTCTACAAGATCAATGAGTATGCATACGACAATATGTCTTCCCATTTCACCGACGGCGGAAAATATGAAGCCTCCAACGATCCTGAAAGATATAACTATGCACTTACGACGCCTTTCAGGGCAATGGCTGGAGCTGCCCTGCAGATCAAAAAACTTGCACTGGTAAGTATTGATTATGAATTTGTTGATTACAGCACCGCAAGGTTCTCCGAAACAGGCGACGGCTATAATTACAGTGAAAAGAACTCAATTATCAAGAGCACATTAAGATCATCCGGAAACCTGCGGCTCGGTGCCGAGTTCAGGCTTAACAGGTTCTATCTCAGAGGCGGTTACGGATATTACGGCAAGGCATGGGAAAGCAATGACCTCAACTCAGACCTGAACTACAATACTATATCTCTGGGAGGAGGATTCCGTGAACAGAATATCTTTGTTGATTTCAGCTATACAGGCATGATGAATACAGAAAATTATATACTCTATGATTCCAGCGCAGAGACCTTGTCGGCCAGCATGGATGTCGACAGAAACATATTTACTGTAACTTTCGGATATAAATTCGGCTACTGATACTTTGTTTGACTTCCTTGAAAAAGGCTGTTTCATGTGAGACAGCCTTTTTTGTATTTCTATATGCTGCTATATTATTTTTATAAGAGCGCTTCCGTTTTTATCAGGCATCGGGATAGGTGATTCTTGCTTATCTTTGAAGAACTCATCAACTGCATCTTGTGCGCCACTCCAGGTATTGTAATCGTGAATAACTATATAGCCACCTCTGCTCATCCGTGGATAAAAGAATTTCAATGCGGCAATTGTGGGTTCATAAAGATCCATATCTACATGGATGAATGAAAATGATTTGCTGTAAAAATCCTGTGTGATGGATCCCGGGAACACTCCTTTTACTAAAATTACATTATCATTCTTCGGCATAATATAGCCGGTCACTTCCTTTGTACCGGCTGAAATGAAATGGTTTCCGATAGAAAACCCTGTTCTGCTTTTTTCAGCAGCAAGATCACCGGTATTAAATCCCTCATAAGTGTCAAAGAGGAATAACTGTCTGTCAGGCACATAGTAGTGGATAAGCTTTGCAGTATACCCTTTATAAACACCTAATTCTACAAGATCCCCGTTTACCCTGTTCACCAGAATATCTTTTAGGATCAGGATCAACATATCCCTCCTGACCTGATCCCAGTATGTTTCTAATGAGATGATCTCTCTCTTAATCGGATCGTCAGTAATATAGAATCCTCCTGTTCTTTTAACAATATTCAGGTTGTAATACCTTGACCCGGGATGAATATCCATCTGGCTCTGCAGATAGAATGCCTTATTTGTCATCAATTTTGAAAGATGCTGTAGTATTCTGCCGGATAGTTTCTTAATATTAGGTTTTTGTCCCATTTTAGCAAAAATAAAATTTGTGTGAAGATAGTTCTAAAGATAAAGTAAAGCCTCAGCACCTGTATTGAAAATAAGGTCGACCATGCTTAATCCGGTTTTAGAATCTGACGGGTAACCAAAAACCTGGATATATTTTTTCGGTTTGTAAGCTGGTTCTTTTTTTGGACTGATGCTGTACCTGAAGTCGTTCCCGGTTTCTCCGGCTACGGTAAAATCAGTTGTATAGGAGAGTTTAACTTTTAAATCAAGCATCTCAAGAAGAGCCTTCAGCAGATCACTGTTCAGGTCGATCAGTAATTCATGGCCTGAGAGTATTATCTTTTCCAGTGTTTCAAAATAATAAATAAAAAACGGTGACGACCGGTAAGCAGCCACTAAAGCTCCGATGTGTACCTGCTGCCATCTTTTCGAATAATCGATCCTGATCTCTTTTACCGGAGTTTTGTGGAAGCTTCCCTGCAGTACAGGGACCGTCAGCGGGTGAGGGCCATTGGAAGAGAGTATATAGCACCTGTTGCGGTAAGTCTGCTTTATGTAATTTTCCTCTCTTTCAATCTGAACCTCTTCTGCATCAATTAATCTTGCAAAATATTCGGTGGGAGGGAGGTAGGCTGTCGAAAGGAGAACCTTACCGGGCATGGCACATCCTGTTTATCATGCTAGCTGAGAAACCAGCTCCGAATCCGTTGTCTATGTTTACAACAGTCACTCCGGCCGAGCAGCTTGTAAGCATTGCAAGGAGCGCCGAAATGCCTCCGAAGCTTGCCCCGTAGCCAACGCTCGTCGGCACTGCGATCACCGGCTTGTCAACAAGGCCTCCGACAACGCTGGCAAGAGCACCTTCCATTCCGGCAATAACAATTATTACTGCACATTTTCTTATTTCGGGAAGTTTATCGACAAGCCTGTGGATGCCTGCAACACCTGCGTCATATATCCTGACGATATTATTGCCAAGAAGCTCGGCAGTCACTGCTGCCTCCTCAGCTACTGGTATGTCTGATGTCCCTGCCGTGATTACTGCAATACTGGCTTCCATTATTTCAGGTTTTCTCTTCTGAACCGAAATGATCCTTGCCTCACGGTAGTAAACTGCTTCCGGAATATTTTTCCTCACATATTCGTACATCTCTTCAGTAGCCCTGGTCCCAATAACATTATTTTCCTTTGCGGCCATCACCTTAAAGATGCCTGCGACCTGTTCAACGGTTTTGCCTGCGCAGTAGATTATTTCAGGGTACCCTGTCCTGATTTCACGGTGGTGATCTATCCTGGCATATCCCAGGTCGGTATAGGGAAAGGTCTTTAGTTTTTCAAGAGCTTCATCAATGGTTATGTCGCCTTTCCTCAGGTCTGTGAGAAGCTTCTCAAGTTCTTTTGATGTCATTGCCTGTTTTTTCAGGATCCATACTTCCTGTCCTGTAACCCTCAAGGTCCAAAGATACATATCTGAATCCTAATTTCTTGAGGTCATTAATCATCATATCCCTTCCCGGGTCATGAATGATCCTTTCAATATATCCCGGCATGCATTCTATTCTGGCAACCTCGCCATGAACCCTGACCCTGGTTCCCGGATACCCCTTTTCAAACAGGAGGTCTTCAGCTTTTTCGATCATCTCAAGCATCTCCACGGTTATCGTTGTGTCATATGGTACCCGTGTCAGAAGGCATGCCATGGCGGGCTTGTCGAAAAATGGAAGGCCTGCCCTTTGCGCATAGCCCCGTATATCGGGTTTCGTAAGCCCCGATTCAGCAAGAGGGCTTTTTATATCCAGTTCGCGCAATGCTTTGAGTCCCGGCCTTGAATCACCAATATCATCGGCGTTTGTACCGTCAACTACATATTGAAAATTGTTTTTCCCGGCATAATTCACTATTTCGGTAAACAGGATCTTCTTGCACAGATAACATCTCCTTGACGGATTATGCCTTATAGTTTCGTTGAATTCCAGGTTGATAATATCGAAATCTATGCCTGTTTTTTTTGCGAATGCTGTAGCTTCGCTTATCTCCCTTGCAGGCATGTACGGAGTGCGGATAGTAAGCGCTTTGATTCTGAGCGAGTCAAGAAACCGTGCCCTGTGGACAAGGAATGAGCTGTCTACGCCTCCCGAGAATGCGATCACAAACGATCCCAACTCCTTCAAGATGGAATCCAGTCTTACAAGCTTTGATTCGGTCATTTTCTTCTCCTGTTGCTGGTTCCTGGTTCCTGGTTGCTGGTTTTGCCTCCGACTATAGTTTTCAGCCTTTCGCCTTTCGCCTTTCGCCTTCTGCCATTTATTATCTGTGCCATTATATAGTTATAAATTTCTTTCACCGGCAAACCTTTTTCCAGGGCTATCTTCTTTATTTCAGTAAATTCCGGCTTGCATGAAACCTCTTTCCCGTGAAGGAATGAGCGCTTTACCGTAACATCTCCATAGTCACTCTTCAGAGTTTCAAACTTGCGCGACAGAGTGTCTTTCCTGAAGGTGAAGGTCCTTATCCCCACTGATGTGGATTCCCTGAAGATAATTTCCCTGAGAATATCTGCAAATCCCTTTTCACAGATTACGCTGAGGACATTACCCGGCCTCCCTTTCTTCATTATTGTACCTGAGATGAAAACATCAGATGCCCCTGCTTCAAACAACCTTTCAGCCAGATGTTCAAAGAATTCAGGATTCATGTCGTCAATATTGCATTCCAGGAGCAATGCTTCATGTCCTGAAGGGCTCTCTACTGCTTCACCCAGGAATACTCTGAGAAGATTCGGTATCTGAGGATGGTCTTTATGGCCTATTCCGTATCCGGTCCTTTCCGGACGGAATGCATCATGGCCGCCGAAATGTGTCCCGAGAACAGCCAGGATAGCAGCGCCTGTCGGAGTTGTGGCTTCAAAATCGACGCCTCCCTTTTTAACCGTCATGCCCTTTACTATCTCAGCAGTAGCGGGCGCGGGTACAGGAAGATTTCCGTGATCGCATACAGCAAAACCGCTTCCGAGCTCCACCTCTGATACAAATACCGCATCAACTTTCAGTGCATTGAAGCATATTGCTGCTCCAACAATATCTATTATCGAATCAACAGCCCCCACCTCATGAAAATGAACCCTGTCAGTAGTGGTTCCATGTATGGCAGCTTCTGCTTCTGCGAGCTTACGGAAGATTCTGATACTGAGTTCCCTTGTCTTTTTATCCAGTTGTGACTCATTGATTATCTGCTCGATATCTGAAAGGTGCCTGTGAGCTTTTTCTTGCCTGGTCCGGATCACAGTGACTTTTGTGCCAAAAATGCCATGCCTCTGGTCTTGTTCTACAGCCATTTTCCATCCTTTCAGATTAAGCTTGCCCAGTTCGGTGGTGAGAAATGACTTTTCGATACCCAGGTCAAGCATGGCACCAAGGTTCATGTCCCCGCTTATTCCGGAAAAACAGTCGTAAAAGAGAACTTTCATGTCGAGTGCAGATTTGTATTTAGTAAGACAATTAAAAAACCGGTTTGTTCCGGAAATTCATCCGCTAAGATAATATTTAACCTATGCTGGCGGATACTTCATGCTTTTTAATGTAAAGATATAGCATATATGCTTATTCCTGCAATATGTCACACACCTTGAAGCTGTGAGGAGTTATCCACACAAAGTGTATCATAAAGAAAAAAGTTGTATTTTTCGGACTTAAAATCTGAAAACAACTTTATGCATGAAAAGAAGGGACTTTCTCAAACGATCCGCAGGTGCCGGTCTGGCTGCAGGTGCCACATTTGGCATCGGACGTTATGACAGGCTGTGGACCGATGTACCGGGAAGGGCAAAATACGACATGGTGGCAATAATGGGAGGGACCCCCAATGCCATGTTCGATCTGGGGATACAGGAACTCGGAGGGATAGGAGCTTTTATACAGAAAGGTCAGAAGGTGCTGGTAAAACCCAATATCGGATGGGATGTCTTGCCGGAGCTCGCTGCCAACACCAATCCGTCGCTTGTGAAGAGAATAATTGAACACTGCCTGAAAGCCGGGGCTAAGGAAGTATATGTTTTCGACCATACCTGTGATAACTGGGTAAACTGCTATAAAAACTCGGGTATTGAGAAGGCTGCCAAAGATGCCGGAGCCAAGGTTGTACCGGGAAATTCCGAGAAGTACTACCAGGAGGTGGAGATCCCCGGCGGAATGCGGCTTAAGAGCACTAAAGTGCACGAGCTCCTGCTCGAGTCTGACGTATTCATCAACGTGCCGGTACTCAAGGACCATAACTCGACCAGGATGACCTGCTGCCTTAAGAACATGATGGGAGTTGTCTGGGACAGGGGCTACTGGCATTCAAATGACCTGAACCAGTGCATTGCCGACTATGCATTGTTTGAGAAGAAACCTGCCCTCAATATCATTGACTGCTACAACGTAATGGTGAAGCATGGCCCGCAGGGCGTATCAAAAGAAGATGTCGTGCAGATGAAATCGATGATAATCACCACCGACTGGGTGGCAGGTGATGCCGCTTCCGCCAAAATGCTCGGGGTTGACACGGAAAAGATTGAATATATCCCGATCGCCCATAAAATGGGATTAGGAAACATGAACCTCGATACACTGAATATCAGAAGGATTAAAATGTAACTTCCGATGAAGTCGCCCTTTCTAAGAAGATTCCGTATCCTTTTTTCAGCACTTGTTCTGATCTGCTTCTTTATTGTATTTGCTGACTTCAGGCAAATCATACCTGCGAAATACATTAATATACTGCTATCGCTGCAATTCGTTCCGTCAGTCATCAAATTCATTGACCTCGGTACACTGGCCTCGGCAGGTTTTGCTGCCGTTCTCATCCTTACTCTTCTTTCGGGCAGAACATACTGTTCATTCCTCTGCCCGCTGGGAATAGGGCAGGACCTGAACAGCAGGATTGGAGGACGTATCAGAAAGAAATTCAGAAGGTATGGCTATAAAAGGCCTTTCACTGTCATCAGGCACACACTGCTGGCAGCCACCCTTACGGTTGCCATTGTATGGGGCATTTACCTGGTGATCCTGCTTGATCCATACAGCATATTCGGAAGGTTTATGACCTTTTTTGCCAGGCCAGTGATTATACTGGGAAATAATTTTCTTTCAAATATCCTTGGAAAATTCGATGTTTATACGCTGAGCCATGTGCCGGTTACAGGCTACCAGCTTCTCTCTTATTCAATTCCGGTCTTCTTCTTGCTGCTTATATTCGCTCTCTCACTCACAAAAGGCCGTCTTTATTGTAATATGATATGCCCGGTGGGAACGCTCCTCGGACTATTATCCAGGGTATCAATCCTCAGAATTAAGATTGACGAGAGCATCTGCTCAAAATGCGGGATGTGCTCAATACGCTGCAAATCATCCTGCATTGATTTTCTTCAGCATAAAGTGGATGTCAGCCGCTGTGTAAACTGCTTTAACTGCATCAATGTTTGCCCCGACAAAGCTATCTCATACGGGATCGTCTCCATAAAGAAGAAGGAGGTGAAGACTGATACTGCCAAGAGGAAATTCATTGCCACCTCACTGGCTCTGGTATTCGGTCTGCCTTTTGCTGCAAGGGCTCAGGATAAAAAAGCGCCTGTACCAACCAAAACCTCCACGGTCAAAGAGAACAAAACATTCCCTGTATGTCCTCCGGGAGGAGTGTCGATCGAAGATTTCAATGCCGATTGTACAGCATGTTCGCTTTGCATATCAGCCTGTCCGAACAATGTGCTGCAGCCCGCGCTGATGCAGTATGGCGTCAGGGGCATGATGCAGCCGGTAATGGACTATCATAAAAGCTTCTGTACATACAATTGCACTCTCTGCACGGAGATCTGTCCGACGAATGCCCTTCATCCCCTGGCGCTGGAAGCCAAAAAGCTCACCAGGATCGGAAAGGTAAATTTTATCAAGGATAACTGTATCGTCAAAACCGAAAAGACAGCTTGCGGAGCCTGCTCCGAAGCGTGTCCTACAAAGGCAGTCTATATGGTGCCCTATGAAGGCAACCTGCTGATCCCTGAAACAAATGTTGAAATATGCATAGGATGCGGCCACTGTGAATATGCATGTCCGACTACACCTTATAAAGCAATTTATGTTGACGGAGTCGCGGTCCATGAAGCAGCAAAGAAACCTGAAAACAAGGAGTCTGAAAAAGCTATCCCCGTCGATTTCCCTTTCTGATCCCTGAAGCTATCGGGACTACTTAAAAAACCTGATATATGAAGCCAACACATATTGAACATATTGGAATTGCAGTCCATGACCTTGAAGCCTCAATCCGCTTTTACGAAAAGGTTTTTGAACTGAAATGCTATAAAATTGAAGATGTGCCCGATCAGAAGGTGAGAACCGCATTCTTTCTTGTGGGGGATACAAAAATTGAACTTCTGGAATCAACTGATCCTGAGGGGCCGGTAGGTAAGTTCGTAGAAAAGAGAGGAGAAGGGATACACCATATTGCCTTTGCAGTGAAAGAGATCGATAAATGCCTGAAACATGCTGAAGATCATGGTGTTGTGCTCATTGATAAGGTCCCGAGGAAAGGTGCTGAGAAGCTTGATATCGCATTCTTTCATCCGAAATCAACTTCAGGTGTGCTGATCGAGGTTTGCGAAGATAAAAACGTTTAACAGAACCATATATGAACAGGGTTAAAGCTGTTGCAGGCAATGCCGGGCCTAAGGTCAGATCGGATTGCGAAATGACTCTTGAACTGAAACGAAAGGGAGGAATTTCAATTGACCTGACTTCGAAGGTTAAGGCTCTTTATGGCGAATCAATTCTGAAGCAGTGCAATGAGGTACTGAAATTCTTCGGGATAAGAAATGCTGACCTTACAGTCAACGACTCAGGTGCGCTGCCGTTTGTAATATCCGCAAGGCTCGAAGCTGCGGTCAGGAAGCTTCTTGATACTGACCAGGAGTATATTCCCGAAATGCTGAGCGTGAACAAGTATTCGACCGCAAGGGACAGGTTCCGCTTTTCGCGTCTCTATCTGCCGGGAAATGGCCCGGGTTTGATGCTTAACGCCGGACTCCATTCAGCTGATGGGATCATTCTCGACCTTGAGGACTCAGTTGCTCCCGACAGGAAGGATGAAGCAAGGATACTGGTCAGGAATGCCCTTTGCCAGGTAGATTTCAGGGGCGCTGAGAGAATGGTAAGGATAAATCAGGGAGAGACTGGTTTAAGCGATCTCAGGGCAGTGATTCCATGGAATGTCAACCTTGTTCTGATCCCCAAATGCGATTCCCCCGAAAACGTCATTATTGCTGATAAGGAGATTTCCGCCATCAGAAAAAAGATGAAGATCAGGAATCCGGTATACCTGATGCCCATAATCGAAAGCGCGTCCGGAGTCGAAAACTCATCAGCGATAGCCAGGGCTTCGGAGAATATCGTTGCTATGGCCATCGGGCTCGAGGACCTTACAGCCGATATGGGCGTCATGAGGAGCCGGGAAGGCAAAGAATCATTTTATTCCAGGGGCAGACTGGTAATTGCTGCAAAGGCAGCCGGTGTCCAGCCTATTGATTCCGTCTTTTCCGATGTTGCCGATTTGGAGGGGCTCAGGCTGAACGTCCTTGATTCCAGGGCAATGGGATTCGAAGGAATGGGTTGCATTCACCCCAGGCAGATCGCGGTTATCAATGCGGGTTTTGCGCCCGGTGAGGCTGAGCTGGAAAAATCTATGAAGATCGTGATGGCATTTGAGGAAGCCGGGAGGACAGGGCAGGGAGTGGTGGCTCTGGGAACAAAGATGATCGATCAGCCGGTTGTTGTGAGGGCGCGGAAAATGATAGATCTTGCAATAAAACTCGGACGCATCTCGACAGAATGGAGAGAAAAGATTAAATGAAATAACCCCCTTTCCCGTTTCCCCCCTGGGGGAAGGTCGGGAAGGGGGTCTGACTAAAGATATTAATCTAATTCGCGATGAAAATATGGCAGTAAAAACCGTAAAAAACGCTGCAGGGAGATCTGTTCCGCTTGAGATAAATGGTGAGCCTGTTATCCCTTTTATGGGAGTAGGAAAATACTGGCCTGAGGGAGCCAGATACTCACCGCCGGTGCCTACCTGCCAGGATTTTCCTGCTGACGGCAACAAGCTGGCAGGCTCACTGGAAGAAGCTCTTAAAAAATGCGGACTGAAGAGCGGGATGACCATCTCAACGCACCATCACATGAGGGACGGCGATCTGATCAGCAACAGGATCTTTGAGATAGCATCCCGGATGGGGGTGAAGGACCTTGTCTGGTTTCCTTCGGCATCATTTCCCTGTAATGATCCGGTGATCAGATACCTGGATGACGGAACCATAAACAGAATTGAAGGAAGCATGAATGGCCCGCTGGGAAGGTATGTTTCGGAAGGAAAGATGAAGGGCACGGCAGTTCTCCGGTCGCACGGAGGCCGGGTTCAGGCCATACAGGATGGCGAAGTAAAGATCGATATCGCAGTTTTGGCAGCGCCTTCTGCCGATTCATTTGGTAATGCCAGGGGTACCGGAGGAATTTCATCGTGCGGTGTACTGGGCTATGCAAAAGCCGATAGCATGGTTGCCTCCAAAGTAATAGTGGTTACCGATAACCTTGTAGATCTTCCCTGTTTTCCGATGGAGATCGAGGGAAATTATGTAGATAATGTTGTTGTCGTCGATAAGATCGGCATACCTGAAAAAATTGTATCAGGGACAACAGAGATAACAAAGAGCCCCGACAGGCTTCTCATTGCCGAGCTGACAGCTTCGTTCCTGGAAAAGTCAGGAATACTGAAGGATGGAGTCAGAATGCAGGCAGGGGCAGGAGGAACATCACTGGCAATTGCAGTATTTGTTCATCAGATGCTGAAGCAGAAAGGATGGAAATCCAGTTTCGGATTTGGCGGCAGCACTAAGTATATGGTAAAGATGCTTGAAGAGGGTCAGATGGGTTACATTCTTGATGCTCAGGCATTCGACCTTGATGCAGTGAGATCAGTTGAGGCAAACCCGAACCATGTTCCCTATTCTGTCTTCAACGCATATAATTACCATTCAAAGGGCAACCTGACCAGCATGATGGACATAATGATCCTGGGTGCCACCGAGATCGACCTTAATTTCAACGGTAACGTTGTCACTCATTCCGATGGCTATCTCCTTCACGGGATCGGAGGATGGCAGAATTGCCTCCATGCGCGCAATGTCATACTTCCTGTACCCCTGTTCCGCGACAGGATACCTGTTATAGTTGATGAAGTGACCACACTGTGCGGACCCGGCGAACTGATAGATGTTATAATCACCGAAAGGGGGATAGCAATAAACCCCCTGCGCAGGGACCTGATCAAAAGCATCAAAGGCAGCGGATTGCCTTTAAGGACAATAAAAGAGCTTAAGGAAGAGGCTGAAAAGATCTGCGGAAAGCCCCGGAAAGCAGAATTTGAAGAGAAGATAGTGGCTGCTGTCAAATGGGTCGATGGCACGGTGATCGATGTTGTAAGAAAGATCAAAACCAGATAATTCAACCGCCAATGGAGTGTTTCAAGTGCGCAATCTGCGGGTTTATTTATGATCCTGAACAGGGCGATCCGGCCGGAGGCATAGAACCAGGCGTGGAGTTTACTGATCTCCCTGATGATTATTTATGCCCTATTTGCAGTGCAGGCAAGGATCAGTTCTTCAGCTGTGACTGATCAAAAGAGCTATGGTTTCTGCTTTTATCAGTTCAGGGGGATGCTTTTTATCACATCAGTAAGAAGATCCCAGAACATCTGAACGGTCTTTATCTCGATTTTTTCTTCAGGAGTATGCGCCCCCCTGATGGTTGGGCCAAATGAGATCATGTCTATACCCTTGAATTTCTGATAGATGAGTCCGCATTCAAGTCCTGCATGAATTGCCCTGATATGGGGATCCCTGCCGAACAGCTTTATATATGATTCCCTTGTGATCTTCAGTATTTCCGAAGTCATATTCGGCCTCCATCCCGGATAGCCGTCCGAATGAACAACCATGGCGCCTGCAAGCTTCAGACATGTTTCAACCATCGATGCAACATCCCTTTTTGACGATTCAATTGAACTGCGCTGGGTTGTGATAATTGTGATCGTATTGTCGCTGGTGAATTTAACTGATGCAAGGTTGGTTGAGGTTTCAACCAGGTCATCCATCTCTTTCGACCATGCAATTGCACCGTGCGGACAGCAGGTAAGTGAACTCAGCAGCTTTGTCTGGCTATCCCTGTCCATTACGAAGCTCGGGATTACGGAATCCTTAACGGCTATTTTCAGGTCCTTCTCGATATCCCTGAACTCTTCTACGATCGTTGTCTGAAAATCAACTATCCAGTTCCTTACTTTTTCTATGGAAGCTTTTTCGACGACTATCGTGGCAAAAGCCTCACGCGGAATGGCATTACGAAGGTTCCCTCCATCGAAATCGCTCAGAAGTATATCGTATTCATTTGCAAGATTCCACAATATGCGGTTCATAATTTTGACCGAATTGCCATATCCTTTATGTATCTCATCACCCGAATGCCCGCCGTGAAGGCCGGTAACCGATATATCAAGAGCGGCTGATCCCGCAGGCACTGCTTCTGGCTTAAAGGTCATCGTGCCAACAGTATCCATTCCTCCGGCACATCCGATGAAGAGTATCCCCTCATCCTCGGAATCAAGATTGATGAGAATATTCCCTGTGAAGAAATCAGGTTTCAGGTTTATGGCTCCGGTCATTCCTGATTCTTCATCAACAGTAAAGAGACACTCTATCCTGCCTGCTTTAAGATTCTTGTCTGTAAGTATGGCGAGCTGGGAAGCAATACCTACACCGTCATCTGCTCCGAGCGTTGTTCCGTCGGCTGATACCCATTCGTCATTTACTATTGGTATTATTGGATCATTGTCCCAGTTATGAGGATGATCTGCATTTTTTTCACCGACCATATCAAGATGACTCTGCAGGACGACGGTCTTCCTGTTCTCCATGCCGGGTGAAGCAGGCCTGATTATCAGAATATTTCCAGACTCATCCTCCCTTGATTCAAGCTTATTATCCTTCGCAAAATCAAGAAGATATTTTCTTATTTTACCTTCATTCTTTGAAAGCCTTGGTATCATGCATATCTCTTCGAAATACTGCCATACCGGCAAAGGCTTCAGACCTTTCAAAACGCTCATCATATTGTATTATTGACACAGAATCAGGCGACAAAAGTACTTAAATTTCTGACACATCAAAGACGCAGTTAATAAATAATAATGATTAAGCCTGCCAGTTGATTTTTTGGCTATTTTTACCTGTGATATAATTAATAAATCTGATGGCAAAAAGGACAATTGTTGCGCTCCCCGGAGACGGTATAGGAGCAATCGTACTGAACGAAACAGTCAGGGTGCTCGATGCGGCACGATTTGATGCCGGATACGTTTACGGAGATATAGGCTGGGAATTCTGGAGGAAAGAAGGAAATCCTTTGCCTCAGCGGACACTCGATCTTATTGATAACCATAAGATTGCGCTGTTCGGAGCAATAACCTCAAAACCAAATGATGAAGCCAGGGCCGAACTTGCACCGGAGCTTCAGGGTAAAGGATATTCATATTCAAGTCCTATTGTGGGCCTGCGCCAGCATTTCAACCTCGACATTTGCGTCAGACCATGCAAATCATACAAGGGAAACCCCCTCAATTTTATCAGGAGAGGCAGGGGCAACACGATTGAAGAACCACTGGTGGATGTCGTTATTTTCCGTCAGAATACCGAATGTCTGTATGCAGGTGTGGAGTGGACAAACCCGCCTGCAAATGTTTATGAAGCTTTTCTCTCGCACCCTAGATTCGCAAAAAACTTCGGGAAAGTGCCGGTTGAAGAGCTTTCCATTTCAACAAGGATATTCACCCGGAAAGCTACTGAAAGGATCCTGCTCGCAGCTTTTGAATATGCACACAAGTATGGTTACAAATCAGTCACGGTATGTGAAAAGCCAAACGTGATCAGGGAGACATCAGGGCTGATGTGGAAACTTGCAAAGGAGATTCAGCAGAAATCCTTTCCCGGTATAAAACTTCTCAACACGAACATTGATGCACAGATGATGTGGCTGACCAAGAATCCCGAGGAATACGGTGTCATTGTTGCCGGTAATATGTTCGGCGACATAGCTTCTGATGCTTTCGCAGGCCTGATAGGAGGCCTGGGCTTTGCATGCAGCGCCCAGTTCTCTGCCGGCGGGACAGCCGTATTTGAGCCAACACACGGATCGGCACCGAAATATGCCGGTTACGATGTGCCCATTGTCAATCCGATTGCAATGATCGAGTCGGCATGCATGATGCTTGACTATATCGGAGAGATTTCAGTATGCGGGAAAATCAGAAAATCGATCGCTGATGTGATAAGGGAGGGAAAGGTAAGAACGTATGACATGATGAAAATGCAGGGCAGCCCCGATGTGATCAGAAATGGCGCAGCCTCCACAACCCAGATGACTGATGCGATTATTGCCGGACTTAAGAATTAAATAGTGTTAATGATGAATCAGAAGGTAAAGAACTTATGGCCTGAGCTTGAATGGATCAAAGACCAGCTGCTCAGGGAAAAAACAGCCAGGACGTGGGAGCTCGCTCTTGAAAAAAGCGTGCTGTCGGCAGAAGACCTTGAAAAGATCCCTTTCACCCTGCTCTGTGGACCCGATATAAAGGTGAGCTTCATGGCTCACAAACGGTGTGTGGTCCATATTGCAAAAGAATGCGGTGAAAAAATGAACCTGTTCTTTGGCAGCGACCTTCCGGTAAACATGGATGTTCTTATAGCCGGTGCCATACTCGCCGATGTCGGAAAGCTTCTTGAATATGAACTGGATAAGGACAGAAATGCGGTCCAGTGCAGGTATGGCAG
>Ga0105099_10001074_pt1 | contig 17566 bp, 12 predicted proteins | sample PPLLak3cmMay2015_2_FD_79138 | JGI IMG/M metagenome (GOLD analysis project Ga0105099, IMG submission 79138) | Freshwater sediment microbial communities from Prairie Pothole Lake near Jamestown, North Dakota, USA - PPLs Lake P8 Core (1) Depth... | ecosystem: Environmental > Aquatic > Freshwater >... | reverse complement strand
CAGAGCGCGGGCTTTTTGCATATCGACATCCACGACGCCCACGAGTTCCACTTCCGGGATTTGCGCGTATTTCTGCGCGTGAAATTTGCCCAAATGTCCGACGCCGATCACGGCGATTTTTAGTTTTTTGCTTTGGGTCATATTTTTTCCATTTCATTATTTTTTATTCTAAAACCTTTGCGGCTTGGCGTCTCTGGAGTAATTTTAAGTCTTTTAAAATTACGTCCTTGGCGCAAGGGCAGGAGCCCTCGCGCGGCAAGGGCAGGAGCCCTCGCGCGGCAAGGGCAGGAGCCCTCGCGCGGCCTCGTCTCCGGGTATGAGAATTTGAATGTCTTTCAAAATCCGCTTTGGGCGGATTTTGTCATAAAAGATCCCGCGGTTTTTTACGGGATCTTTTATAAGGCTATGATGACGATACCGGATTTATCGGCCAAAGCCAACATCTCTTTTTTATCGAACAACAAAGTCTTGTCGGCTTCGAGGGCCAAGACCGCGGCCTGCACTTCCAACATGGTCCGGATGGTTTGCAGGCCGACCGTGGGTACGTCAAAACGGAGGTCCTGATTGGGTTTGCTGACCTTGACGATTACGGCTTTTTCTTGGGCCAGGCGGCCGCCGCGGCGGATGGTTTCATCGGTGCCTTCGATCGCTTCCACGGCCAGGACGGTCTTCCGGCGGACCACCACGCACTGGCCGATATCCAATTTGCCCAAAGCCTTGGCCATTTCCCAGCCGAATTGAATATCTTCTTTTTCCTCTTTATTGGGTTTGCGCTTGGTCAGTAGGCCGGGCGGGGTCAGCAGTTCGGGCAAGCAGAAGGTGGAGGAGATCATCTCGATGCCTTCGGCTTCCAATTCGCGGGCCACGGCCCGCAAAATGCCGTCATCGTGCAGGATCGCCATCTTGGAAATCAAAGCCAGGCCCTTGAGGTCCGGTTTTATCTTGGAAAACATGCGGCGCTTGTTGATGGTGCCGGCCATCAGGGCTTGTTGCACACCGTTTTTTTTAAAGACGTTTATGATCTTGCCGAGCTGCCCCAGTTTGATCCAGACGATTTTATCCACTTTTTGCGTCAAACCGGGATCGGTGTCGCCTTCATGAGCCAGGGCAATCACGGTCAAGCCCCGGTTGCGGGCGGTTTCCGCGATCTGCAGGGGAAAAGTACCGCCGCCCGCGATCAAGCCGATGATATTATTTATTTCTGTTGCCATAAAAATTCAGATTGTTTTTACGAAAAATTATTTTTAAACCGTTCCATTCCGACTGAAAGAGGAAGTTCTTGCAGGATCATTGCGGCTCTCCTTCCGGGCAGGGGCGACCGGCCGGTCGCCCCTACAGTCGGATATATCGGCATCAATGATCCAGGGCTGATTCGTTATTGTCATGCGCCTAGCGCATGATATGCCTTTTGGACGGCGCGGTCATGAAATCCAGGAGCATTTGCAGTTCGGGCGTGGATTTCACTTCTTTTTTAACTTGTTCAATCCCCTCATGCATGATGATGTTTTCACGCCAGATAATCTTGTAGGCTTTTTTCAATCCGTCAATGGTTTCCGGAGAAAGACCGCAGCGCAACAACCCCAGCCGGTTAACGCCGTAGGTTTTGGCTCTTTCGCCGGCGATTTTCATAAACGGCGGCACATCGCGGTCCACGCCCGCTTTACCGCCGATAAAGGCATAGGCCCCAATCCGCACGAATTGATGCACCGCCACCAAGCCGCCCAGAATGGCATGATCGCCTACGGTGATATGACCGCCCAAAGTGGCGACATTGGACATGACGATCCGGTTTCCCAAGATACAGTCATGGGCGACATGCGTATAGGCCATCAGATAATTCTGATTGCCGATCACGGTTTGCCATTCCTGCTTGGTGGTGGACCGGTTAATGGTGACATATTCGCGGATCAGGTTGTCGTTTCCGATCAGAACCCGGGTATCTTCACCCCGGTAAGAGATATCCTGGGGCGGAGAGCCGATGGAAGTAAACGGAGAAACCCGGTTGCGTTCGCCTAGGCGGGTATGACCTTCGATGACTACATGGGGGCCTATCTTGGTGTCTTTGCCGATCGAGACCTGTTCGCCGATGATGCTGTAGGCGCCGATTTTGACTCCTTCGGCCAGTTCGGCCTTGGGGCTCACAATTGCCGTAGGATGGATTTGAGTCATGCATCACTCCATTTCATTTTTACTGATGCTGGCCATGAGTTCGGCTTCAGCCGCCAATTCACCCCGCACCGAAGCTTTGCCGGCTAATTTCCAGATCCGGGAACCTTTGCGCAGAACCTCGAGCTCGAAAATAAGTTGATCGCCCGGAACAACGGGCTTGCGGAACTTGGCTTTGTCAATGGCCATAAAAAGAAGAATTTCATTGCCGGCCCGGTTTTGTTCTTCCTGGACGGTCAGGCGGGCCAAGATGCCGCCGACCTGGCCCATGGCCTCGAGAATCAAAACGCCCGGCATAATCGGGTTATCCGGAAAATGGCCCATGAAGAAGGGTTCATTGGCGGTCACATTCTTGAAGCCGACCACGCGGCGTCCTAATTCCACTTCCGTGACGCCGTCGACAAACAGAAACGGGTAGCGGTGCGGAAGCAGTTTGACAATATCCTGGTATTGCAAAGGCAATTTGATCATGGTTTATTCCTTGTCTAAACGTTGTTGCTCCAAATCCAATATCTTTTTTTCGAGCATTTTTATACGGGCCTGAAGATCCGGCAGGCGTTCGATGAGTCCCCGGGTCTTGAGCCAAAGCCGGTGGGGCATGGCCGGAAAGCCGGAGACGATTTGATCGGCGGGCACGGAGGCGGTGATGCCGGCCCGCGACCCGATGATGACCCGGTCGCCGATCGCGACATGATCTTTGATGCCGGCCTGGCCGGCGATCACGACTTCACGCCCCAATTGGACGCTGCCGGAAATGCCGACCTGGGCCACGATAATGGAATTTTCGCCGATCACCACGTTGTGGGCGATATGGACCTGGTTGTCGGTTTTCACGCCGCGTTTGATCCAGGTTTTGCCCAGGGCGGCGCGGTCAATGGTGCAATTGGCGCCGATTTCAACCTGATCGTCGATCTGCACCATGCCGACTTGGGGAATCTTGACATGGGCGCTCCCCTGCCGTGTAAAACCAAAGCCGTCACTGCCGATCACGGTGCCGCCATGAACGCACACGTCATTGCCGAGCAGGCAATCGTGCAGAACCACGACATTGGGATGCAGAACGGTGCGGTCGCCGATCTGCGCCCGGTCGCCGATAAACACGCCCGGAAACAGAACAACATCATTGCCGATCCGGGCATTTTCACCGATATAGGCCCAAGGAAAAACCGTCGGGTTTGCGCCGATCCGGGCGGTCGCGTGAATAAAAGCTTGCGAACTGATCCCGGTAAAACCGGAGGGAGACGGGGCAAAAAGGGCGACCACTTTGGCAAAAGCCAATTGCGGATTGGCAACCAAGATTTGCGGGCCTTTGAAAAGGTCGGTCAAATCGGCGACAATCAAAGCCGAAGCATGGGTCTCGGTCAGATCTTTGAGATAGCGGGGATCGCCATAAAAAGAAATCTGGCCGGGTTGGGCCGTGCTCAAGGCGCCCATGCCGGTGATGACAAGTTCGGAATCGCCCGTGACCCGGCCGTCCACAACCCGGGCTATTTGCTGCAGCGTGTATTCCATCTGTGTCCCTATGACATGTTCACAAGGATTTAAGATATTTAATGTTTTTTAATCCGATTTGCAAGCGGACAGGAGTCCGCTTTTCAGGATCAACAAACATTTAGGGTTTTATCGTTTTATCATATTGTTCGATCACTTTGTCCGTGATATCGACAGCTCCGTCGCTCCAGAGAAGACCCGGGACATTTTTTTCAAAAATGACGGTGAGGCCTAAATTTTTGGCAAGGACTTTAATGATTTCACTCAGATCTTTTTCCGCGGTTTTTGCGGTTTCTATTTCAGCCGCTTTCACGGTTATGTTGAAATCTTCGGCCAGGAATTTAACCAGGCGTCGCTTGGCGTCGATATCCAGCAGCATGTCATTAATGGCGTCAACCTTCAGGACCGAGCGCTTTTTTTGAAATTCGGCTTCCAATTTCTTAAGGGCCTCGTTTTCCTGCTCCACTTTTGCTTTGGCCGGGGCAAAGCGTTTTTCCATGGCTTCCCGTTTCTTTTTGATGACCTGGGATTTTTGCTGGAATTTTTCCAAATCAAAAACACCAATTTTAACCTCGGCCATGGCGCCGGCGGCCGTAAATACGGTAAACAGTAAAATGGCTAAAAATAATCGGCTCGTTCTTTTCATAACTCCTCCTTTTTATTGTGCGAAATTGATTTCTATTTAAAACGGATATCCCAGCATGAATTCCCAGCCGCCCTTTTTTTCATCGCCGGTCGGGCTGATGACTTTACCGTATTCCAGGCGGATGGGAAAAAGAGGCGTACGCCAGCGAATCCCGGCGCCGTAGCTCTTTTTTAGATTTGAGAAAGAATAGTTTTCATTTTCAGTGTACACATTACCGGCATCGAAAAACACGACCCCGGTAACCCCTTGACGCTTATAGACGTGAAAACGGTATTCCAGGTTATAAACCATCATTTTTTCGCCGCCGACTTTTTTATTTAAGACCGGATCTATAGGGGAAATGCTGCGGGTTTTGAAACCGCGGATGCTGTCAATGCCGCCCAGACGGAATTTTTGAAAAGAGGGCAGAACGCCGTCCGCGCCTTTTTGGACCAAGCCCCAGCGCCCCTGCACGGCAAAGGCGGTTTCCAAAGGCATGGGAAAAAACCAGGCCGATTTTAAGCTCCATTTATCATAGGCCACATCGCCACCCAGCAAACCGCCGGCATATTCATAGGTGATGACATTGGTGGAACCGTGCCTGGGAAAAAAAGGGTTATCTTTGTCATCCCGGATCGAGCGGCTTAACCCCAGGGTGATGCTGCTGGTCACATAATTGTGAAATCCTGATGTTCCGGAGACTACGTCTTCCCATAAATCACTATTGTCATAACCGTAGCGGATGGATCCCCACGTGTTTTCATCGATGGCTTCAATAGGAAACCCGAAACGAAGAGCGCCGCCCCAGCCGTCTTTGGTGTAGTTGTCTTCTTCTTCTTTGAGTTTATATAGGTCGATACCGGCCGACAGTTTTTTATCGAACAGCCAGGGTTCGGTGAATTTGATGTCATATTGGGATGAGCGCGAACTGAGCTGGACGGAAGCGCTCAGGTCCTGGCCTTTGCCGAATAAGTTTTTGTCTTCAATCATGACCTTGCCCATGGCTTTTTCATAAGAACTGTAACCGCCCCCGAAATAGATGTATCGGGTCGACTTTTCCTTGACCTTAACGTCCAGGATCATCGAATCGTCGCTGCTGCCTTTTTTCGTGTCCACTTCCACTTCTTCAAAATAATCGAGCCGGTATAAATTGAGCCTGCTTTTGCGGAGCGCCGTGCCGCTGAAGTAGTCGCCCTCGTTCAGCTTCAATTCCCGGCGGATGACTTTGTCGCGGGTGATGTCGTTGCCGGCGATATAGATGCGTTCCAAGCGCACTTTTTCGCCTTGGGCGATGCGATAGGTGATATTGACCTGTTTTTTTTCGTCATCCTCGGCGGTATCGGGCAGCACATCCACATAGGCGTAACCTTGATCGCCGTACACTTCGGTGAGATCCAGAATATCGTTGCGGATGATTTCACGATTGTAAGGTTTCCCTTTTTTGATATTGATTTTTTCCAGGAGATCCGCAAGCGGTAAGATCAGATCCCCTTCGATTTTTACTTCGTTAATCAGGTATTGCGGCCCTTCGACGATATCGATAAGGATTTTCAGCCCCTTTTCTTTTTCGTCGTACGCGACTTGGGGCTCGCCGATTTTTACCTTAATGTAACCGTGGTTATGGTAAAACACCACGAGCCGTTGCGCATCGGTTTCCAATTGCTTTTTATCCAGCAAGCCCTTTTGGGTCAGAAACGAAAGAAACCCTTTTTCCTTGTTCTGCATGACATCCCGCAGAGCGCGGTCCTTAAAATGTTCGTTGCCGGTGAAGTCGATCTCTTTGATATAGACTTTGCTTTCTTCCGCAATTTCAAAAATCAGGGTCACCTCGTTGTTGGAGCCTTCCTCGACGATTTCGCTGATTTGCGCGCTGTAAAATCCTTTTTGACGGTAGAAGTCCCTCAAGCGGTTGCCGGCCTGTTTGATTTCGGCCTGGTTCAGAATGGCATAAAGTTTAATGCCGGTTTCTTTGCGTAAATCGTCTGTTTTAATTTTCTTGTTGCCGCGAAAATTGATGGACCCGATGGAGGGCTTTTCAATCACGTTGAAGATCACGACTTTGCCTTGGGGGCCATTTTCGGTTTCAATGTTCACATCCTTAAAAAAGCCCATGGTATAAATAGCGCGGAGATCCTTATCCAAGGAATCATTGTCCAAGACTTCACCCGGTTTACTGCCGATAACAACCAGGATGGCTTCGGCCTCGACCCTTTTATTGCCTTTTATTTTGATGGAATCGATCCGCTCCAGGCCGGAGATGCCGTTATGAATGTCTTTCGCCGCTTTAACGACGGCCTCTTTTAATTGATCCATGTTTTCTTCAACGATAAAGATCACGACCGGCGGCCGGATGCCGTCCACATCCACAGCCTTCACGTCCAAGCTGATTTTTTTGCCCACCTGGGTCAGGCTGCCGGAGATGATAAAATCGGCTCCCAGCTCTTTTCCCAGAGCCGCGGCCGCAGCGGGATCTTTACTTGCTTTTCCGATCAGGGGATGTTTTTTCAGCGCTTGCAGGTCGATCATTTTAAAGCCCAAGCCGGCCAACCGATCCTGGAACTGAGTTTGCAGGCCCTCCCGAAGGTGGTTCAGGTTTTGGGCGGTGTTTATTTGAAAAGGCAGAACCGCCACTTTTACAGACTCCTCGGCCCGGACTGAATTGGAGAGAAGCAGGGTTATTCCCATAAAGCAAAACAGCGCTTTTAGAACAAAGAAAGGCCGCAGAAGGAATGGTGAGCGCGAACCCTTTGTTAAGTTTTTTTTATTGAATTTGTCCATTCACAATCTCCATCTGTCGTGACATTCTCCGGGCCAGTTGTTGATTATGCGTAACCAGCACAATAGCCAGGCCTTCGGTTCGATTCAGTTGCAGAAACAGATCTCCGATTTCATTACTCGTGCCGGTATCCAGGTTGCCCGTGGGTTCATCGGCCAGCAGAATGACGGGGCGCATCATCAGAGCCCGGGCGATCGCCACCCGCTGCTGTTCGCCGCCGGAGAGTTCGCCGATGCGATGGCTCAGGCGTTGGCCCAGGCCGATCTTGGTCAAAACTTCGACGGCCCGATTGCGGGCTTCTATTTTGCTTTGCCGGGCGATCAAGGCCGGCAACATGGTGTTCTCCAGCGCATCCAATTCCGAGAGCAGATGATGAAATTGAAAAACAAAACCGATTTGGCTGTTGCGCATACGGCAAAGCTCCAAATCGGGCAGGGTCCGAACATCCCGGCCTTGAAAATGGATTTGACCTTGGGTGGGCGGCTCCAGGATGCCCATGATGTTGAGCAAAGTCGATTTGCCGACCCCGGAAGCGCCGGTGATGGCCGCGGTCTCGCCGGCCCGGACCTGCAGGTCGATATTTTGCAGGACCCGGATCAGGTTGCCGTTATGATGAAACGATTTGGAGATGTTATTTAATTCCAGCACCTATTTATGCTTCTCCTGAAAAGAGACTCGGTTTTTATTCATACCGCAGGGCTTCCACCGGGTTCAGCTGCGCCGCACGCCAGGCCGGATATAGGGTGGCGAGCAAAGAAATGGTCAATGAGGCCGCCGTAATCAGAAGCACCTCAAACCAGTCCACTTTTACCGGCAAGGTGGCGATATAGTACACATCGGCCGGCAGGTGAATGAATTTAAAACGGGCAATGGAAGCGCAGATACCCAGCCCCGATAAGAGCCCTAAAAAAGTCCCGACCAGGCCCACGATCAGGCCTTGTAAAACAAAAATGGCCATAATGCTTTTTTTAGCGGCGCCCATGGTGCGCAGAATGGCGATTTCACGATGCTTTTCCAGGACAACCATAACCAGAGTGTTGATAATGTTCAAGCCGGCCACCAACACGATCATGGCCAAGATGACCCACATGGCAATCTGCTCCCAAAGCAGGGCTTCAACCAGGCTGCGGTTCATTTCTTTCCAGTCGCGGGTATAAAAAGGGAATCCTAGGTTTTTTTCGATCAGGGCCCCGGCTTTTTCAGTGGCATTCAGATTTTTGAGATTCACTTGCAGACCGATCACCTGATTTTCGAGGCCCAATAAGTCCTGGGCTTCCGCCAGGGAAATAAACGCCATGTTGGCGTCATATTCGTAATAACCGGAGTCAAAAAGCGCGGTCACAAGGTATTGACGGTTGTTGGGCGCGCGACCGATGGGGGTCAATTTGCCTTGGGGTGAAATGACGGTCAAAACATTGCCTTTGCCCGCGCCGATGCGGTTGGCCAGTTCTTTGCCGATAATAATGGCGGGATGCTCGCCTTGTTTTTCTTCCAGGGAGATGAAGGCGCCGGACTTGATGATCTTTTTGATGTCGATCACTTCTCCGGCGCTTTGGGGATCAATACCCCAAAGAACGGCGCCGGAGGCCGTGCCCATGTGGTTGACCATGACCTGGCTGTATATAAAAGGGGTCGAGGCCGTTACTCCGTCCACAGCCCGGACTTTGTCAAGGGTTTCGCGGTAGTTTGTGAAAGGTCCGCCATGACTCAGCACAAACAGATGAGAATTCATACCCAGGATTTTGGACATGAGGTCGGCGCGGAAACCGTTCATCACGGAGAGCACCACGATCAAAGCCATCACGCCCACCGCGATGCCGGCAATGGAAATGACCGTGATCACGGAGATAAAGGTCTGCTTACGCTTGGCTTTTAAATATCGAATGCTTAAAAAAGATTCAAAAAGCATAGATGCTCTGTTTTCCTAACTTGAAAAAAATGTTTATTGATCCCACGTTTTGGGGAATCAAAAGACATTAATCCTGTTTCAGGCGCATATGCGGGAAAAAGATGACGTCCCGGATGGAGGTCGAATCGGTGAGCAACATGACCACCCGATCGATCCCGATGCCTTCGCCGCCGGTGGGCGGTAGGCCGTATTCCATGGCGGTTACATAATCCGTGTCCATGAACTGGGCCTCTTCATCGCCCGCTTCGCGCAAAGCCACCTGGTGCTCGAACCGTCCGCGCTGGTCCACGGGATCGTTTAATTCGGTAAAGGCATTGGCGATTTCGCTGCCGGCAATAAAAAGTTCGAAGCGGTCGGTGATGTCCGGGTTTAGGTCGTTGCGGCGCGATAAAGGCGATATCTTGGTTGGATATCCGTAAATAAAAGTCGGTTGCACCAATTGCGGTTCGACCCGTTGATCGAAGAGCTTGGCCAATATTTGCTCCAGGGTGTCCTGCTTGGTGATCACGATTTTTTGAGACTGGGCAAATTGAACGGCTTTGGCCGGGTGGGAGAGCACATCGGCCGGCACCTGGCCCAGGGTTTGCAGGGCTTCGTGAAAAGCAATCCGGCGCCAAGGGGGTTCAAAATTGATTTTTTGTTCCTGGTAGATTATCTCTGTTTTTCCCACCGCCTGGTGCAGGACCTCCAGAAACAGTTCTTCGGTCAGGATCATGAGATCTTCATAAGTGGCATAGGCTTGATAAAACTCCAGCATGGTGAATTCGGGGTTATGTTTGATGGACACGCCTTCATTGCGGAAATTGCGGTTGATCTCAAAGACCCGTTCCAAGCCGCCCACCACCAGTCTTTTTAAATAAAGTTCGGGCGCGATGCGCAGGTAGAGATCCATGCCCAGGGCATTGTGAAAGGTCTTGAACGGCCGGGCCGTGGCGCCGCCGGGAATGGGCTGCATCATGGGCGTTTCCACTTCCAGAAAATCCCGTTTGATGAAAAAATCGCGAATGGCCTGGATGATCCGGCTGCGGGTTATAAAAACTTTTTTAACCGGATCATTAACAATCAGATCCAGGTAGCGTTGACGGTATCTGGTCTCAATATCGGCCAAACCGTGCCATTTTTCCGGTAAAGGCCGCATGGATTTGGCCAATAACTTCACTTCCTGGGCCAGGATGGTCAGTTCAGCGGTTTTGGTGCGGAAAAAAGATCCCCGGATACCGATAAAATCACCGACATCCATGAGCTTGAAGATTTTGAAAAGATCTTCGCCGATTTTATCTTTTTGGATATAAGCCTGCATGCGACTGGTACGGTCTTTGAAGTGAATAAAGGCTGCTTTACCGAAATTCCGAATGGACATGATTCGTCCGGCCAAGACAAAGGTTTGAGATTCTTCGGGCGGGGCCTCGGCCGGCAGATCTTGAAATTTCTCAAGCGCCGCGCCAATGGTGAGATCGGGTTTAAACCCGGCCGGATAAAGCGGGATACCGAGCTCTTGCAAGTGGTCAATCTTTTTTTTTCGATCCTCTAAAACGTTACTGGTCTTTTCCATAGGGTATTGATTTTTCTAATAAAGATAGGTTGAGTAAAAGCCGAATATGATAATTAAATTCATAAGTTAAAGGTTAGCTTTTAATCTAATTGGTCGGGATAGTCAAGGCAAAATCAGCGGTTTTTTCGGCAATGAAATCCACCGGCAATACAGCAGCAAAAATATCTTAAATCCTATGGGCAACTTTTTGTCAATTGCCGGAATCGATGTTATATTGAGCCGGTTGCGATGATGAATCCGGAGGTGCGGCAGGTGCAAAAAGCGGAATTTGAAAAGGGGTTGAATGGGGCCGGTCTGGTCGGTCCTTTTTCGGTTATCGATGAAACCCGTTTAAAAATAATCAGTTTGTTCTTCAGGCCGGTCGTCATAGGGTTGCCCTGGTATCAGGACGTGCCGGCGGCTTATCGATTCGAAGGGGCCGGCGAGCCGATCCGCTTCATTTCCCCACCCGAAGAATTGAAACCAGGCCCGGATTTTATAAAGCAAGTAGAGAATTTTAAACAGGCGCCGCCGCAAAGTCGGGACACGGAATCCCATGCTTATCTCAAAACCGCGCAGAGCCGGGAAAAGCAGGAGGAGAGCGGCCGCGACATCGAGCGGGAATTGCGCGGCTTGAATGCGGCTGTTTCCGCGGAGAGTCCAAACCGGGGCCGGTTATGGAACCTGACGCTTCATTTGGCGCATGCAATCGAAACCCGGGCAGCGGAAGCCGATCGCATGCTGGCGCAAATCAGGACCCGGTCGTCTCCTTTAACGGTTTTACAGGAAGCAGAAGAGGCGCCCGGTTTTTTTATTGACCTGCCGCCCCGGGAAACGGGATTTTTGTTCAACGAGCAGCAGATGGAACAAATCTGCGCGGCCTGGTGCGGGCTTTTTGAAAGTCATTTGGCGGAGTATCCGGTTTTGATTACGGATCGACGACCTGTTTGGGATTTTCTCTCCGCGGTCTGGGACCCATCCGGCCGGACTGAGCCGGTCGTTGAAACGACCCTGGAATTTTTTATCCCGGACCCGGTGAATCATTCGTTTGCGTCTCTGGTTGAGCTTAGGAAGACCTATTTCAAGCCTCAACATTTGCAAGCGTTTCAAAAGGCTCTGAATACGTTTGTTGACCGGCCTCGGGAAGCGCAGACAGAACTCATTCAAGTCGGCCGGGAAATCGCAGGAGCTTTGCCCGCGAAGTTGAAAGCAAAGCGACTGCGGCTGCGGGTCATGACATTAGATTCCTTTCCGGATTCGGCGCGTTTTAGGGACCGGTCATGGATACCGGCGCTTTTTAATAAAGTTTTGATATTTATGGACCGTGACGGTTGAATTCAGCCATAAGCACTCGATTACGACAACGTTAAGAATAGGCTTCTGATTCCAAAACATCGAAAAAAAGTTGTCGATAATGAAAAGGTTAATAATCACCGCCGGACAATCATACGGACTTATTCCGGCGCTCTCGCTGGAACTTCTGTTCCGGCCTGCCGGAATTCATGTTTTTTGATCCGATTTACAAGCGGACTCCTGTCCGCTTTTCAGGATCAAAAAACATTTCGGAGAAATAAGTTTGAACCATGATCCATTGGTGCAGGAAGGTTGGGAGCGGAAATTCATCGCCTGTGAACCGCGCTTGAGCGAAGCCGCGGCTTTGTACCGGGAAATCGGCTTCGAAGTCCGTCTGGAACCGTTGCCTCCGAAGTCGGAATGCAGTCCTTGCGCCGGAGCGAAAGAGGGGCCATCGGGCGAGTGTCGGGTCTGCTTTGAGGGCGTGGAAGATCAGTATAGGATTATTTATATTCGGCCCGGAAAAGAAAAGAAGTTACGGGAGGGGGATTTCGGTCGCTAACCTGTTTATCGGATCTCAAAGCCATCCCAAAAATACAGTTTGATCCCGCAAGGCTTGCCTGTAACGTGTAAAATAAAGATAAGTCATGGTTGTGAAAATACACCTTATTCGGGCGAATCCGTGTCTTGTTACCCATAGAATATCTCAAAAATGTTATTTTTTAAAATTGCACCGTATCCTTTGAGGCATTTTTGGATATGGCCCAGTTTGTTTTTTGATTTTTGAGATATCCTGCAGCCATCAGCAGTCGCATACCGGAACCAAGCATCCATCATATAAGAATCGCCGAAAATATACTCGCCTCAAAAAAAATTAGCAAAAAAAGAGGGTTTAGACGTCTGAAAGGGTAGCCTCGGACGACAAATTTCCGGAATTGGTCCAGGTTGGGCTATCCCATGGGCGTTTTTGCCCTTTGAAAACCAGGGGGAGCAAGAAATGGCACCCGTTCTTTGGCGGGGATTCCGTTTTCCAACCCCCCGGGCTTATAGGTCTGACATTTAGTGAGAACGAAAGCAAAATTAATATAGGAGATGCCCAATGCATAAAATAAAAATATTAAAAGAAATTCTATGGCCCATCCTTGTAACGCTTGCGGTTGTTCTGTCAGCCCGAGCCGATTTTAAACCGGCCGAGTTTTTCGTGTTCACCAACGAACCTCTGGTGGAAACGTTTAAGGGTTATTATCCGGAAGTGGAAGAGTTTTATGAGTCGGACGCGAAATTGGTCTTTATCGCGCCCAGCGAATACCAAAAACCCGAGAAATATCTGGTCAAGGTCCAATTGCAGAACGCAAACGGTATCAAGATCTATGAAGGCCAGGGGGAATTAAACGCCAAATATGCCCTGAATCAATCGTTTCTCTATTATCCCCTTTACTTGGATAAAGAGGTTAAAGCCAAATTGGCGCCCGGTATGGTGACGGCCCGGCTGTATGTGGATGGGCGGCCCTATGCGCCGAAACAGCTCAAATATAACCCGGAAAGCATCATCAACCGGAACTATAACCAGGTCGTGATCCTGCCGTTTTACAGCACCGGCAACCGGATCTGGGATTATAAGGCCAGGAGAGAGATATTGAACACGTTTGCGGACGCAATCCATTGCGAGGTCAAGCGGGTCATCCCCGCGACCGTTAATCCGTATGATTCGGCCCAGAAAATAGCGGGCCTCGACATCCGTAAATGCTTCAAAGACCCGGCCTGCTTAAAACATCTGCGGGATACGTACGGCGAAGGGCTGTTCATCACCGGGGATGTGGATGTAATGAATGCACCGATTCTAAGAAATATCGGGGTAAATAAAGGTGGCGCACTAGGGCTTGAGATTCAACTGGAAGTGCTGGTTGTAAATTCAAAAACATGGGAGATAAAAAAATTCAGATATGCGTTCAATCCGGTCAGTCTCACAGTTGAAGAAGCCATTAAAAACCTTATTAAAAATGTTCTATATAAAGAAGGCTTGCTGGCCCATATTCGCGGATTGATGTAGGCGAAAATTGCAAGCAGAGAAAGAACAAGATTATGCATAGATGTGGAAACGGCATTTTAGTTTTGTTGTCGGGGTTTATGACTTGGTTTTTAACGGCCGGCGCATTCGGCGCGGATATCCATGAGGCCAAAGATTGTTCTTATGCCGAAGTGAGCGCGGCCGTTAGCGCTGCTCATCCCGGCGACACAGTGTTGGTGCCCGCCGGTATAGCTGTATGGCCGGGAACTCTGATCATCAACAAGAGTGTCATTTTAAAAGGCGCCGGTGCGGGGCAGACGATGATTCAAGCAGGCTTTGACGCTCCCAGTCAAGGGAACGGCGCTGTCCAGACCAATTATTTGCTGACTTACGCACCCCCGCTGACGGCGCTTGATCAGCCTTTCCGGCTAAGCGGTTTTACCTTCGATGCCGCAAATCGAACGGGCGGTTTGTGTATATGGAATACCACCACGACATTGGCGCGGCTCATCCGTGTGGATCATCTTGAGATAAAAAATGCCCGCTATAGCGGCGGCACCGCGCGCGCCCTATTAATTTTCGGCAACATTTTCGGAGTGATCGACAATAACGACTTTTCGAACAATGCCAGCGGCATTTCCATTTACGGCACCAACAAGTCGGGGTGGGATAACCTGACCTACACCTTCGGCAATGCCGACAATATCTACATTGAGGATAACACCTTCACCAGCGCCGATACCGTTCATGACGGCGGCGCCGGAGGCCGTTATTGCGCTCGGTACAACACCTATACTCATATTGGGGCGGGCGGTCTCTATCCCTTGTGCGATATGCACGGAAACATGGGCTCCCAAGGCAATTATGCCATGATGGGCGGCGAAATCTACGGCAACCTCGTTGTGATGCAAAACAACAAGGGGGTGCGTTTGTTCGATTTACGCGGGGGCAAGGCACTCTGCTTTGGCAACAAAACGATAACGACTTCTGCGAGCGGCATCACGGTGCGTGAAGAAAACGACGACGCTCTGAATCCGACGACCAATTTGCAACCGCAACATATCACCGACTCTTATTTTTGGAACAACCGGGGCAATGGGGGCAAGCTTTTTGGCGCCACTGAGGTGATGGACGGCCATTTTGCCGCGAGCAGTATCGGCAGCGATTGGGTCGAGTGCAATGGACGAGTTTTTTCCGATTATTATCCCGGGAAATGCGGGGTGCGGATCAAAACCGGGCCCGGCGCCGGTCAAGAAAGAGGGATCTATGCGCTCGCCCACAATGGCTCGCGTCTCATGATCGCACCCGCGTGGACCGTTTTGCCCGAAGCGGGAAACCTGTTCGATGTGGTGACCGATTATGGAAATATTATCGATGAAAATGTGAACTACTTCAATCATCAAGCCCAATTCGACGGCGCCACCGGCATGGGCTGCGGACCGGGGAATCAGCCGCCGGTCCATGGTGTCCTTGTCGGAGTCGGCTATTGGTTGACGAATCAGGATTGCACGCAAGTATCGGACGACAACATAGGCGCTCATCCCAAGACGCCGATTTCCGGTACGCTTTATAAATGCACGGCGCCCAATGTCTGGACAGCCTATTACACGCCCTACACCTATCCTCACCCCTTGCGCACCTCCGGTCCGCTGTCCGATCCCCTTTTGACAATTCTTTCGCCCAATGGCGGCGGTAATTGGCAAATAGGCACAACGCAGACGGTTCGTTGGACAGCCAATGATATGACCGGCGATGTGAATATCGAGCTTTATAAGGACAACAGCAAAGTGCAGGATATCGGCACAGTTGCAGCTTCATCCGGTACCACGCCCTGGCTCGTTCCTGATAGTTTAACCGCGGGATCGGACTACAAGTTGCACATTTATCAAGACTCTGTGGCAGATTATTCCGACGAGTCTTTTTCCATAAACTCATTGGATAGTCTGTATGCGGTCAAGTTTTCAGCCGGTCCGGGCGGGACCGTGAGCGGCGATGTCAATCAGATAGTGAGTGCCAATGAAAGCACTTCGGAAGTGCGGGCCGTGCCGAGCAGCGGTTATGTGTTTTCGAGCTGGAGCGGGGACATTTCCGGAACGACCAATCCGTTAATCATCGGCAACGTGCAATACGACATGCGCATTACGGCCCAATTTGTACCCGGCAACGATCCCGAGCCGCCCCAACCGAGCGGCGGATCGGGAGGAGGAGGCGGCGGAGGTTGTTTCGTAATTGCGGCTGATCCCGAATTCATTCGTTGGTGCGGTATGCCTGTCCTGATTCTGTTTTTCTTTATCTTCGGTCTAATTGCCCGATATTTTCCAAATCGAAAACTTTTCATGAGAAGGAGTGAGAGAATGAAAAGTAAAACCTTATTTTTAATCGCGTTTTTATTCTTGGTTTTATTCGGTGCGCCGGCGCAAGCGGCAACAACGTATTACTGTGACACCTGTTCTTTGGACGACGTTGTCGCAAAGGTCGCGCTGGCGCAAGACGGCGACATGGTTCAGCTTCCGGTTTGCGCGGAAACGGATTATCCGGCTTGGACGAATTATCTCAATATCACTAAAGCGATTATTCTAAAAGGAGCTGGAGTCGATGCGACGAAAATCAAGGGAAATTTTGCCTCATCTTTGGGTTTAATAAGATATCAACCCTCTGCTCCGTCTAAAGATCATAGATTCAGAATGACTGGTTTTACCATCGATACCGATTCAAAGGAGGTGCATGCTTTTTCTTGTTATCAGCCTACCGTGACTCCCGAATATATTCAGATAGATCACATGAAAGTGTATGCTTGGAAAGGAAGAGCTTTTTATATTGCCGGAACGTTTTTCGGGGCCATACGGAATAATGACATTCATGCCAGAACAGCTATATCGACCTACGGGAGCGGGGATACGCAGTGGAAGGCTTTATACGCGAACCCTCCGACGCTGACCCGCAATTACGGCGACGATAAAAACCTTTATTTTGAGGACAATATTGTAGACGGCGGCATAGAAGGCGGTTTTTCCGCCAGCGGTCAAGGCGGAAGGAGAGTTTTAAGGTACAATACTTTTTCGGCATACCATCTTATTCAAATAATAGATGTCCACGGCAATCAACCGGGCGGCGGCGGAAACATAGGCGATCATCCCGGCGGCAATTGCGCCACTCAGGTCACGGAAATATACGGCAACGCTCTTACGGATACAGAACCAAATTCATACGGCCAAATTCTTGATCAGCGAGGCGGGCAAGTCCTTTTTTATTTTAACGTCAAATTCGGCGGACAGAGCCGTTCAACCGCGCAAGCCAGAGAAGAAGATACCGATTCCTTATGGCCGGTTAATAACGGATGGGTGCAAAAAGTAACCAACTCCTATCACTGGGGTAACTGGGAGAACGGCAATCATCTGGTGGTGACGGAAATCGGTACTGAAAATTCCGGTAGCGAGATTCCTTCGGCCTGGCTGCCCAACCATTTGTACGGATCCGCTTCGCCTTTGTCGGATATCTATTCCGCAAGATGGATTAACGATCCCACGGGAAATGTCTGGAAAAAAACAACCTATAGTGACGATAATGGGTCTCCTAACGGGCTGGTCAGCCCGTATCTTACCGGAACCACTGAGCCGGATTGGGCAAGTGTTCCACCACGGCATGTAATCGTTGACGGCAACATCCATTGGATCAATCTCGGGCAGGGTACGCCGATCGCATTGAATCAGGACTTATGGGTCCAGACAGCGAAAGGAACTTTTGACGGAACCGGAGATCCCGATCAT
>Ga0105099_10001073_pt1 | contig 17574 bp, 15 predicted proteins | sample PPLLak3cmMay2015_2_FD_79138 | JGI IMG/M metagenome (GOLD analysis project Ga0105099, IMG submission 79138) | Freshwater sediment microbial communities from Prairie Pothole Lake near Jamestown, North Dakota, USA - PPLs Lake P8 Core (1) Depth... | ecosystem: Environmental > Aquatic > Freshwater >... | reverse complement strand
TGCAGGCCCGGGCGATCTTCGAGGCCGCGGCCGATACCCGGAAGAAGGGAATCGCCGTCGAACCCGAGGTGATGATTCCGCTCGTCGGCCACGTCAAGGAACTCGCCGACCAGGAAAAGATCGTCCGGCGGACGGCCGCCGAGGTCATGAAGGAAAAGGGCGTGAAGTTCCCGTACCTTGTCGGGACGATGATCGAAGTCCCGCGCGGGGCCCTCACCGCCGACGAGATCGCCGGGGTGGCCGAGTTCTTCAGCTTCGGGACCAACGACCTGACCCAGATGACCATGGGCGTGAGCCGCGACGACGCCGCGAAGTTCCTCATCCCCTATGTGGAGCGCGAGATTTACCCCAAGGACCCGTTCGAAGTCCTGGATCGCGACGGCGTGGGCAAGCTCATGCGGATCGCCGTGGAAAAAGGCCGTTCGACCCGCCCCGCAATTAAGCTCGGCATCTGCGGCGAGCACGGCGGCGAGCCCTCGAGCGTCGAATTCTGCCACTTGATCGGTTTGAATTACGTCAGCTGTTCGCCCTTCCGCGTGCCGATCGCCCGCTTGGCGGCGGCCCGGGCGGCGATCCTGAACGCGCCCACTGCCAAGAAACCTGCTTCGGCGAAAAAGAAAGCGGCGAAAAAATCCGCTGGAAAGCGCTGAAGGAGGCGTGACGCCGCCCGAATTCTGCCATTGCACCCTCGGCTGGCAAAAAGAAGCGTATTCGGCGATTCTCGGAAAGCCCGTCGAAGTCGAGCTTATCTCTTCGATCCTGCGCGGCGATTCGCGCTGCGAGTACCGGATCCGGGTCAGCCCCTTCCGGGCGGCAAAACCTCGATCCAGTAGCCGTCGGGGTCCTCGATAAAATAGATCCCCATCTTGGGATTTTCGTGGATGATGATGCCCATCTTTTTGTGGCGTTTGTGGGCTTCTTTGTAATCATCCGTCCAGATGGCCAGGTGAATCTCGTTGTCACCGAGGTTGTACGGTTCGGTCCGGTCCCGGAGCCAGGTCAGCTCCAGGCGGTGGGCGCTCTTCCCGTCGCCGAGGTAGACGATGATGAAGCTCCCGTCCTCCGGCGTAATGCGCCGGACTTCCACGAGACCGAGGGCGTTTTTATAGAAGGCCAGGCTCTCGTTCAGGTTGAAGACGTTGATGTTATTGTGGGCGAAAGCGAAATTCATCGGAGGTCCCTCGTCGTCCGCAGGATGAGCTCCCGAATCAGGCGGCCGTAGGCCCGCTCGGGATCCCGGGCGTCGAACAGGACCTCGCCGCTCTTCAGGACGTTCAGGTTGGCCAGATCCATCCGGACCCGGGCCGAGTCCGTCCAGAAGACCGTTCCGTCATGGATGTCGGTCAGGCGGAGCGACATGATCGCGTCGACATCGACGGAGGCCTGGATCGAGCCGAAAAGCAAGCCGCCCAGATCGACCCGGGGACGGACCTTGGACAGGTCGAGTGTGCCGGCCAGGATGACATCGAGGTTGTGCCTGCGGCCGATTTCCTCCAGGACTTCGGGTCTGGGATAGGCGAAACCCGATTCGCTGAGGACTCTGTCGACCGGGCCGACTTCAACGATCCGGGTTCCGGGCTGGGCTCGCAAAAGGACCTCCAGGAGTACCTGGTCGGCGTAGGAGGCGATGCTCCCCTTGGCCCGGCTGTCGAAGCCGAGGTAGCCGATGCGGCCGAGGCGTTGGAGATTGATCCGGGGCGACATGAGGCACCCGGTCGAAAAAAGCGCGAGAAGAACGATACTTGATCCGGCGATTTTTCGTTTCATCCGGCGCTCCTTTCACTCTTGCCCCTTCATTATAGAAGCGGCCGCGTCGCTTCGCAACAGCGAGCGGGATAAAAATCTGGGGTTCTCATCTGGGGTCGGACCTCAGTATCTTCTTTTTTTTTAATTAATTAAGCCAATTCGTTCTTGCCCGAAAATCAATCGTCTCGTATCTTCAAGTAAATAAATAGTTTTCTGAGGTCCGACCCCAGCAAAGAAAACCGGAACGTCGAAAGATCGAAAGGGGGGCGAAAATCGGCCAATATTCAGCTGATTCAGCGACTTGCGCGGCCCCCGGTCCCGCGCCATTCGTTTTCAATTTGGCTTGACAGATCCTGAATGCTCATTTATTCTCATTTTCAAGGCTTAGAGGAGGTTTCATGTTTACGTCTACATTAAAAAGTTGAAGGATTGATAAATGGAAATTGATTTGAACATCAGCATCAGCGGACAGGCTGGCCAGGGGATGAATGTCATCAGCGCCACGCTGGGAAAGCTCTTTGTTCGCTCGGGCTACTGGGTATTTACATCTCATGATCTTATGTCCAGAATCCGGGGCGGCAACAACACCTCGCAGATTCGTGTTTCATCTCGTGCGGTATATGCTCCTTCTGCGGATGCTGATATTCTCGTATGCTTGGACAAGAACTCCCTTCTGCTGAACAAGGATAAAAAAAACAGGGCGGTTGTTTGTGATTCCGCCATGCTTACCGACGGCGAAAAAATCAGTGATGCCCTCCTGCCGCTTCCCCTTGAACAGATAGCGAAGGAAACAGGGGGGGACGCTCGCATGGCGAATACGGTCGCATCCGGCGCCGTGCTTGCCCTGCTTGATATGCCGCTGGACGGTTTCAACTCGCTTATCGATCAGTCCTTCGCCGGAAAAGCGCCGAAAGTGGCCGAAGACAATCGAAAATGCGCCGAGCAGGGCTACCAGTATATGCGCGCTCATTACCAGGGGAAGCTGATTGCTTCCCTGAAGGGCAATGGGTCGGAAATGCCGAAAATGATTCTGAGCGGGAGCGAAGCCGTTGCCCTGGGAGCTTTGAGCGCGGGCCTCAGGTTTTATAGCGCCTATCCGATGTCCCCTTCAACGGGGGTAATGGAATTCCTGGCAGCCCGCCAGCAGGAATGCGGAATAATCGTTGAGCAGGCGGAAGATGAGATTGCCGCCATCAACATGGCCCTCGGAGCATCGTTTGCAGGAGCCCGGTCCATGACGGGAACCTCAGGCGGCGGGCTTGCCCTCATGGTTGAAGGGATAAGCCTTGCCGGGATGATAGAAACTCCGCTGGTCATCCTTGACGGCCAGCGCCCCGCCCCGGCGACCGGACTGCCCACCCGGACTGAACAAGGGGATCTGTTGTTCGTTGCCCATGCCGGACATGGCGATTTTCCCAAGGCCATTCTGGCCCCGTCATCAGCGGAAAATGCCGTCTCTTTGACCCGGCGCGCTTTTTCTTTGGCCGAGAAATACCAGATACCGGTGTTTCTGCTCGCCGACCAGTATCTGCTTGATTCATCATGGTCTGCGCCGGCAATTTCTCTTGAACAGCATGCAATTGACCGGGAATCGTTTGTTGCGCCCGAACATCTCAAGAACGTCGGTTCATACGGTTATAAAAGGTACCAGCTGACGGAAAACGGCGTATCGCCGATGCTTGTTCCGGGAACCCCGGCCCAGGTGGTTTATGCGGACAGCGATGAGCATACTGAAGAAGGCCATATCACCGAGAGCGCTAAAGTGCGCGTCGCCATGGTTCAAAAACGGCTTAGGAAAGCGCAGGCGTTGAGAAAGGAAATCACGCCGCCGCTCATATTCCCCGGTACCGAAGAAGAGGTATATGTTATATCGTGGGGCAGTACCCTTGGCCTCGTGCGTGAAGCGGTTGAGTTGCTGAGAGTAAAAGGCCGTAAGATAGGCAGCATCCATTTTACCGATGTATTTCCTCTTAATGAGGATTGCCTACCGCCGCATATTATAAAAAACGCCCGCCTCATTGCGGTGGAACAGAATGCCGCCGGACAGTTTGCGCAACTTCTTAAAGCCGAGACGGGAATAGCCGTTAAGGACATGATACTGAAGTATGACGGCAGGCCGTTCACTCCGGGATACCTGCTTAACGAGATCGAAGGGTGCATGAGGAAATAGCATGGCTACCGTTACTGATTACGCAAGCACCGACCAGATAGCCTGGTGCCCCGGATGCGGCAACTTCGGCATTCTCGCCTCGCTGAAACGGGCGCTGTCCGAGTTGAATCTTCTGCCTGAGCAGGTTACCATGGTTTCGGGAATAGGCCAGTCTTCCAAACTGCCGCATTATCTGAAAGCAAATATGTTCAACGGGCTGCACGGGCGGGGTTTGCCCGCGGCGGCCGGCATACGCATTGCCAATACCGCGCAAACGGTGATAGCCGTGGGCGGCGACGGTGACGGTTATGCCGAGGGCGGCAATCATTTCATTCACGCGATGCGGAGAAATGTCACCATGGCGTACTTCGTCCATAACAACCAGATATACGGGCTTACCAAAGGGCAGGCTTCGCCGACCACCGATGAGCGCATGGTTACCGGCACGACGCCTGAAGGGTCCTACCTGAAACCCGAAAATCCCCTCCTGCTTGCCATTGCGAGCGATTGCAGTTTCGTTGCCCGCGGTTTTTCCGGTGATGGCGAACAGCTGGTCTCCCTGATGAAACAGGCTATAATCGCCGAGGGTTTTTCGTTCATTGATATCCTTCAGCCCTGCATATCTTTTAATAGGATCAATACCTACGCCTGGTACAAAGAGCGGGTTAGAAAGATTGATGAAACGGCGTATGACCCCTTTGACCGGATCGAAGCCTTCAGAAAAGCCTCCGAGTGGGGGGGCACGATACCAACCGGAGTGCTCTACCGGAACAAGAGAAAAAGTTACGAGAGTATCAAAGGCCTGGCCGGAAGCCTTCCTTTGCTGCAACGTCCCCACGAGTTCGCAAAAATTGCAGAGCTATTGGATGGTTTCAGATAGGAAAAAATGGGGACTGGGGTCGGACCTCAGTATCTTATTTTTTATTAATTAATTAAGCCAATTCGTCCTTGCCGGCCAGAAATCAACTGTTTCGTATCTCCAAGTAAACAAATAGTTCTCTGAGGTCCGACCCCAGTAGCTAACCCCAGTAGCTAACGGCGAGAAGAACGATGCTTGATCCGGCGATTTTTCGTTTCATCCGGCGCTCCTTTCTCTCTTGCCCTTTCATTACAGAAGCGACCGCGTCGCTTCGCAACAGCGAGCGGGTGGCCGCCCGGATCTATTTGATCTTCAGAATCGTTTTGACTCTTGCCAGCAACGTTCCCGCGGTTTCGATCACGTCCTGCGCTCCGCGCTCGGAGAACTTCAAGCCGTAATCCGCTTCCTGGCGCAAATACATGCCATGCTCGCAGTCCTGGATGAGCGATCGTTCGATTTTATCTGCATAGAGCTCTCTGACGGCGGCCAGCAAGGCATGATGGCTTTTCTCCCGGAATCCCATTTCGAAAAGAAGCGCCCGCAAACCGTGAAAGAGGGCGTAATAGCCCTGGATAGTCGCCCATTTGGGCTTTTTCAGTTCCAGGGATTCACGGGCGTCTTCTAAATCCGCCATGGCTGCAGCGATTTCGGCGGCGATCAGCGCAGGGTCGCGCTTGATTCTTGCGACTTTGCGGTCTTCGATCAGCCGTTGGAGCCCGGGGCTCAGTCCATTTCCCACAATACGACCCCCCGGTCGATTCTCTCGAAAAGCGGACGGTCGTCCTTCTTCATCATGGCGAATTCATTCATATTGACGAAGATCGGAGCCATTTGTCTCACCGCCTCGCGGTTGAAGGCGCTGACGCTTTCCCGGGCGCTCTTTGCCTCGTCCGTCAAGATCAGAATATCGATGTCGCTTTCGGCGCCATCCGTTCCCTCGGCGCAGCTTCCGAAGAGGAGGACTTTACGGGCTGACCTCTTCAATCCGTCGACAAACGGCCTCAGGGCCCAGACGTTCTCGGCGATTTTCAGCTGTCGGACGAATGGGTCGCTCGCGTTCAAGCGATAGAAGACCATGCGGCCCTTCTCTTTTCTTTCAAGGAGCGACAGTTCGGCTAGCCGGCGGAGAATCCGGTTGGCCGAACCCTTGCTGACTCCAGTCGCCCGGATGATTTCCCTTTCGTGAAATTCGGCGGCCGGGCGGGCTGTGAAGTGGCGTAGGACCTTGTAGGCCGTGGGGGTTATTAAGTCTAATATTTGGGGCATGTGCTCATTAAATTATACCGAAAATATAAAACATTGACCTTTGGTTGTCAAGGCGGAAAAGAATTGCGGGGGCTGGGGGGCTGGGGTAGGACCTCAGTATCTTATTTGTTTTTAATTAATTAAGCCAATTCGTTCTTGTCAACCAGAAATCAATTGTCTCGTATCTTCAAGTAAATAAATAGTTTTCTGAGGTCCGACCCCAATAGACCGACTCCAATTGAGAAGATCGTTTCAGGATCGCGGTTTTCCCCGCTTCGGCGCGGATCGAGGGGGATTGGTGTTCAAGTGCTTGGCCAATCTGCCGAGCGTCCGCAGAGCGCGCTCAATTGCCTCGGACCACTGGACCGCATAATTGAGCCGGATAAAATTCCGATAACCTCCTGACGCCGAATACAACGGACCGGGCGCCAAGCTGATCCGGTGCCGGTGAGCCAAATCGTGGAGGACCAGGGAATCGACACCCTGAGGCAGCTCCAGCCAGACGATATGCCCGCCTTGGGGACGAGTCATCTTCGTCCCTTCGGGAAAGTGCTCGGCGATGGCGGCGACAAAACGGGCTTGAAGCCCTTGATAGGTTTCCCGAAGCCGTCTCAAGTGCCGGTCGTATCCGCCGTCGGCCAGGTAAACCGCAATCGCCATTTGGGTGGGAGCCGGAGTGGCCACTGACGTCACATATTTTTGACGCTCGACGGCCTGAAGATAACGCCCGGGAGCCACCCAACCGACCCGATATCCCGGAGCGATCGTTTTGCTGAACGAGGAACAGTATAGGACCGTACCATTACGGTCGAATGCCTTGACCGCCCGCGGGCGCACTCCCCCATAGTAAAGTTCTCCGTAAACATCGTCTTCGATCAATGGCACCCGGGCCTCCGCTAGGATTCGCGTCAACCTGATCCGGTTGGCCTCGGGCATGGAATGGCCGAGGGGATTGCCGTACGTCGGGACCAGAACGCAGGCGGCTGCGGGCTCCCGCTTTAACGCGGCCTCCAGGGCGTCCAGGCAGATTCCATTCTTGGGATCGGTGGCGACTTCGAGAGCGCGTAGCCGCAGGGCCTCCAGGATCTGCAAAAAGCCGGTGTACGTCGGGGTCTCGAGCAAGACCGTATCGCCGGGCTTGGTGACCGCTTGCAGGCTCAAGTAAAGGGCATGGCGCGCGCCGTTGGTGGTGATGATCTCTTCGGGGCCGATCGTGCATCCGGCTTCGAGCATCCGCCGGGCGATCTGCACACGCAACTCGGCGAATCCTTGAATGGAGTCGTAGGATTGAGTCCGCTCAGGCCGCAGGCGGACCTCCCGGGCGAGGATTCGATTTAAACGCCCGATCGGAAGGAATTCCGGGGGAGGGACGGCCGCGCCGAAGGGGGCGAAAGAATCGTCTCCGGCGTCATGAAAAATCCGAAGGACCATATCGCCGGGGGACAGGGTCACCGGATTGCGTCCGCCGGACGTCGGGTTGGGCTCCGGAGGCGCCGGCCGATGGGATTTCGCGTAATATCCGGATTGGGGGCGGGCCTCGGCGAGGCCGCGGTCCTCCAGCACGCGAAAGACTTCCAGAGCCGTGCTCAGGCTGACCGACATCTGGCGGCTGAACGTTCGAAGAGACGGCAACCGGGCGCCTGGAGGAAAAACTCCGGTTTCGATCAGCCCCGTCATCCGGTCTGCCAAACGGCGATAAAGCGGTTCCGAGGGCGCCGCGGGACGATCGGGATAATTCATCGAACACCGTTCCTCCGAGATCGTTTCATTTTAAAACTGTTATGGCAACATTTTAATTATATTGTATCTGTACTCCTTCACGCCATTCTTTTATATTGACTCCGGTCGACGACAATCATGGAGGTTGGTCATGCTCTTGAGTGAACGCGAAAAAATCGACGACATCAAGAAAATCCGAAGGAACGCCCATCAGTACTACCTGGAACGTTCGAAAGTCTACCGGAAGTTTCTCGAGCTCGAAGCCGCCGCCTTCAAAGACGGAGCTCTGAGCAAACGGGAGAAGGAACTAATCGCCGTCGGCATCTCCATTGTCACGAACTGCGAGGGATGCCTGGAATGGCATATCCGGGAGGCTTTGGAAGCCTCCGCGACCGAAGCCCAGATCGTCGAGGCCGTCGGCGTGGCCATCGAAATGGGCATCGGACCGACCTCCGTGTCCTCCCGCTTTGCGGCCGCCGTCCTGGAATACAACACGGCTCCCCAAAAAACATCCTAAATCTGGATTAATTTGGTTAATTTGGGGTCGGACCTCAGTATCTTCTTTGTTTTTAAATAATTAAGCCAATTCGTTCTTGCCAGCCAGAAATCGACTGTTTCGTATCTCCAAGTAAACAAATAGTTTCCTGAGGTCCGACCCCAATAACTGAGGTCCGACCCCAATAACTCAATAACTTCCGGCAGGGCCGGCCTTTACTTCAGCTTTTCCTGCCCCTCGAATTTCCGGTAGGGCGAGAGGAGATCCATGATCTCCCGGTCCTTGGTCGGCAGCGTGTCTTTGACCATATGGGCGAGAATTTCGCCCAAGCCCGGTCCGAGCATGTAGCCCTGCCCGCACATCCCCACGGCCAGGAGGAAGCCCTTGACTTCCCGGGCCCAGCCGACCAACGGGAAACCGTCGGGGGTCATGGGATAGACGTTCCGCCAGGTCCGTCGGACCCGGAGGTTCTGCAGGCGCGGAATCAGGTCGACCATCCGATGGGCGACCATGGGCAGGAAGGTGCTGGATTCGCGCTTTTCCATTCCCCAGATGCTCGGATTCGGGGTGATGCAGAAGATGATCTGGCCGGTCGAGTGCTGGTAGAAATAATAGTTGGCCGAGCTGTCGGTCGGGCGGATGTCGACGACCATGGGCTTGAGAAACGGCGCCACGGGCTCGGTCACGGCCGCCTCGTGGGCGTCCGGTTTGACCGGAAGATCGAGTCCGGCCATCCGGCCGACTTCGGCCGCCCAGCCGCCGGCGGTGTTGACCACGACCCGGGCATGGTAGTCGCCTTTCTCCGTCCGGACGCCGCGGATGGCCCCGTTTTCCATGATCAACCCGGCGACGCTCTCGTCGAAATGGAATTCCGCTCCGGCTTTTTCGGCCGCCGTCCAAAAAGCATGGGCCGAAAGAAGCGGCGAGGCGCTGCCGTCGTCCGGCGAGTACGTTCCGCCGATCAATCCTTCGGGATTGAGGTCGGGAGCAACGGCTAGGAGCGCGTCCCGGTCGAGCCATTCGATGTTCAAGCCGAAGGCTTTCTGGGTGATGAGGAGCTCCTTGAGGGCTTTTTCCTCCCGGTCGCGATAGGCCACGAACATATAGCCGTTCTTATGCCATTCGATGTCGTCACCCCGCTTCTCTTTCCAGGTCGAGAAGATTTCGAGCGACCGGAGGCAGATGCGGATCTTGGCCGGGTCGGAATGGGTCGCCCGGATGCCGCCGATGGCCCCTTTGTTCGACCCCTGGCCGACGCTGGGCATCCGGTCCAGAACCAGCACCCGCAACCCGCTTTCGGCCATGGCCAGGGCGGCCGGCGTGCCGACGCTTCCGGCCCCGATGATGATGACGTCGTACAAGGTCAAGGTCTTAGTAGCGTCCACGGTCGCCTCCTTCTTTCGCCGGGCCCGATTCGCTGCCGGCGAAGGTGCCCAGCGGCACCTCCATGAACAACGGCCGTTTCGGCTGGTCGACGATGTCCTTCTCCGGGATGCCTTCCTCCCGGAACAAACGGTGGACGAGGGCCGTGCAGGTCTTCGCCCCGCACGAGCCCATCCCGGCCCGGGTGACGGCCTTGATCGCGCTGATGTCCCGGAATCCCCGGCGGATGAGGGCCCGGATTTCCCCGGCCGTGACCCGCTCGCAGCGGCAGACGATGACATCGTCGGCCGTCCGCTCGACATAGCGGTCCATGGGCTTGGTGACGTCGCCCTCCTGGACGCGGATGCCGGCGATCTTTTTGGCAATGTCCTTGGGGACCTTGAGCTTGACCAGGACGGTCCGATCGTTGGCCTTGATGGCCCGGACTCCGACGACTTCGACTTCGCCCAGGTCGGAGGCCTCGGTGTCGAGAACGTGAACCCGGTCGCCGACCTCGATGCTGTCTTTCAGAAATTCGTAAGGGATCGTCACGGTCGGGTTGTCGGCGTCCTTGCGGTAATCGACCAGGGAGACGGCCAGGCCGGGACAGATCGTGACGCATTTTTCGCATCCGGTGCAGCCCTTGGCCGGATCGGGGACTTCGAAGCAGGGAAGGCCGCGGATATCGTCGGCGTGAATGTGGATGAGGTTTCGCGGGCAGACCGTGGTGCAGGGATCGCAGGGGATTTCCTGGACGCAGTGAAGCACGGGGAAGACGCCCGTTTCCGCTTGCGGTATCGCCTCGGCGACGGTTTTCCCCGGCCGGGATTTCAGGATGTCGGCGGTCGCATACCACTCGGGAGCGATCTCGCCGACGTCGCGGCCCATCGCCTTGAGAATCTCCAGCCCCCGGATCTTCCCGGAGAAGATCGCGGCCGAGGCCTCGGCGATCTCCTCGGCGTCGCCCGCGGCGTAGGCGGCCAAGCCGAATTCCCGGGCCTTGGTGTAGAACTCGTCGACCGGGTCGAGGCCGATGGCGATCAAGACGGTGTCGCAGGCAAACGACTTTTCCGTGCCGGGCACGGGCTTCCATTTGTCGTCCAGGCGGGCGATGGTCACCGATTCGACGGCCTTCGTCCCGTTGGCGCTGAGAACCGTGTGGGAGGTGTAGATCGGGACTCCGAATCTCTGGAGCTTGTCCTTGTGAACTTTGTATCCGCTGCATTCGGGTAGGGCTTCGACCAATCCGGCCACCGGGATCCCGGCTTGGAGGGCGTGGTACCCGGCGATCAGGCCGACGTTGCCGCCGCCGACGATGAACAGGCGGCCGGCCGAGCGGACGAGGTCGCGGTTGACCAAAGTCTGGAATGCGCCGGCGCCGTAAACGCCGGGAAGAGTGTTCCCGGGGAAGGCCAGGGACTTTTCCCGGGCGCCCGAGGTCACCAGCAGGACTTCAGGATTGACCTGGAGGTAGCGCTTTCCATCCTTGAGAATGCCGACTTTCTTGTCGCTGAAGACGGCCAGGGCCGTGCTCTGCAACCAGATCTGGACGCTGGGATAGGTCCGGAGCTCGTTTTCCAGCTTGGTCGCGATGTCGATGCCCCGGGTTCCGGCGAAAACCGCGTCGTAAGACCCGAAGAACCGGTGCGTCTGGAGGACGAGCTTGCCGCCGAGACGGTGCTTGTCGTCGATGAGGAGGGCGGAGACGCCGCGCTTTCCGAACTCGATCGCGGCCGAGAGGCCGGCCGGTCCGCCGCCGATGATGAGCACCGGGACGGAAATCTCTTCGATGGGCGTCAACCGGGCCGATCCCGACACGGGCGGCAGGACAGGAAGCCCGTCCACGGGCTCGAGCTTCTGGCCCGGCGCGACCAGCTCCATGCAGGCTTTGACCGGGAGGCCGTCGGCCAGGACGAGGCATTGGGCGCACTGCCCGTTGGCGCAGAAGATCCCCTGGGGGGCGCGGTCCTTGTGGTGGTAGCTGAAGGTCCGTTCGCCGTGGGCGAACAGGGCCGAGGCGATGGTTTCCCCGACCCGGGCCGAAATCGGATTTCCTTTCCAGGTGACGGTGACGGTCTCGGCTACGGGCGGAGTCAAGATGGGATGTTTATTAATGCGGTAGTCGCTCACGATAACTCCTTGCTCGTCCGACCGGCGTAAATCCGGGCCGAATCGAGCCCGAAATTATATCACATTTCAGTTAGGGGGGCGGTGGCCTTTGTGCTAAACTCACTCTTCCGTCATGGGTCTCTTAGAAGTCCTCTTCGGCCGCCGTTTTCCCTTCAAATTCGTCTATCATGAGGAATACTGGATGCTGAACACGGGAAAACATGTTTTCCCGGTCCGCAAATACCGGCTGATCCAGGAGAAGCTGGCTGCCCTCGGGGCCCGGAAAGACGATTTTCTCGAGCCCTCGCCCGTTTCGGCCGATACCCTCCAGCTCGTGCATGCGGAAAAATATATCCGGCGAATATTCTCGGGAATGCTGGACAAAGACGAGCTCCAAGCCCTGGAGCTGCCGTTTTCGCAGGAATTGGTTTCGTTCGCCCGGCTGAGCGTCGGCGGCACGATCCTGGCGGCCGAGAGCGCCCTGTCCGACGGGCTGTGCGTCCACGTCGGCGGCGGTTTCCATCACGCCTTCGCCGACCACGGCGAAGGCTTCTGCCTCCTCAACGACACGGCTGTCGCGGTCGAAAAGCTCCAGCGGGAAGGCCGCGTCGGGCGGGTGATGATCGTCGACTGCGATGTCCACCAGGGGAACGGGACGGCCGCGATTTTCGAAAACCGGGCCGACGTCTTCACCTTCTCGATCCACCAGATGGACATTTATCCATCGGAAAAAATGACCAGCACCCTGGATGTCGGTTTGTGGTCGGGCGACGGCGACCGGGCGTACCTCGAGGCCATGCGGGCGAACTTTCCCAAGATTTATCGGGATTTCCGGCCGGACATCGTTTTCTACCTGGCCGGGGCCGATCCCCTGGAAGGAGATCAGCTGGGCGGCCTGGCCGTGACGAAAGCGGGCTTGATGACCCGGGATCGGATCGTCCTCGAGGAAGCGCTGCTCTTGAAAATCCCGGTGGTGATTCTCCTGGCCGGAGGATACGCCCATGATCCGGCCGAGACGACTGAAGTGCATATCAACACGATTCGCACGGCCGTGGTGATGAAGCGCCGGGCCGCCCGCCAGATTCTGCGCGATGAGGCGGCCGCCGCCGCAGAGCTGACACGGTTCAGGCCATAAGCTTGGGGAGTCGGGCTTTTGTTCTTTGTGATTCGGCGTGATAGCATTGGATTATTCGGGACTTGGATAGGAACCGATGGCGATAAAAAAATCTGACCTCTACTCCTCGATCTGGGCTTCATGTGACGAACTACGCGGTGGCATGGACGCAAGTCAATACAAGGATTACGTCCTGTTCATGTTGTTTATCAAGTACATTACCGACAAGTACGGCAACAGCACCGACTTCACCCCGCTGGTCACGATCCCCAAGGGCGCAAGTTTTAAGGACATGCTTGCGCTCCGCGGCAAAAGCGATATCGGCGACAAAATCAATACCCAAGTCATCGCGCCGCTTGTTCAGGCCAATGATCGGTTGAGCCATAGCGATTTCCCCGACTTCAATGATTCCAATAAACTCGGCGAAGGGCAGGCCATGGTCGAGCGGCTGACAAACCTGATCAACATCTTCGCCAGTCCCCGGCTTGATTTCTCGCAGAACCGCGCAGAGCACGACGATCTTCTCGGCGATGCCTACGAGTATTTGATGCGGCACTTCGCCACCGAGAGCGGCAAGAGCAAAGGGCAGTTCTACACCCCGTCCGAGGTCAGCCGCGTGATCGCCAGGGTGATCGGCATCTCGCCACAGAACACAAAGGCGTCAACCACTGCCTACGACCCGACCTGCGGCTCGGGCTCGCTGCTCCTCAAGGTGGCCGCCCAGGCCGGCAAACACATCACGCTCGAAGGGCAGGAGAAAGATGTGACGACCGCGGGCCTGGCCCGTATGAACATGATTCTGCACGACTTTCCCACAGCCAACATCGTTTCGGGCAACACCTTAGTCGAGCCCAAGTTCAAGGACGGTGAGCATCTCCGCACATACGATTACGTCGTCGCCAATCCGCCGTTCTCCGACAAGACCTGGACGACCGGACTCATCCCATCGAAGGACCCCTACCAGCGCTTCGCCTGGGGCGAGCCGCCCGCCAAGCAGGGCGACTACGCCTATCTGCTCCATATCATCCGCTCGCTGAAGAGCGCGGGCAAAGGCGCCTGCATCCTGCCCCACGGCGTGCTCTTTCGCGGCGGGGCCGAGGCCGCCATCCGCCGGCAGCTTATCCTCTCCGGCTACCTCAAGGGCATTATCGGCCTGCCTGCCAACCTCTTCTATGGAACCGGCATCCCCGCCTGCATCGTGGTGCTCGACAAGGAGAACGCCGCCGGCCGCAAAGGCGTATTCATGATTGACGCCTCCAAGGGATTCCGAAAGGACGGCCCCAAGAACCGTCTGCGCGAGCAAGACATCCACCGCATCGTCGACACTTTCACCAGGCAGGTCGACGTTCCACGATACTCCCGGATGGTGCCTCTGGCCGAGATCGCCGACCCGAAGAACGACTTCAACCTCAACCTGCCGCGCTACATTGACAGCACCGAGCCCGAAGACCTACAGGATATCGACGGCCACCTGCGCGGCGGCATCCCGGAGCGTGATCTGGATGCGCTTGGTGCGTACTGGAAGGTGCTCCCCGGCGTGCGCGACATGTTGTTCGAAGCCTTCGACAAGACAGGATGCCGCCCCGGCTACGCGCGGCTGAAGATCCCGCTCGCCGAGGTGAAGCCCGCCATCCTCGGCCATGCCGAGTTCTCTGCCTTCCAGCGGAAAGCGACGAAGGTCTTTGCCGACTGGTGCCAGGCCGTGAAGCCGCGCCTTACCGGCTTCGGCAAGGACGCTCAACCCAAGGCCATGATTGAGACCATCGCCGAGGAGCTGCTGGTCGCCTTTCGAAAGGCACGGCTCGTCGATGCCTACGATATCTACCAGCACCTGATGGATTTCTGGGCAGAGACGATGCAGGATGGCTGCTACTTGATTGCTGCGGAAGGCTGGGTGAAGGGCGCGCAGCCGCGCGAGATCGTTCAGGTCAAGGACAAGAACAACAAGCTCACTTGGCCGGAGCCGCATGATTACCTGAAAGGCAAACGGCGCTTCAAGTCGGACCTCGTTCCCGCGCCGATCCTCATCGCCCGCTACTTCGCCGCCGAGCGCGACGCCATCGAAGCGCTCGACACCCGACTCGCCGCATTGGAGCAAAAACTCGATGAGATGTTCGAGGAGAATAGCGGCGAGGAAGGGTTGTTGGCCGAGGTGATCGAGGGCGAGGGCGACAAACAGAAGATCGCCGCAAAGGCCGTGAAGGCGCGGCTGAAGGAAATCGGCGAGGACCCTCTCTATGCCGATGAGCGGGTGGTGCTCGAGGCCTATGCTGATCTGTTGGAGCAGCAGTCGGAGGCCAAGGCCAAGCGAAAGGCTGCACAGGAGGATCTGGACAAGAAGATCGACGCCAAGTACCCCAAGCTCACCGAGGCCGAGATCAAGACGTTGGTTGTGGATGATAAGTGGATGACACGGATTTCGGCCGCCATGCAGGGCGAGCTGGACAGAGTTTCGCAAACCCTCACCGGCCGAATCCGCGAGCTCGCCGAACGCTACGCCACGCCGCTGCCGAAGCTTACTGAAGAAGTGGAGGAACTCGCCGCCCGGGTCGAGGAGCACCTCAAGAAGATGGGGGCGGTATGGAAGTGAGGCCCGGATATAAGCTGACGGAGGTGGGGGTTATCCCAGAAGATTGGGAACGGCATCCTATTTCAGAAATAGCCCAGGTTGATCCTGAGAACCTCCCCGCCTCGACCGACCCGAACTACTCCTTTTACTACATTTCGCTCGAACAGGTTGATGCTGGTCAGCTCCTTTCGTCCTCGCAGGAGGTATTTCGGACCGCGCCCTCGCGAGCTCGGCGCGTACTGCGCCACAACGATGTGCTGATGTCCACAGTTCGCCCCAATCTGAAAGCACACCTTCATTTCCGTTCCCAAGTCCCCAACGCCATCTGCTCCACCGGTTTCGCAGTTCTCCGCGTGAAGCCTGGTAAGGCGAACCCCGCTTACATATTTGCTCACCTCTTCGCATACGCGGTCAATAGACAGATAGAGAAAACTCTTGCGGGATCGAACTATCCAGCCATCAATAGCAGCGATGTGCGTGGCCTTGTTATTCCCTGCCCGCCCACGGAAACCGAACAATGCACTATCGCAGCGGCGTTGAGCGATGTGGATGCGCTGCTGGACGGGCTGGATCGGCTCATCGCCAAGAAGCGCAATTTAAAACGGGCCGCCATGCAGCAGATCCTGTCTGGTCAGACTCGCCTCCCCGGCTTTCATGGCAAGTGGGAGGTGAAGCGTTTGAGAGAGGCTGGCAACATCAGAAGTGGCGGAACCCCGAGTACGACGCAACCGCAGTTCTGGGATGGTGATGTGCCTTGGTGTACTCCAACTGACATCACAGGACTTCTTCGTCGCAAATACCTTATCGAAACAGCACGCACTATCACGGCAGCAGGTCTGAAGGCCAGTTCGGCGGAGATTATCCCGCCGAGGTCTTTGATCATGACGTCAAGGGCGACGATCGGCGAGTGTGCAATCAACTTGGTCGCATTGACTACGAACCAAGGGTTCAAGAACATCGTGCCCTTCCCGGAGATCGACGTCGAGTTCCTCTACTACCTGATGACGACGCAGAAAGCCGGCCTCATATCGCTCTGCGGCGGCAGTACGTTCCTTGAGATCGGCAAGAAACAACTCGGCGCGTATGAGATCACGCTGCCGAAGGATCGGGGCGAACAAACTGCTATCGCTGCCGTTCTCTCCGACATGGACGCCGAGTTAGCGGCGCTGGAGGCCCGGCGTGACAAGACTCGGCTGCTCAAACAAGCGATGATGCAGGAGCTACTTACGGGAAGAACGAGGTTAGTTTAATCAATGTCATACACGATTGAGGAGCATAAACATCGATCGGCAGTATGGGGAGCGGCTACCGGCGCACGGGCTAGTATGCTTTGTCGTTTCCCAGTAAGGGATGGCAAATTGATATTGGAAGAAGCCGGATTTACTGCGAAATTTTCGCTAGCCAACTTACCATCACCCAAAAACATCGATACCAAACATCGGCAATGGCGAGAAACCATTATTCAAAAGGCCGCCGATCGGAATTATACTTTTACTCACGGCATTGCCGCAAAGTTAATCAACGGTTACCTCAAGGATCGTTTTGTTTGCGGCGGTTTTCACGACTACGAAAAGGTAAAATGCCTTCATCCTCCGATCGATGCCCTCTTGCTGGATACTTTGGCGAAAATCAATTTTGGCGGACATTCTCGTAAGTGGCGTATGTTCTTCAATTTACGGTGGTCAAAGTTCGACTCAAAAACGTATCAAGATGTTATCAGCCTTATGCGGCAATCATTGGGGCCGGGTAAACCCTTGTGGAAGATCGAACAATATTGGAGCGGCCACCAGCCATCGAGAGGAACTGATGCTTGAGCGACTTCGGCAGGAGCGAGATTCGCAGGAGTTGCTCACCGGTAAGACGCGGCTGGTTTCTACCGACGTAGCCTGTAGGGAGGTGCAAGCATGAGCGACGAATCTCCGCCCCAATCCGAGATCATCCTCTATCAGACGGAGGACGGGCGTACCCGCATCCAATGCCGTTTTGAGAACGAAACGCTCTGGCTGCCGCAGGCGCTTATCGCGGAGCTGTTCCAAGTCACGGTACCGACCGTGAACGAGCATCTGAAGGGCATCTACGCCGAGGGCGAGCTAGCGGGCGGGGCAACTATTCGGAAATTCCGAATAGTTCGAACCGAAGGCCGGCGGGAGGTGGTCCGGGAGATCGAACACTACAATCTGGATGCCATCCTCGCCGTCGGCTACCG
>Ga0105099_10001071_pt1 | contig 17583 bp, 17 predicted proteins | sample PPLLak3cmMay2015_2_FD_79138 | JGI IMG/M metagenome (GOLD analysis project Ga0105099, IMG submission 79138) | Freshwater sediment microbial communities from Prairie Pothole Lake near Jamestown, North Dakota, USA - PPLs Lake P8 Core (1) Depth... | ecosystem: Environmental > Aquatic > Freshwater >... | reverse complement strand
TTTTCTTCGTTTTTAACATAACAAAAAAGTTTATTGAAACGAATTTCAATAAACTTTCCTGTACACCATTAAATATAAACGCTACAGATACTTTTTACCAACTATTTTTGGCATATATACCACAAAGGATAAATAATAAAAGTTGTAACGATCAGTTAAACTAGAGCCAATAAAAATTCTACCTATGTGACCTATTGTGCCTAATGTGGTTAATTTGATTCAAACATCTTCGGATAACTTTTAAAAAACGCCCACCAGATAAGCAATCCAAGCGGTAATTGAATTATTGAATCGATAAAAAGCCCCCAAAAGGAATAAATTTTTGCCTTAGCGGGATTGTTATTAAAAAAGATAACTTTTATCTCTTCGCCAACCAATAACTTATCATTCTCCCCGCCAATCATCGAATAGGTTTGACTCTGATATTTGAACTCAATCCGAGGGAATGCCGATGATGGTAAGACGGATACCCCTGAGTATTCAAAAATAATCTCAACCACTCGACCCTTCTCTATTCTACCTAAAGCTAGGTAAGAAATAGGGGTAAAAAGCGTAGCGAAAAAGATAAAGAAAACGCCTAACTTGTATGCTCTTATCCGTTGCATGTATTATAAGAAACATGCAAATTATGAGTTTTTTTTGCCGAAAAAAAGAAGATACGGCTTTAATGCACTTATTTTTACTTTTTCAGTGAGTGCTTTAATGGATTACGCGTATTCTGATCGTAAATTAGCCTCCACGTTCCATCCTGATTTTCAAATATTAACGATAAAAGATTATTCACATCATAGGGCTTCCCATGTTCGTCAATATCATGATAGTTAAAAGTGAGTAACGCGATCCCAAACTCTTTCTTCACAACGGTATGATCAATTGTGCATTTTAATGACCACGTTTTACTGGCAAACCACTCTTTGTGCATTGCAATAATTGAATCTCTATTGTTAAGAATTTTCCCGCTAGCAAGAATCATAATTATATCAGATTTTTGGGAAATGGTTTTAACATATCCATCGAGATCCCTGTTTTGAATAGCATTCAGCTGAGCGTTAAGGGTTTCGAGAAAAGTGTTTTCATTTACATTCTTTTTACCCTCAAACTCTTTTAGCAAAGAGCTGTCCGATTGGATATTAGAACTACCTTGACTATATCCACTAGCTATTTGTATAGTCAATAATGCAAAAAGGATTAGATATTTTTTCATTTTGGCAGGTTTTGTTTTACTCTTCTAAAGATAGGCTTAAATAATTTTACCCTATGTTCATTATATCTTTTTTGACTAATAAAACGTGAGTTCGATATAAGAAAATTTATTATTTTATTGTTTATTAATGTGTTATTACTCGTATTATGTTTTTGGAAGAGTAGAGCTGGAGCGAAGCGGAACTCATAACGCTTACGCCAAAGCTTCAGCGTAGGCGCAAACTCGATTCCAATACCCCAAAACAAATCCACCAATCTGTAATATAACGTAAATACGCATTATACAATGCTTGCTTATATCGAACTCGACGTTACTTTAAAACCTAAACGGTTTCTTAATGTATTACTTACTTGATAATCTGCTTATAAAAATCGTTCCCCTTATCATCTACAAGAATAAAGGCAGGGAAGCTATCAACCTCAATCCTATAAATGGCCTCCATCCCTAGCTCGGGGTACTCTAGGAGCTCTACCTTTTTTATATTCTCTTGCGCAAGGATTGCGGCAGGACCTCCAATACTTCCAAGATAAAATCCTCCATACTTCTTACACGCATCAACAACAGCCTGACCCCTATTGCCTTTGGCAATCATCACCATGCTGCCCCCCAACGATTGAAACAGATCAACATACGAATCCATACGACCTGCAGTTGTTGGACCAAACGAGCCTGATACCATTCCAGTTGGGGTTTTTGCAGGACCCGCATAGTAAATGGGGTGATCTTTAATAAATTGCGGTAAGATTTCTCCCTTATCCAATCTTTCTTTCAGCTTAGCATGGGCAATATCCCTACCAACTATAATTGTTCCGGTTAACGATAGTCGAGTTCCAACAGGGTACTTCGATAGTTCAACAAGGATATCCTTCATTGGCTTATTAAGATCTATTTTTATCGCTTCACCCTCTTCTGCCTTACGGTATTTTTCGGGAATAAACTGCCCTGGGTTGTTCTCTAACCTTTCAACCCAAATACCCTCTTTATTAATCTTCGCCTTGATATTCCTGTCAGCAGCGCATGAAACGCCAATACCAACAGGACATGAAGCTCCATGGCGAGGTAAACGGATAATTCTCACATCCAGGGCAAAATACTTACCGCCAAATTGAGCCCCAATGCCAATTCCATTGGCCGCTTCAAGAATTCGTTTCTCTAGTTCAACATCACGGAATGCCTGACCACCATCGTTGCCTTCGGTTGGCAAGCTATCGAGATATTTTGCCGATGCCAGTTTAACCGTTTTAATACATGCCTCAGCCGAAGTTCCTCCAATTACGAAGGCTACGTGGTATGGTGGGCAGGCTGCAGTACCCAATATCTTCAATTTTTCAATCAAATACCTCTCTATGCTCTGAGGGTTTAGCAAAGCTTTAGTTTCCTGGAACAGCATGGTTTTATTGGCTGAACCACCGCCCTTTGCAATGAATAGAAATTCGTATTCATCGCCATTGGTCGAGTAAATATCAATCTGTGCAGGTAGGTTTGTTCCTGAGTTCTTCTCATTGAACATATTCAACGGAATGGTTTGAGAATACCTCAGATTATCGCCCGTATAGGTTTTGTAAACCCCATGTGAAAGCGCCTCCTCATCGTCTCCACCCGTCCATACCTGTTGCCCTTTTTTGGCAACAATGGTAGCAGTTCCTGTATCCTGACAGAATGGGAGCACTCCCTTTGCCGATATCTCGGCGTTGCGAAGCATCACCAGGGATATAAACTTATCGTTTTTGCTAGCAGCAGTATCCTCAAGAATTTCAGCCATCTGCTTAATATGCTCGGTTCGGAGCATAAATGAGCAGTCGTGCATTGCCGTTTTGGCAAGCATGACTAATCCTTCAGGTTCTACTTTAAGAATCGCCTTACCTTCAAACTGAGAGACCGAAACGTAATCTTTTGTTAGCAGATAATAGCTGGTTTCATCCTTCCCAAGCGGAAAAGGTTTTTGGAATTTGAAGTCGGGTGCAGCCATAAGAGTATTGTTTTATAATGTTATTTTAAAAGAAAAATTTGGGTAAAGTAAAGTTCTCCATCGCTTCCACTCGCAATACCAATCCCTGTCATATTAAAATTACCTTCTATATTCTGCTTGTGCCCTTGACTGCTAAGCCAGTTATCAACAACTTCTTGAGCCGTTGTTTGACCAAGCGCAACATTTTCCGCCATGGAACTTCCACCAACCACTTTCATCAACCTCTCAAATCTATTATCAAATCCATCGTGGCTAAAAGGGGTTTTTCCTTCTGCCATATTTGTTGAATGCTTTTTAGCTTCGTTAAAAACATCTTTATTAAAGACCAACTCTTCTAACCCGATTGACTTGCGATACTCGTTAATAATTTTAAGAATTTGACCCTCCAGCATAGTGAACAATTCATTCTCATTGGTTTGTGAGAAACTAATATAAAATGATGAAAGGAAAAAGACCAAAAACAGCTGTTTCATATACTAAAAGTTAGAAAAGCCTATCAATTTCAGAGGGTGGATTGGCAATAATCGCTTTATACTTGCCAACAACTATAGGTCGCTGAATCAGCTTCGGATTCTCGATTAGTATCTTTATCCATTCATCGTCGGTAAAATTTTTACCTTTAAGGGAGGATTTGTAGTACTCTTCGTTAGTACGAACAATTTGTGATGGTTTAAGATTCGTTTTCAACAGAATTTCCTTCAACTCGTTCATGGTAATCACATCCGTGATATAATCCCTTACCACAAAATCGGAGGTTTTACTTTTCAGATAATCAAGGCCTGAACGGCTATGCTTACAGCGAGTATTATGGAATATTATATAAGACATTATAAGATTTAATTGCCGGATAAGTTACATCATATTAAACAACTGTTCAAGGTAATTATTTAAAATCTTTATGTTTGAGAACACGCATTATAGCTTATCGGAGCTGATAGCTGCAATCGAAAACCTTTTTAACTTGTTAACAAATCAACATACGTTCTTGTTAACTACTTATCATATCACTGCTAACTTTTTTTGCTATCTCGCAATATGAAAGTACCTTTAACAAATCTTATTGATGCACTAAAAGATGAAGCAATACATTGAATTTCTTGATCATATCCTCGATAAAGGGGTCAAAAAAACCGATAGAACGGGCACAGGAACGGTTAGCGTTTTTGGCTACCAGATGCGCTTTGATCTCTCGCAGGGATTTCCCCTTCTAACCACAAAAAAACTCCATTTAAAATCAATTATCCATGAACTACTTTGGTTCTTGAATGGCGATACGAATATTAAGTATTTGAAAGACAATGGGGTATCTATCTGGAATGAATGGGCTGATGAGCAGGGGAATTTAGGCCCTGTTTATGGATACCAATGGCGTTCGTGGCCAACTAACGATGGTCGGCATATCGATCAGATTTCGCAGGTGATCGATTCAATTACCAAGAACCCTGATTCAAGACGACATATGGTCTGCGCTTGGAACGTAGGCGAGATTGAAAATATGGCGCTACCACCATGCCATGCGCTCTTCCAGTTCTATGTGGCCGATGGAAAGCTATCATGCCAGCTATACCAGCGAAGCGCAGATGTATTCCTTGGCGTTCCATTTAACATCGCCTCGTATGCTTTACTAACCCTAATGGTTGCCCAGGTAACTGGTTTGAAACCAGGGAATTTCGTGCACACCTTTGGTGATGCCCACATCTATCTTAATCATATAGAACAGGTTAACCTGCAAATGACAAGAGAACCAAGGGCTATACCCAGAATGATTATTAACCCCAATGTAAGATCGATATTCGATTTCAAATTCGAGGATTTTAAACTTGATGGCTACGATCCGCATCCTCATATCAAAGGAGCTATAGCGATATAAATCAAATTCCAAAAGGCAAAAAACGGTTCGGAACGTTCTAACCAGAACAATAAAATTAGGAACAATAAAGAATTACCAACAATGACAATCTCAATAATAGTGGCAGTAGCAGAGAATAACGCGATAGGTTACGACAACCATCTGCTATGGCATATATCAGAAGATTTGAAAAGGTTCAAAAACCTTACAATAGGACATCACATCATCATGGGTCGAAAAACCTACGAGAGTGTAGGAAAACCGCTTCCAGGTCGAATAAATATTGTTATCTCCAGGCAAGAGAGCTATAGCGTTGAAGGAGGCTTGATCGCCAAATCGTTGGAGGAGGCACTTGAGCTAGCTAAGCAGGATAGCGAGGTTTTTATTATTGGAGGGGCGGAGATATACAAACAGGCTCTTCCGATTACCGATAAGATTTACCTAACCCGTGTTCATGCTGGGTTGGTAGGCGACGCCTTTTTCCCAGAGCTAAATCTATCAGAATGGTCAACCGAAAGCATTCAAAGGGGAAAGCCTGCCAATGACGATGGGCTTGGGTATTCTTTTATCAATTTGGTTCGCAATCGAAAAAGTTAAGCGGCTTTCAAACTCTTGGAAATTGTTTAAAAGGTTTAATGCAAATTTAATGCTTTAAATATCAATATTTTGCAAGCCTTTCATTCCCTTTTCGCATACCTTGAATGATACCTTTTCGATTTCTTGACAGTTTCAACTCAATGTTACTCCGTGTTTTAATAAAAAAACCTTTTTTATATAATTTATTAAAAATAAAGCAGCTGAATGAATATTTCTTGTAACTTTGAGAAAAATAACATAACACTATGTACAAAGGAACAGTAAAATTCTTCAATGTTTCCAAAGGATTCGGATTCATTAAAGATGCAGAATCAGGCAAAGAGTATTTCGTTCATGCTTCTGGTTTGATTGACAAAATCAACGAAAATGATGAAGTAACATTTGAACTTCAAGAAGGTAAAAAAGGTTTAAATGCTGTTAACGTTAAGCTAGCTTAGCCCACGAAGTTTAAAAAAACATTAATAGTTTTAACCCTGCTTCCCAGTAGGGTTTTTTTATTATCCCCAAACCTCAAGCGGAACATCATCCACCTTTTCAACATCCTTTTTGTAATAGAACGAGCCTACTAAAAAAAGGATAGAGGATATCACTAGGAATATTGGAAGAATTGAAAGCGCAGTACTTATATCGGTTTTATCCGAAATAATGCCAATAACGATTGGTCCAGCCGATGCACCAAGAAGGTTTTGAGCTATTACAGCAATCGCATACGATGTTGCTCTTAACCCAGGGTGAACCAGATCCTGGGTTACCGCTCCAGCCGCAGGGATAAACATTGTAACTGAAATGCCATGCAGTAATAAGAAAACATATTGTAAAGTTCCATCAAATACAACAAATGCAAGAAAAGCGAATAGCGCAGCAATCATGGAGGTAATTGCTGGTAAAACCAATCGTGCATTCACCCTTTTCTTTCTCCATTTATCGGCTATATAGCCACCTAAAGGAGCACCAATAATTGCAAGTAGCATTACCAACGAAGCTTTTGCCCCTGCTCTCTGTAGGGGGATATTATCTAAACGGCTAAAGAAACTTGGGAGCCATGATAGCAAAGAGGTTGTAACAAACACAACTCCTGTCATTCCGAAGTAGGTAAGCACGAGTGAAGGTTTACTTATAAACTCCTTGACAATATCCTTGAACGACATTTTAGCCTGAGTACGTTTTTCTTCAACAACGTCCTTCTCTATAACAGCAGCATTACCATTCTTAACAAGTTTTACCGTTTTGTAATCTTTTATAAAGTAGAAAAGAATGGCCAATATCAGACCAGGGATTGCAACAATACCAAATGCGCTTCGCCAACCCCACTTAGCCGCAATAAACCCACCCAGCGCAACGCCAACTGCTCCTCCTAAAGGGATTGATGCGTTCCATATTCCAGCCATCCATGAACGTTTCTCCTTGGGGTACATAGCCGAAATCATGGCAATACCCCCAGGGGCATAGCCGGCCTCACCTGCGCCAATTATAGTTCTTGTGATGAAGAGTTGAGGAAATGATTTTGTAAAAGCTGCCGCTGCGGTTGCCAAACTCCATATGGCCGCCATTGCTCCAATGGTTCGCCTTCTGCTCCACCTATCCACAAGAATTGATGCAGGAATGGTCAATAAAACAATGAACCAGTAAACAGCCGAGATAAGAGCACCAAGCTGAGTATCGGTAAGATTCCATTCTACTTTAATAAAGGGGAAAAGCGAAGTAACAATCATCCTATCTACATAATCAAACATGTACAACAGGAACAGTAGTATAAAAACATAGTTTGTATAACCCTTCGAAAAAAGATAACCCTCCGGAACCGCCCTTTTATTCATAGAAAATGCAATAGAGAAATTATAAAAAGCAATCATCTACTGAATAACCATCTATTTAACGATTCTGCCAAGTTAAAAAATAATTCCTAAAGTGATACTTTTAGCTATCAATACATTGGTATCACCCATTTATGTTGCATGAACAACTATCATGCTGATGAAAATCAAAGAAAAAACAACGACTCAATACAATAGAATCATTCTAAAAAAACCATTTTGTAATGAGCTTTTTTGTAAGTTTACAGCATTATATTAAACGTTATGATACCCTCAAGCCTCTTTTCCGAAATCCAGAACTATTGCATTTCCAACGCTTCCGAAGCCTTGGTGAGAAAGTATTCGCGTTTCTTCAAAGAAGGTTACAATGCATATGGACTATCGCAAGAACTTCTCCAAAGTAAAATTGATGATATCGTTAAAGTTCAAAATATCGACTTTAAAACAATTATCGAAACAAGCCACTTACTAATCCCCACAGGGAAATATGAAGAAGTTAGCTTTGCAATACTTCTTTTCAAAGAGTACAAGAAGCAATTTACCCCTGAGATATTCAATGAGATTGAAAAATGGTTTGATCTGGGAATCAACAATTGGGCTCACACCGATACTATATGCGGAGATTTAATTTCCGTTCTTCTCGAAAAAAAAATTATCACATTTCATAGAATGAGTGATTGGAGAACCTCAGCCAATAAATTTAAACGCAGAGCAGTTCCTGTTGCCTTAATAAAAATGCTCAAATACGAAAACGAGTACCAACCATTCTTTGATTTTATTGAGCCAATGATGATGGACGAAGAGCGCGAAGTACATCAAGGTCTCGGTTGGTTCCTTCGCGAAGCATGGAAGAAAAACCCAGAACAAACCGAGATGTACATGATGCAGTGGAAGGATACTGCACCACGTCTAATTTTCCAGTATGCTACAGAACGCATGAAACCTGAACAAAAGCAACATTTTAAACGGGTTAGAGGAAGTCGTTAGCTATACATTCATTTTCTGCACAATGAATATAACCCTACGCAATGCAGCAATTAATGACTTGGAGTCAGTTTACTTACTTGTATGCGATCTTGAAGGTTACTCGATGGATAGAATTGCGTTTGAAAATGTTTATTCCATAAACCTATCTAATCCCAACATCTACTATCTTATTGCGGAAAAAGAGAATCGAATAGTTGGCTTTTTAAGCCTTCATGTTCAACATATTCTTCATCATTCAAAACCCACCTGCGAACTTCAAGAATTGAATATCTCGTCTGAACTTCGAGGATATGGGATAGGTGCATTACTGATGAACGAAGCAGAACGTATTGCAAAGGAACTAAATCTCGAAGAGATTGAACTCACTACCAAAATTCATCGAGAACGAGCACAATCATTCTACAATAAACTAGGATATAAGTTTACACATATGAAATTTGTAAAAAACTTACTCGCTAGTTAATCGCTCTTTCCCGCATAGAAATGTAACAAATCCAATTTCACTTAGACTAAAAAGAAAATATTAATCTAAAAATATTATCGAATTATGAAACATTTAGAAAGGGCTCTCGATGGTCAAAATCAATGGTGGAAATACCTAGTAATTTTTATTGCCGGTTTAATTGGGGCAAACTTTATTGGAGCAATTCCTTTAGTCATTGTTATTGTTGTAAAATCGATACAAAGCGGAGGTGCTATTTCTTCAAATCCAAGTAATTTTGCCGACTTAACAGCGTATGGCATATCACCCAACCTAGGGTTAATCCTAATGATCATTCCGTTTATTATTGCATTAATCACCATCGTTTTACTTTTCAAACCATTGCATAAAAGACATTATTGTGAGATTATTAATGGTACAAGGAATGTTCGTTGGAAAAGGTTTTTCTTCTCTATCGTTATTTGGGGCTTAATCATGTTGATTTATCTATTAATAGACCATAGCATAAACCCAAGTAACTATAAATTGAATATAAATCTATCAGCATTTATACCGCTTATTTTTATCTCCATCCTTTTGATTCCTTTTCAAACAACCTACGAAGAAGTTATTTTCAGAGGTTACTTTACACAAGGAGTCGCAGCATGGACCAAAAGTAGATTGTGGGCAATAATTATTCCATCACTCCTATTTGGGTTAATGCATTCGTTCAACCCAGAAATAAAAGTATTCGGCTTTTGGGCTATAATGCCTTCATATATCATCTTTGGTTTATTTTTCGCTATTGTAACTATTCTCGATGATGGAATAGAGGTTGCAATGGGTGCTCATGCTGCAAATAATATCTTCTCTTCAATATTTGTTACAAGCAAGTCATCCGTACTACAAACCCCCGCACTATTTGAACAGCAGGTAATAGAACCAAACAAAGAAACATTGATACTGATACTATCAAGTACTATTTTCATTGCTATTCTAAAGTATAAGTACCACTGGAAATTATCTACATTTATGAACAAAGTTGAATAGCATTCTCTAATTTCATAGCCCCTATTAGAAAACAAAATAACCTGTAGGTTTTTTATTTTTTATCGTCAAAATATGCTTATAAGCATGATTATCATATTTCTTAGCAAAATATAAAGCAGCTTTAACATCATTTTGTAACTTTGCACTCCGAAAATCCTAAAAGATTAGTTATGGCAGAAAACAAAAAAGATGCTAAGCTATTTACTGAGTTTCCGCCTGTTTCAACAGAGCAATGGGAATCAGTAATCCGCGAAGATCTAAAAGGCGCCGATTACGATAAGAAGTTGGTATGGAAAACCATGGAGGGCATTAGCGTTAGGCCCTTCTATCGTGCCGAAGACCTTAAGAATATTGATACCACAAAGGTGCTACCAGGGGAGTTTCCCTATATCCGTGGCAACAAGGCGAAGGGCAATAATTGGTTAGTTCGTCAAGATTTTGATGTAAACGCCGATAAGCCAGCTGAAACAAATCAAAAAGCACTTGATGTACTTACAAAGGGTGTTGATTCGATTGGCTTCAGACTTTGTAAAGGTTGCGAACCCTCTTTTGATGGATTAAGCAAGGTAATTAACGGCATCGACTTTAATAAAATTGAGGTAAACCTTATCGGTGGTGGTTCATCACGCAAAGCATTACCATTCTTTATTCAAAAGATTAAAGAGACCAAGGCTGACCCAAAGAAGGTAAAAGCTTCGATTGATTATAGCCCATTATCATCATTAACGCTCAACGGAAAATTCTGCTGCGATGCTGAATCTTCTTTCAGCAGAATGAAAGAGGTTGTTGAAAGTGTACGCGAATTCCCTCAATTCAAAGTAATTGGTGTTAATGGTTATATTTTCCACAATAGCGGCTCAACGTTAACTCAGGAGTTAGCATTTGCCCTTTCAATGGCAAACGACTACCTAGTGGCCCTTATCGATAGAGGTATTTCTGTTGATGAGGCAGCAAATCGTATGCGTTTCAACTTTGCGGTAAGCGCAAACTACTTCATGGAAATCGCTAAGTTCCGTGCGGCTCGATTACTTTGGGCAAAGGTCGTTGAGACTTACGAACCAAAATCGTTGGAATCGTCACGCATGAGCATTCATGCAGAGACCAGCACTTGGAATAAAACAGTTTACGATGCTTACGTTAACATGCTTCGTACCACAACCGAAGGTATGTCGGCTGTTATTGCAGGTGTCGATTCACTGAATATCCTTCCTTTCGATTCAACTTATCAGAGCGCAACCGCTTTTTCGGAGCGTATTGCTCGTAACCAACAATTGGTTATTAAAGAGGAATCATATTTCGATAAAATTGCAGACCCTGCTGCAGGTAGTTACTATATCGAGAACCTAACCGATTCAATTGCTCAAGAGGCTTGGAAACTATTCCAACAAGTTGAAGCATTGGGTGGTTATCAAGCAGCATTTACAAAGGGATTTATCCAAGATCAAATTAAAGAGGTTGCACGCAAGCGTGATATGAATATCACCTCACGTCGCGATACCGTTCTTGGTACTAACCAATACCCAAACTTTACCGAGATTGCAGATACCACTATTGTAAAGGAAAGCGCTGTTAAACGTGTTACTCCTATTAAAACAGCTGAGATGATTGCTGAGCCACTCGTACCATACCGTGGTGCTCAAGCAATTGAAGAGTTACGATATAAAACTGATGCCAGCGGCAAGCACCCAAAAGTGTTTATGCTAACCCTTGGCGGACTTGCAATGCGTCGTGCTCGTGCACAATTCAGCTGTAACTTCTTTGCAGTAGCTGGTTTTGAAGTAATCGACAATATCGGATTCAAAACTGTTGATGAAGGTGTTAATGCTGCATTTGATTCTAAAGCAGAGATCGTTGTTATTTGTAGTTCTGATGACGAATACGCAACCCTTGCTCCTGAAGCATTTGAGAAACTGAAAAACAAGGCAATTTACGTTGTTGCTGGAGAACCTGTTTGTAAATCAGAACTAGAGGCTAAAGGAATTAAAAATTTCATCAGCGCTAAGTCTAACATTCTTGATACTCTTGTAAATTATCAAAATCTACTTAAAATCTAAACGCTAAGTTGCAAAGCCGCAAAGATGAAAACTCAAGAAGAATACGAAATAATTGGTAAACTTATTCTTGATTGCACATTCGAAGTGCATAAAGAATTAGGTTCCGGCTTACTTGAGTCTGTTTATGAGATTTGTTTACTTGAAGAATTAAGAAAAAATGGATTAAGTGTAAAAAGTCAAGTTAAACTTCCTGTTTACTACAAAGGAAAAGAATTAGACAAAGATTTTTATATTGACATTTTAGTTGAGGATTATATAGTTATTGAACTTATGGCTGTTGAAGTTCTTTTGCCTGTTCATGAAGTACAACTAGTAACTTATATGAAATTGGCAAATATCAATCTTGGTTTTCTAATCAACTTCAATGTATCTTTATTAAAATCAGGTATTCGAAGAAAAGTAAACAATTATTTCTTAGCGTCTTAGTGTCTTCGCGTTTAAAACATAACGAAAATGAGAAAAGATTTTTCAAAAATAGATATAAAGAAAGGTCATGATAGCAAGAAGAAATTGAACTTGCAAGCAGACTGGTTAACGCCCGAACTTATTGCTGTTAAGCCCGTTTACACTGCTGATGACCTTGAGAACATGGAGCACCTGAACTATGCTGCAGGTATTCCTCCATTCTTTCGTGGTCCTTACAGTAGCATGTATGTGACTAAACCTTGGACTGTTCGTCAGTACGCAGGTTTCTCTACAGCCGAGGAATCAAATGCTTTCTACCGCCGCAACCTAGCTGCTGGTCAGAAAGGTTTATCTGTAGCATTCGATCTTGCAACTCACCGCGGATACGACTCAGACCATGAGCGTGTTGTTGGCGATGTTGGTAAAGCAGGCGTTGCCATCGACAGCATTGAGGACATGAAAATCCTATTTGCAGGTATTCCTCTCGATAAGATGTCGGTTTCGATGACCATGAATGGTGCTGTTCTACCGATTCTTGCTTTCTACATCGTAGCTGGGCTGGAACAAGGAGCAACCATGGAGCAATTAACAGGAACTATTCAGAACGATATTCTTAAAGAGTTTATGGTGCGTAATACCTATATCTATCCACCCGAATTCTCCATGAGGATTATTGCTGATATCTTCCAGTTCACCGCTAAGAATATGCCTAAGTTCAACAGCATATCAATCTCTGGCTACCACATGCAGGAGGCTGGTGCAACTGCTGATATTGAATTGGCTTATACTCTTGCCGATGGTTTGGAATATCTTCGTACAGGTGTTAAATCAGGATTAGATATTGATGCTTTTGCACCACGTCTTTCGTTCTTCTGGGCGGTTGGGATGAACCACTTCATGGAGATTGCCAAGATGCGTGCAGCTCGTCTGCTTTGGGCTAAAATGGTTAAAGAGTTCAATCCAAAGAACCCAAAATCGATGGCATTGCGTACCCACTGCCAAACATCAGGATGGAGTTTAACCGAGCAGGATCCATTCAACAACGTGGCTCGTACATGTATTGAGGCTATGGCAGCTGCACTTGGTCATACACAAAGTTTGCATACCAACGCCTTGGATGAGGCTATTGCACTACCAACTGACTTCTCAGCACGTATTGCTCGTAACACACAGATTTATTTACAAGAAGAGACCAATATTTGCAAGTCTGTCGATCCATGGGCTGGCTCATACTATATCGAATACTTAACCCACGAAATTGCCCATAAGGCTTGGAAACTAATTGAAGAGGTTGAAGAGTTGGGTGGTATGTCGAAAGCTGTTGAAACAGGCATTCCAAAGATGAGAATTGAAGAGGCTGCTGCCCGCAAACAAGCACGCATCGACTCCAATAAAGATGTTATCGTTGGGTTGAACAAGTACAAACTCGATAAGCAGGACCCAATCGAAATCCTTGACGTTGACAATGCCGCTGTACGCCTATCGCAGATTGAGCGCCTAAAAAAACTTCGCGCAGAACGCAACGAAGCTGAAGTTCAGGCATCGCTTGCAGCAATAACAAACGCAGCAAGAACCGGCGAAGGAAACCTATTAGCCCTTGCGGTTGATGCAGCCAAAAAACGTGCATCTTTAGGCGAAATTTCCGATGCTTGTGAGAAAGTTGCAGGTCGTTATAAAGCGGTTATCCGTTCCATTTCAGGTATCTACTCATCAGAATCTATGGAAGATCAAACATTCAAAAATGCCCGCACTCTTTGCGATAAGTTTGCAAAGTTAGAGGGTCGTCAGCCACGTATCATGATTGCCAAGATGGGTCAAGATGGTCACGACCGTGGAGCGAAGGTAGTTGCTACAGGCTATGCCGATATCGGATTCGATGTTGATATGGGTCCGCTATTCCAAACCCCTGCCGAGGCAGCTAAGCAAGCTGTTGAGAACGATGTTCATATTCTTGGCGTATCGAGCCTTGCGGCAGGTCACAAAACCCTTGTTCCACAGGTAATGGAAGAGCTAAAGAAACTTGGTCGCGATGATATTATGGTTATCGTTGGTGGAGTAATTCCTGCTCAGGATTACCAATACCTATACGATCAGGGAGTTGTTGGCATCTTCGGTCCTGGCACATCAGTATCGGATGCGGCTGGTAAAATTTTAGAGATTTTATTGGATAGACATAATAGTTAGATGTCAGACACTAGATTTCAGACATCAGACATTTAAATAGATATAGAAAAAGCGGAGGTAATTATCTCCGCTTTTTTAAGTACCTATTCTATTAAGTCCATGCGAATCAGCCATTACAGGGCGAAATTGCTTGTGTCTTTATTAACCCAACTCGACGCTTCGTTTGCCTTTGGGCTGTTGTAAATTGGGCTTTTAGCCCACACATTGATTTAAATTGCTTTTTCGGGCTGAAAGCCCAATTTAATCTAGCGCAAGGCAACGCCTTGGAAATAATTGAGGTAGAACGTTTGCGCCCTGAAAGGGCAACTTAATCAGACCATAAATATTGTTCATCGTATTCAATTCCATATTCTTTTAAGAATACAACTAACTCCTCCTTGAATGTCATTTTTTTGTGATGCTCCTCCTGATTCTCAATATATTTCTTTGTTTTATCGCATAGCGATTGGCTAACCGAAAAACCAGCATATCCACCTTGCCATGCAAATTGGCTGTAATAAATACCTCGTATTTTAATCCAACGGCTGCTATGGCGTTTGATTTCTTCTGTCAATTTAGCCAACGCAATATTTTTGGACATTATACAAAGAATGTGTAGATGATCGCCCGTACCATTTATCAATACAGGGATAGAACCATTGTCATTTATAATAGACCCGATATAGGCATATAGGTCGTTTTTGTCCTCATTTTTAATTTGTACATGATCGTGTTTAACATGAAAAACAATGTGTATGTACAATTTGGATAATGATTGTGACATGGGATTATTTTAATCTGCCCTTTCAGGGCGAAATGGTTATTTATTTCATTATACCCAAGGCGTTGCCTTGGGCTAGGTTAAGTTGCCCCTTCGGGGCGATTAACTGTAATTCATAAGAACAAATTCTATAAAAGTAAAACCGATTGATTTGTCCAGTAAAATTGGCTACTATTTTTTCCAATTAAATTTTTAACAACAAATTAATGCATGGTTAAGTTACCCCTTCGGGGCGATTAACATTAATTCAAGAGAAAAGATTCTATTATACCAAACCCATAACGTATGCCTTTAGCACAATCTTATTTCATGTAATATATAACGTACAGCCAAACGCATTAAACCCTAATAAATACTAAGGTGTTATACACGAACCAACTCCTCCATTTGCATTAGGATCGTAATTGCTGCAGGTTTTAACCCCACCACTATATACCTCAATGGTCATATTGGGTAATTTAACTTTGGCATCTTTGATCTGTTGATGATTCTTAACAGCATCATTCACCTTTATTATTGTTAGGGGATTCTTTGCCGATCCTTCTGAATGCCCATTATGGTATCCTACACCTGCATCAATCGATAGTGATCCCAAATTTATTTGAGAACTTATATCAATATTACTTAATAGGTTGTAAGAGCAATTAAAATACACGAGCTTGGTATTTTTGCTTAAATCTAATGAGGTTAGTTTATTAAAAGAACAAATCAAATTATCTAACTGATGGTTATTACTTAAGTCCAACGATATTAAATTATTAATAGAACAATCTAAAAATCTTAAATTAGCATTCTTACTTACATTTAGTGAGGTTAATTTGCTATTATAGCAAGTCAACCTTACTAATAAAGGATTATTACTAAGATCAAGAACGGTGAACATATTTAACTGAACCCAAATAGTTTCTAACAATCCATTATTCTCCAAATTTAAAGATGTCAATTTGCTCTGCAATAATGTAAGATATTTTAGTTTAAGATTCTTACTTATATTTAATTCTGTCAATTCATTTGAGTAACAATATAAACTAACTAAAGCAATATTCTTACTTAAATCTAATTTTGAGAAATGACAATCTGAAAAAAGTAAGGAAGTAAGTGATGAAAAGTATTCTATTCCCTTTGCATTATTTACATTAAAAACCTCAAAACGATCGCTATAGTTGGAAATATCATTATGCTTATATAGCAACGTATCACCATTAAATGCGTTAGCAAATTTTGCTTTAATGTACACCCTAAAAATATTATCAGGGATCCAAGCATTTGCTTTGGTGGTAAAACTTCGTATTCCGCTTGATGTTTCATTGCCATCAGCATCCTTAGCAACCACCTTCCAAAAGTACTGAGTTTCACCCTCAAGAAAGGTTGGGATAACGATACTGGTTATTGACTGATTCTCTAAAATTTTTGTTGTAGGATTTGAACTATTATCCAAGTATATATCATATGTTACCGTTTTTCCTTCTGGATCAGTTGAAGTACTCCATGCCAATCGTGGCTTTATTGAACACTCAATAGCTGAGTTTGCAGGGAAAGTGAGGGTTGGAGCCGTTGGGAAAAGCCCTGTTTCGGTTGTAAAACTATAAACCTCGCTTTCTTTAAATACAATTCCATTGCGCAGGGCAATTATTCTACAATAATACTTTTTGTTTAGTTCCAATCCATTTACTGAATATTCTGTTATACCTGTTGGTATGCTAAATGTAGTTTCAGGAGGGTTAATCTTTCCATACTGAATTTCATAGGAAAAGTCCCCATGGTTCTTTCCATCAGACCAAGTGCTTGCATTCCAAGTAAAAGTAAATGAGGTTGGAATTTCAACTGCATTATTGGTTGGGTAGGTAAGTTCGGGTAATGTTGTTAGGTTTTTTAACTCTTCAATGGTTGGTTCAGGGGTATCCTTCTTGCAACCTGAGAATGCTAAAACTATTATAGCAACTCCGCTCAGCATTATGTTTAAAACTCTTTTATTCATATATATCAATCAATTATGTGATAATGTAAAACTAATAAAATAATCTATCTGAACATCTTCCTTTTTGAATTATTGCGATAATGAAGGTATTTAATCTAATTGCTTCAACGTATTGAAGGAATTTAAGTTTTTTGTTTCGTTTCATAAAAATATTTCATAACTATTCACCACGGAGAAACGCCTGCCTGCCGGTAGGCAGGTCTGTGTCTCCGTGGTGAATGATTACGATTTTCAAATATATTGAGACATTTTAGTTGTAAATAATTTTAGCTCGATTACTCAAGCATTGGCTACTTATTAGCAGCAACTAC
>Ga0105099_10001069_pt1 | contig 17610 bp, 15 predicted proteins | sample PPLLak3cmMay2015_2_FD_79138 | JGI IMG/M metagenome (GOLD analysis project Ga0105099, IMG submission 79138) | Freshwater sediment microbial communities from Prairie Pothole Lake near Jamestown, North Dakota, USA - PPLs Lake P8 Core (1) Depth... | ecosystem: Environmental > Aquatic > Freshwater >... | reverse complement strand
TCCGTTTATAAGATACTTCGCACCCAGCATCGAACCGATTTTCGGGGCCGAGGCTTCGTCGACCGCGCCGGTCTGGGCAAGTGCCATCTCTTTGAACACTGTCTCTACCTGCTCCCGCTCGACGAGCGTGAGCCCCTTTATTGCGGAGAGATCGGTGATCAGCAGATCCGTAAAAACCTTGCGCAGCGCAGCAAATCTCTCCTGTCCTGAAAGATTATCAAAATACAAGACCGATAGAGTAACCTCTGCATCAACAGCAGGAACAATAATAAAAAGCATGATAAAAAAGATACGGCATTTTTGCAATAGCAACATGGATTTGCTCCTCATTCAATATCGCGAAAAGAATTAAAGCATACAAAGCGGGCACATTCACGGTCTTTAATAATATAAATATTGTGCTTTAACAGAATCTGGAGCCTGCAAACAAAAAGCACTGATCCGGGAAACTAACAATTCAACAGGTTGAATTTCCGGCAACGACCATCTGCTGCAAATAGCTGGTATATCACATCGAATGGTTTTTGGTCGGGATTAAAAGGGATCAAGCGACTTTTAGCAATTTTCGCTGGGGAGTGAGGACTTCATATTTATAGACAAGCCCCCGATGGGAGCGGCATTCGGCAAAAGCCAGTTTAAGCCTTGACTTGGTAGTGGTTGTCGGCATGCCGCAATAGTTTACATACATACGGGTGAGATGAGAGCATTTTTTGTACTTCAAGCAGTTGATACACAAAACCTTTGAATGCTGCATCGACATTCTCCCTTGTTAATATTTGGGGTTACTCGCTTTGTGATAAGCCTGATTTTTTCAGGAGCACCATATAATTATACTCAACAAGATATGGTATGTCAATAGAAAAATATACTCAAGCTGTTGTGGTTTTTATATCTTGTTGCGGAGCAGGTTGTTAGTATGCGGAGGTTACGTTTTAATATGAGGAGGAAGCTGTTAATTAATTATTATCAGGGAAAATAAAAAAGAACGGACGGTTTGTATCGAGTAATTTTATCAGGATAAAGCAGTTTTTTTTGGTTTGAATTTCGTATTTCGTATTTCGTATCTCGTGGCTCGTGGCTCGTGGCTCGTTCCCATCCGATTTTTAAACCATACCCAGGAACCGCTTTAATTTAATCCACAGTCAGATGTGGTAGCAATATATACAAAATTCCCCCCCATATTCCAAATCTAAAATCTAAAATCTAAAATCTTAAATAATATCAGCTCATCTGTCTTTTGCTCTTATCACTGGAGCTGTAACCCAGCCCGCCCCAGAGCAATATGGCATGTACGTGGCAGGAGTCGAGACAGATGCCGCATCCGATGCATAAATCCTTATTAATAACGTGTCTGCTTCCTTTTTCTCCGGTTATAGCGTCTTTGATGGGGCACACAGTGATACATTCACCGCAACCGTCGCATTTTGTGTCGATGTTTGCTTTTGGCCGTGCCTTGACCAGATCAATGAAGCATTTGGAGGGGCATTTATAGGCGGCGGGGATGAAATTGTCGCTTTTTGCATAATCTAATACAGGCAGGTTGTTTTGTATCGTGATTGCACCTGACGGAGTTGTCTTAACACAGATGGAGCAGCTCGTGCATCCGACAGAGCAGTACTTTTTAACCTTTGCGCCGCGGTCATGGTTGCTGCATGCAATATAGATTTTATGTACCTTGGGAATGAGCTCGATGATACCGCGGGGGCACACGGATACGCACTTGCCGCATCCGGTGCATTTCTCAATAGTAACAACAGCAACGCCGTTAGTATTTATTTCAATTGCGTTAAAAGGACATGCGGCAACACAGGTTCCTAGGCCGAAACAGCCATAGGTGCATAATTTTGATCCATTGCCTGCAATGGCTGCTGCATGGCAATCTTCTATTCCATCATAAACAGCTCTCTCTTTTGCCTCGTTTGTACCGCCTTTGCAGTGCACTACAGCCATCATCGGCTCGGTTGTTTTTGCTTCGACGCCCAGGATCTCCGCTATTTGTGATGCTATTTTCGAGCCGCCCGGCACACAACTGGAAGGATCGGCCTTGCCGGCAACAACCTGTCTGGCAAATCCGCCGCATCCTGGAAAGCCGCAGGCTCCGCAGTTGGCATTGGGAAGCAGTTGCGCTATTTTCTCTATGCGTGGATCAATATGAACCTGCAGTTTTTTTGAGGCAATGCCGAGGCCTATGCCAAAAAAAAGACCCACACACCCTACAATAATTATAGGTGTTAAAATCACGGATAATTATCCTCCGCTATTCTGAATAAAATTTAATCCTGAAAACCCCAGAAATGCTATAGCCATAAGCCCGGCTGTTATAAATGCGATGGGCAGCCCCCGGAGTGGTTTGGGAATATTGGCAAGCTCCAGTTTTTCCCGTATGCCCGCCATTAAGACCAGCGCAAGCGTGAATCCTACACCTGTTGCTATGCCATTAATAACGCCCTCAATAAAGGTATAGGGCTTTCCGGTAAAAACGTTATCCTGGCTGTTTATTACCGCTATTCCGAGAATCGCGCAATTTGTTGTTATTAAAGGAAGGTAAATTCCTAAAGCTTCGTAGAGGAGCGGTGAATATTTAAGAAGCGCCATTTCTACTAGTTGGACGAGCGCTGCAATAACCAGTATAAAGACAATGGTTTGAAGGACTGTGGCATTAAATCTGACCAGGATATATTTATCGATTATCCAGGTGAACGTCGATGCCACAGCAAGAACGAATGTTACCGCCATGCCCATGCCTGTTGCGCTGGAGAGTTTTTTAGAGACCCCGAAGAACGGGCACAGGCCGATGAACCGGGCGAGTACAAAGTTGTTGATTAAAATCGCGCCGATGGATATCTGAACAATACTTGCGATATTCATTATTTACCGGTCTCCTTTTTCTGGCGCATATAATTGATGATTCCCATAACCAGCGCAATGGTAAAAAAACCGCCGGGCGCAAGGATGAATATGGTCATCGGTTGAAATCCGGGAAGGAAATTGAGACCCCAGAGCTTGTTTGCGCCAAGTGTCTCGCGTATGATGCTCAAAATGGACAAGGAAGCGGTGAAGCCGAGTCCGATGCCAATACCGTCAAGAAACGAACGGGATATGTTGTTTTTTGAGGCGAACGCTTCGGCGCGGGCCAGAATAATGCAATTAACGACAATAAGTGGTACGAATATTCCCAGCGCTTTATCAAGATCGGGGAGATATGCTTTCAGGACCAGTTGTACGATGGTGACAAATGTCGCGATTACGACGATATAGCATGGTATCCGTACCTTGTCCGGAATGACCTTTTTTATCATCGATATAATGACGTTAGAGCAGGTCAGAACGAATGTCGCCGCCATTCCCATTCCCAGGGCATTCTGGAGGGAGGTGCTTGTTGCCAGAGAGGGGCAGAGCCCCAGCACCAGAATGAATATCGGGTTTTCGGTAAATATGCCCCGTTTGAGTTCTTCTCTGATCATTGTGTCACCTGCTGATTGAGTGTATCTGTCGCCTCGGCAGCACCTGTGCTCTGGGTCGTCTCATTTTTCTGCTGTTTGATGGCGTTCAGATATAAATATGCATATTTTTTTATGCCGCTGCTCACCGCTCTGGTTGAGATGGTTGATCCGGTGATTGCTGAAATTCCGTTTTCATCCAATAATGCTTTTTTCTGTTCGGATGATTTCAGGTGCCATTCTGATGTTTTATCAATTTTGATATCTCTGGTTACATCTATGCCTTTAAATTGTTTGCAGAACCAGGGGAAGTCCGCCTCCTTTTTGCTGAACAGACCGTTCCAGAAATACTTTTTCGATAAGACTTCCTGTACGCGGGTTCCAAGTCCGGGTGTTTCCGTTTGTGAAAGTATCGTCAGGCCGAGTATCCTACCGTCGGGTTCCATACCGGCGATAAAATTGATATCGCTTGAATATCCCCTGCCGATACCTTTTATCGCATACCCGATGGTTGCGTTCTCTTTTTTCCCGACCCAATAGGGTCCGGGCAGGTCGCCGGAAGGCTCGCACCGTTCGATCGTTACACCTTCGGGGAATACTATTTTTAGCGCCAGCTCTTCAGCCAGTTTGTTCTGTAACTCTATTTTTGTGATGGTCTGTTTATTGGTAATACCGATCGCCAGTCCCGCCACAACGGAAACAACCACGAGTACAACGGTTAATTTAATTATATCAAACATTCTTTTTAACCTTTCCGTATAGTGCCGGCCGCACATATCTGTCGATAAGCGGAACGAAAAGATTCATGATGAGGATCGAATAGCACACGCCTTCCGGGTATCCGCCGAATTTACGGATACAGAAAGTCAAAGCGCCGCAGCCGACGCCGAATATAAATCTCCCTTTCGTCGTGATCGGGCAGGTGACCATATCCGTTGCCATGTAAAGCGCTCCGAGTATCAGGCCTCCTGAGAGGACATGGTAGGCGGGGATAATCAAGGCGTCTGATGTGAACAGGTCGCTTGAGGCGCCGTTGAAAATCCAGAAGAGAATAAACACCGTTCCGATATAGGAAACAGGAACGCTGAGCCCGATAATGTGTTTGTACATAAGGAATATCGCGCCGATTATCAGTGCCAGCGCGGAGGTTTCACCGATGCATCCGCCGACGTTTCCGACAAAAAGATCCTTCAGGGCGTATTGAAAATCCAGCGGCTGGAATTCACCCGAAAGAACGGATTGCTTGAATGCCGCCAGCGGCGTAGCGTTTGCAACTGCGTCGATTTTTTGCGCCAGTCCGTTTATAGATCCGGATTTTGTGGCGCAGAAGGTCGTCATTGCGGCAGGATAGGATGCCATGAGAAATGCCCTGCCAGCCAGTGCCGGGTTGATAAAATTGTGGCCCAATCCGCCGAAAGGCATTTTTGCCACACCTATTGCAAAAATCGAGCCCAGCGCAGCCATCCACAGAGGAAGTCCGGGTGGCATGTTGAACGCAAGAAGTATTGCCGTTACCAGGGCGCTGTAATCGCCGAGCGTCGAGGGTTTTTTATATAAGTAGCGAATGATAAGCCATTCGGTGAGCAGGCAGAAGATTACACATACGGCAGTAAGCTGAATTGCGTTGAAACCAAAAAACACGACCGATGCGATAAAAGCCGGAATAAGAGCAATAGCCACACACAGCATAATAGAAGGAACCGACGCCGTGTCGCGGATATGCGGCGCTGTCGATATGTGAAGGTTCGGCGTTTGTATCTCTTCAGCCATGTTTTCTTCCTTATTCTTATTATATTATTGTTTCTTTGTTGCTCTGGCTTTTCTGATCGTGTTTACGTGGTATTTGCCCAGTTTCATGAAATGAACAAGATTTATCTTGGACGGGCAGACAAATGCGCAGGATCCGCATTCGATGCAATCGAGCACATTCCACTTTTCAGCCTCTTCGAACATCTTTTTATCGGAATATTTTGCTATCACGGATGGTACCAGATGAATGGGACATGCTTTGACGCAGTGTCCGCAACTGATGCAGTCATAGGCCCTGATTCCTTCGTGCGTTTCGGTGAGCGCCAGAAGCCCCGATGTGGATTTAATAACCGGCGCATCAAGTTCGGACTGGGTAATACCCATCATGGGGCCGCCCATGACTATTTTTTTTGCTGCTGCATAATCAACCTGACAGAAGTCAAGCACCTGTTTTATTGGTGTTCCGACACGCACAAGCAGGTTTGCCGGTTTTTTCACCGCAGGCCCCGTGACGGTAACAACCCGCTGGTACAAAGGCACGCCGTTGCATACCGCATCCCACACTGCATACGCAGTTCCTACGTTCTGCACGATGCACCCCGCGTCCATGGGCAAACCGCCCGAAGGCACCTGGCGCTTCGTTATCGCCTGAATAAGCTGTTTTTCACCGCCCTGCGGATATTTCGTGTGCAATCCGATTAATTTCAAATCACTGAATTTAGCGTCGGAAAGTTTGTTCTGCACTGTATCGATTGCATCAGGTTTGTTATCTTCGATACCAATATAGGCGGATTGCGCTCCAAGTATCTTTTTTAAAATGAGCGCGCCGGTTAAAAAATCTTCGGTTTTTTCAAGCATGAGCCGGTGGTCGGCGCTCAGAAAGGGTTCGCATTCAGCGCCGTTTATTATCAGTGTATCGATTTTTTTTTCGCTTGGCGGGGAGAGTTTCACATGGGTGGGAAAGGTTGCTCCTCCCATGCCTACGATGCCGCATGACGCTATTTTCTGCACAATCTCGCCGGGAGCAGCTTCGCGCCAGCTCTTTTCCAGAGGTTTCAACTCGGCAAATTCATCCAGCTTATCGTTGGTGATTTCAACAGAGGTCAGATATTGCCCGGACGGGTGGGGAAAGATTCCTATGGAAGAGACTTCCCCTGAAACGGAAGCATGAGCCGGGGACGAAACAAATCCGCCGCTTTCCGCGACAAGCTGGCCTATTTTTACCTTGTCCCCCCGTTTTACCACCACCTTAGAAGGAGCGCCCATGTGCATTGCAAGGGGAATATAAACCTTTTCCGGAGAAGGCAGTGTTTCTATCGGAAGCGTTGCCGTTTGCCCTTTATTATAAGGAGGGTGAACGCCACCGTTGAAAGTCAGTTTCTTAATCAATTACAATTTCCTATAATTATGGATTTAAATTACAACCCAATTAAAATATATCAGCGTTAAAAGTCCAAATAATGATATTGATTATATTTTATTTTATTGTTCACAATCCCGGCGTGATAGAATATGGGCACTTAAAAAATCGAGAAATAAAATGAATCTAATTCAGATGAAAGTCAAGAAAAATATTTGTTGTGGTATTTAATATAATGAAAAAGTATCCTGGTATCACGAAGTTTTGATTATATGCCGGAAAACTTCCTTTTTTTACAATACACTGTACTTTTTAAACCGGAGACATTTACTGAATATGGGTATCGCTCAAAAGCCGCAAAAAGCCAAACTTTTTCTCGCAGTCATGTTTGTTGATGGTCTGGAATTCGAAGAATCGCTTAAACTATTCGTTGAACAATTCGGGGAGACAGACGCGCAATGCGGACCCCTCGAAGTAGCGCCCTATACTGATTTTTATACCGGGGAGATGGGGGCCGGTATCAGGAAACAGTACCTGTCATTCAGGAAGCTTATAGAGCGCGGCCAGCTGAGCTCCATTAAAATCTGTACCAATGAAATCGAAAAAAAATTTTTAAAAAACGGCACCAGAAGAGTCAACCTTGATCCGGGATATATAACCAGTGATAAACTGGTGCTTGCCACAACAAAAGATTTTTATCATCGTATTTATTTAAACGATGGCATATATGCGGAGGTGACGCTTCATTACCGGCATGGGAAATACCGGTATTTTTCGTGGACCTACCCGGATTACCGGGAGCGTCTGGTGCTGGAGTTTTTTGAAAAAACGAGGGAGGGGCTGATGGGGAAGCTCAAAGAGTGTAGCTGAATTATCTGTACTTCTCAACGCAGGACTAATGCCCGGCTTCTCTGTCGTAAGATCAGCACGCCATCACCAAAGTCAGCGGTATATTAAAAAAGTATTATAATGCGCTCCCTGTTAAACGAATAGACCATGTATCTTTATTATCCATGATATAATTACTAACCCGGCAAAGCCGGAAACTTTTGTAAGGTGTTGTATGGCTTTGGGGTAAGTGTCTGTACGCTGACTCATCTACGCTTTGATTTTATCTATTCGTATTGCGTAGATAATTCAGCTACAGACACTAAGCCGGCAAAGCCGGAATTAAGGTATAGGTATTGTATGGCTTTGCGGCATAAGTGTCTGTACGCTGACTTATCTACGCTTTGAAAATATCTACTCGTATTGCGTAGATAATTCAGCTACAGACACTAATATCAAAGATTCGATATGGTACTTTCATTTATAAAATCAGCCTGGCGAAAATACGCTGCAACGCATGTTGTTTTTATTGTCACGTGGTCATGTTTCGTTATTACTCCAGATGTGTCGGCACAGGAACCCGAAACCGCGCTCAATATTCATTACCAGGGCGGGTTGCTGAAAAACTGGCTTGTCATGGGTCCCTTGTACCTTCCCCGCGATGAGGATTCGATTCCGAATGGTGCGCAGGAGCAGGAAGCCATTGACCGTGTCATCGCTTCTTTTGATTTCGATTTTCTTGTCCCGCTTGGTGGAGAGGATAGCGTGGTCATTACCAGGAAATCGGCGATTACCGATACCGTTGCTGGTATTGCGCGCGATATGCGCGCACAGGAATTTGTGGCCGGTGCGGATGGCATTGTTTCCCTGGATTCATTGTTTACCCCGGATAGCCTTGGCGTTGCGTATGCTTTTTGCCTTGTGGAAGCGTATATCCCCTGCAAAATACGATGTGTCTGGGGAGTGGACGGCAGTTCGAAAGTGTGGGTTAACGGAAACGTCTGCTATAATGCCTGGGATTATGCCGATTCATGCGTGCCGCTAAGTAAATATTTTGATGCGGAATTCGTTCAGGGAATGAACCGCCTGCTGATAAAACTGACCAACGAAAAAGCGCATTCGCGGTTCCGCGCCGAGACCTGGGACCTGCGCGACAGCCTCAAGCCCTTTATCCGCGATATCCACGCGATCAGCATCGAACTCAAAAAGAGCGAAATTAAAAACAGGGGCGATTCGATTTCCGCATGCCTGCAGTTCAATATTGCGGTGCCGGAACATGTTTTTAAAGCCGAGGTGGCGGTTTTTCCGGATCAGCTCACGGCGTATGCGGAAAAAAAAACAAGCCGCTTCGAGGTGCTGGTGGGGAAGTCGTTTTCTGTAGGAATACCCGGCGGCGGCGCCGGAGTGTACGGCGTCAGCGCGTCTGCGGTGGTAAAAGAAAACAGGATCATGCAGGCCGCCCGCTATATATGGAGCGGTGATTTTGCCGCATCGTTGCGCTCGGCGTATGACCGTTTGGGGCTGCTTGAACTGGCGCTGAAGGGGTATGCGGCCAGAAATGCGCTGGATGATCTGGTTGTACATGGTGCGTATCAATGGATCAAGGACTGGTATACAATCGCGGATTCGCTGCCGGTCGACCAGAAAATAAGGCAGCTTGGCTATGTACGGTCCAACGGCGATCTTGTCGAGTCTCTCATCAAAGGGAAACGGCTGCGCGGTGATTGTTCCGTACCGCTTTACATTCAGGCCGGGACTGTCCAGCCCGGCAAATGGTCCGAAGAGTATGACCCGTCGCACTGGCTTAATTACAAATACCCCGACCTGTTTGCCCTGCCCCGGGATATCAAAGGCTCCACCGACTACCGGTTATGGGTGTATTTGCCCAGAAGCGCGCAGCGGCAGAGAAACAGAATGCCGCTGATTCTTGCGCTGCATGATATCGACGCGTGCGGATATGACATCGATAAGGTGCGGAGGTTCGGCCCTGCGGCCTATGCCGGGTCGGTGTCACGGTTTCCGTTCGCCGTGGTTTCGCCCCAGTGCCGCTTTGGAACGCTCTGGGACGCCGGTGCGCTGAAAACGATGTTTGATACCCTCGTGGCGACCCGCAGATTTGACAAAAAAAGAGTATCCATCACCGGTTCCGGGATGGGCGCTTTTGCCGCCTATTTCCTTGCCAGCCTGTTTCCGGAGGAGTTTGCCGCGGTTGCCGCGATTAACGGCGGCGGCGAGTGGGATAATGTGTGCCGTTTAAAGAATCTGCCCCTGTGGGTATTTCACGGCGAAAAGGATACGCTCGTGCCGGTTGAAAAAGCGCACGAGATTGTTTCTCTTCTGAAGGAGTGCGGCAAGAAAAATGTGGAGGTGTCGGTATACACCGACTACGGGCACCACCTTTCGCCGGTTGTGTATGGCGACGCACGGCTCTATGCGTGGTTGAAAAAACAGAAGCGGTAAAAGGATTAACCTGTTGTCCTGCAATGGAATAAAATATTCACATTTTTGGTGTTTAATGATATAATTCAACCGTGGATTTTCTGTAACGGCAAGGTTATTTTTTTATCAGGTAACAAAGAATCGGTATGAAATCAGAAACAGTACGCGTGCTGATTGTTGAGCAGGGGGAAAAATGCAAGGCATTGATTCTGAATCTGCTCTCACAGTGCGGTGATTGCGCGTGTATCGTGGAAAACACCGCGGACATTTCCCGCATTCCGGCAGCGTTGAAAAATATGCAGGCGCAGGCGGTTCTTTTTGATATGGCCTGTCAGAACAGCACGACTGTTTTTGGCGCGGTTAAAAAGTTCGCCGCGGATGTTCCGGTGCTGGTTCTCGCCGATCCGCAGACCGAGGCCCCCGCCATCGAGGCCATACGGAAAGGGGCGCAGGACTATCTGGTCAAAGGCGGATTTGACGGGAAAGAATTTGTCCGCACCATGCGGGCCGCCATCGAGCGGCAGAATGTCGTCGTCAAACTGGAAAAGAAGTCGATCGAGTTTCAGGCAAATGAAGCGCGGCTTATGCATGTCGTGGTGAATAACGTTGACGGCATAATAATTATCGACACGGACAAGAAAATACATTTTGTAAATCCCGTGGCTGAACGGCTTTTTCTGCAGAGCGCCTCCGAACTTATGGGCAGGGCCTTCGATTATGCCGTTGACCTTGATGGAAGCGCGGAAATTGAAATAAAACGCAGCGACGGAAATACCAAAATCATCGAGATGCGTACCGTAAAAACGCAATGGGACGAGAAGGACGCGTTTTTGATTTCTTTGCGGGATATAACCGAGCGCAAGCAGCTTGAGCAGAAGTTGAAAGAGAGCGAGGAGCGGTATGTCCTTGCCATCAGAGGATCCAAAGACGGGGTGTGGGATTGGGATATACTGAAGAATAAAGCGTATTTCTCCTCCGAATGGAAGGTTATCTGCGGTTTGGGTGATGATGATATCGGCAACAATCCCGACGCATGGTTCAGCCGGGTGCACCCCGACGATATCGCCGATTTACGGTCGCAGATACACGATCATCTTGAAGGGGAGCTTTCGACACTGGAAAACGAGCACCGGATACTGCATGCGGACGGGAGGTTCAGGTGGGTCGTGGCGCGGGGAAGCGCTGTATTTGATGAAGCGAAAAAGGCGGTCCGTCTTGCCGGCTCTCTGCGGGATATAACTGACCGTAAAGAGGCCGAGGAAGGGCTTAAAAGCGCGCTTGAGGAGCTGAAATTCGCCCTTGCATCCGAAAAGGTGCTTTTGGAGGAGCTGGACCGCAAAAACAGGGATCTTGTCGAACTGTCGATAACCGACGGACTGACCGGGCTTTTCAACCACCGGTTCATTCAGGAGCGTTTTTCTTTTGAGTTCAAGCGGGCCAAACGCTACAGTGCGCCGTTATCGTGCATGATGCTGGATATCGACCATTTCAAGCGGATTAATGACACGTATGGCCATCAGTTCGGGGATATGGCGTTGCGCGAGCTGGCTGCTATTATTACGAAGAATTCACGCGAGGTCGATATCTGCGGCCGGTACGGTGGGGAGGAATTCCTCATTATTACGACGCAGAACATCGACGGAGCGGTGGCTCATGCGACAAAACTGCATAAGGCTGTGGAGAGCCATGTGTTTCAGAATGAACAGCATTCCATCCATATCACGGTCAGCATCGGCGTTACTGAATTCAAGCGGGAGATTACCTCAAAGCAGGAGATGATCGAACGCTGCGACATTGCCCTGTATCAGGCGAAAAGGGACGGCAGAAACCTCATACGGGTATGGAAAGAGGAGGAACGGAGCGAACCGCATACGCTGGACGTCGAGGGCATTTCCGATCTCAAAGTACAGGTGATGTCGCTCTCAAATCAGATGCGCGCCGCCTATATGGAGTCGACCAATGCGCTTTTGAAGGCGGTGGATGCGAAAGACCATTATACCCTCGAGCACTCCGAAAATGTCTCCCGCTATGCGATGGAGACGGCGCGGGCGATGCATTTTGACGACGAGGAGGTCGAGGTCATCAAAAATGCGGGACTGCTGCACGATATCGGCAAAATAGGCATCGATAAGGATATCCTTACGAAAAAGGGGCCGTTGACCAGAGGTGAGTTCGAGATCCTGAAAAAGCATCCCATGATCGGGGTCAACATACTGGAGGACGTGAAAGTCCTCGAGAAGGAAATTCCGCTTATCAAGCATCACCACGATTGGTTCGACGGGAACGGATACCCGCAGGGGCTCAAGGAGCGTGAAATACCCTTCGGCGCCCTTATTCTCGGCGTTGCGGACGCGTACGACGCGATGATGACCGATCGGGAATTCAAAGCCAAAATGTCTCCCGCCCAGGCGCTGAAGGAGCTTACGGACGGGAGAGGGTCGCAATTCTGCCCGGAGATTGTGGATGCCTTCGTCGCCCTTCTGAAAAACGGTAATCTGGATAAAAAACAGTGAACCGGTATGTGGCCGGCCAACCGATAACAAACGAGGTGTTATTTTGAAAATAAAAGTAAAAGAGCAGGATGCAGTCGTCATTTTCTCCGTCGACAGCAGCATACTGCAGGAGCATGTTCCGGTATTCAGGGAGCGGTTGAACGACATTATCGAGGCGAAAAAATGCTGGATTATTTTTGACATGTTCGAGGCGAATTACATCAGCAGTATCGGGATCTCGGTGATTCTGGACATCAAGAAAAAAGCCAAGGGCATCGGCGGCGACGTGGTTTTTTCAAATGTCAACCATCTGATCAAAAACCTGTTTGAGGTGACCGAACTGATCAGGACGCTCGATATCTATCCGACAACGGAAGAGGCCGTGGCGGCGCTGAAAAAAAGGATGCCGCAATGAAAAAAGGGTATGTGCAGGTATATACGGGTAACGGCAAGGGAAAAACCACCGCGGCGATCGGCCTTGCGATCCGCGCCGCAGGCGCCGGGCTCAGGGTATGGATAGGTCAATTCGTCAAGGGCTGCGAATACAGCGAGCATGCGGCGTTGAAACGATTCCGGGGCTGCATTACGATCAGGCAGTTCGGAAGAAGATGCTTTATCAAGGCCGCGCCGCATGAAAAAGATATCCAGGCCGCGCTGGCAGGACTGAAAGAGGCCGAGCGTGTGCTGACGGCAGGAAAACATCAGCTGGTTATTCTTGATGAAGCCTGCATTGCGCTCCATTTCAGGCTTTTCAGCATCGACGAACTGCTGCGCGTGGTCCGGAATAAACCGCGGCAGGTGGAGCTGGTCATCACCGGCCGGAACGCCCCGCGGCAGCTTATAGAGGCTGCCGATCTGGTAACGGAGATGAACGAGGTCAGGCATTATTATCAGAAAGGCGTCAAAGCGCGCAAAGGTATTGAAAACTGATATGCGTGAAAGAGTGCGAAGATACGCGTTATGCCAGGGGCTTTAATACCGCGTCGAGAATTTTTATCTGGTCGGATAATACCTTATCTTTCAGCAGGTCTGCCTCAATTTTCTTACAGGCGTGGATGACAGTGGAGTAATCGCGCCCGCCAAAATCGAGTCCTATGGTTCGTAACGCCTGTTTCGTCCATTTTTTACAGAGATACATGGCGATATTCCGCGGAACTGCGACATTGCGCTTTCTGGTGTGCGCCCGGATCTGATTCAGGGTGATGTCGAAATACTCGGCGACTTTTTTCTGGATAATCTGAATCGTAAGCCGCTGCTGATTACGGTTCATGGCATCGCCGAAAATCTCCTGCGCCGCTTCGAGAGTAATCTCTTTCCCGTTGAACGAGGCGGATGCAATGAGCCTGATAAGGGTTCCTTCCAGTTCACGGACATTTGATGTTACCTGGGACGCAATAAACTGCACAACCTGATCCGGCAGCGAAATCCTGTCGGTTTCAGCCTTTTTTTTCAGGATGGCGATTCTTGTCTCAAAATTCGGCGGTTGGATATCGGTAATCAGGCCGCCCATAAATCGGTTAATGATGTGTTCCATCATGTCGGGGATCGTCTCGGGTGCGCGGTCCGACGACAGAACGATCTGTTTGTTTTGCAGCAGAAGCCGGTTGAATATGCGGTAGAACTCTTTTTGCGTACTGGGCTTTCCGCTGAAAAAATGGATATCGTCGATAAGAAGAAGGTCGACGCCGGAAAATTTCTTATAGAAGGTTTCTGACTCTTTTTTGTTTTTTACGTAGTTAATATATTGATTGATGAATTCCTGGCTCGTGATGTAGACGATATTTTCAGCCGTACCTTCGATGTGCGCAAAGTGGCCGATTGCCTGAAGCAGATGGGTTTTGCCCAGTCCCGTTCCGCCGTGAATCGTCAGCGGGTTGAAGGATGTTTTTCCCGGCGCTTCTGCAACCGCCAGGCAGGTAGCATAGGCGAACCGGTTGCTTTCACCCACCACAAACGTGTCGAAGGTGTAATCCGGGTGAAAGGAATGGGTGTTGATTAATTTTTTTACCGGTTTTATGCGGTACGGTTCAGCAATAGGTTCATTTTGCTGTTTGAGGATAGTCCACTCTTTTTTTATCGGAACGAAGGTTAATGCCTTTGCGTTGATACCAAGATCCGAAAGTGCGTCTTGTATGATGCCGCAGAAATGTTCCTCAATAAAATCGGCAAGGAATTGATTGGGCACTTCAATGCAGGGGTTTCCCTCCGGGGTAGAGGAAAGGTTGGTTGTTCGAAACCATGTTTCCAACCGGTGAGGACCTATTTTATCTTCAATTCTTTCAAGGCATTGTTGCCAGACGGGCTGTTGTGACTGGTGTGAGGATTCCTGGGTTATAAACATGTTATCAACATTCCTCTATCGAAATAGTTACTTGGTGTTGAAAACGCATATTTTTTTAGGTGAAACAAAAAACAGATCAGTATTGATTTATTTGTAACATATTGAATTATAATAAGTTATTTATACTTTTGAGATCGATACCGTTACGATTCAGAGTGGATTTAAACAACTTATCAACATTGTTTCCACCACTTGTCCACAAAAAGTTATCAACATTAGATTTTTATTATTGGTACATCCCAATATAATTACTATTTTAAAAAAGTCAAAGGAAAAAATTAATTTTTTTTATTTTTTTTTGAAATTGTTTTATTTGTTTTTTTTAAGGAATAAAATACGTAGCAATTCTTCAGGAAAACGGTTTTTTGCGGATGTAATCGAAGGTAGAATCAAAGTTAAAGAAAAACCTAAAGGAATTTCTCAAGGATACCGAAAACTACAAGTGAAGGGATTAAAAAACGTCACATTTCCAAGGAGGAAACCATGGCAGTGCAACCGGTAACCCAGAATGTACAGGACTATGCACACTCCCGCAGGGCCGATGCGCCGGGCTCTTTCAGAATGAATAATTTACTTAAAGAGAGACCGTCCAACAGGCCGGCAGCCGGCGGCAGCGCTGCGGTATCGTTCTCCTCAACCTCTTACTCGTCCGACAGCATGCTCCTTGAATACATGAATAAAGACGGTGATTCCGTTACGTTACGCATGGAGCATGTTGAATACCAGGAGGCCATGCTTGCCGCCGGGGGCGACGCCGACGCAGGGTACTGGAAAGACGTTGTTGAAAAGATCACCGACGAGTTTTTAACGATGAAGGAAAATATAATCCGGAAGGTCCTTGCAAGCCTTGAAGGAGAAGAAGGCGGAGGGGAAGTGGAACAGGCGGAACCGAAAGAGATTGAAGGCCTGCCGGAATACTGGAACGCGGAAAACACCTCTCAGCGAATCGTTGATTTCGCCACCTCGTTTTATGGCTTGACGCAATGCGGCGGGAAAGAGTATTATGATATGATGCGCGGCGCAATCGAACAGGGGTATACCCAGGCCATGGGTATGCTGGGGGAAATGCCGGACGAGGTGAGCAATCTTTCGAAGCGCACCTACGAACTGGCACTGCAGAAGCTTGAGGCATGGGCTGTTGAAGCCGGGATAGATCTGGGCGGGCAGGCTGAAGCTGCCGCATGAAGGCTGTAATGTCTCTTGTGCCGGCGGCACCGGCAATGGAGCTTGTTCAACTGAAGATCCGCTGAACCCGACACGGCGGATTTTTTTTGTCGTACTGATTCAGTATCCGGTTCAAAAACCCGCTTTGATTTGCAGCTTGAGTTTAAAAGCGCCTTGCTGAATGTCGTTCAATATTTTTCTTATTTCGCGCAGCTGCTCCAAAAGACCGGTTATGTGCTCGTTTTGTATCAGCTCATGTTGTTTGATTTTTAGAACTATATCGGTTAATGAGGTTACAATCCCATCAAGCTTACCGGTATACGCTGACACCGTCTCAAGTTGTTTTTCAATGGTGGCTATCTCTTCCGGCGCAACGGCGGCGATTTCATCGACAAACTTCTGTGCATTGGCGGTAAACGATTTGAGGGAATCTATCTGGGGTGAAACATCTGCATCAAGCTGGAGCGCGGCACCATGCAGTTTCCGGCTGAAGGTTTCTATCTCGGCAACGACCGCAGCAAAGGTGGCGACAAACGACTCTTTCCCGGTGGAGCCGGAAAGCATCTCTTCCGCTGTTTTTCTGTACGAAAGCGCCAGCTCCTTGAGTTTCCATGCTGATCCGAGCACATCGGATATACCCGGATAAAATGTCGCTGTAAGCGTATCTTGTTCGCTGATAAGAGCATTGCCGGGATCGCCGGTCTGTATGACGATCGACTGGTCGCCCAGGATCCCCTTGTCCGCGTTGAATACGGTGTACCCCTGATGAACGGGAAAACGATCGTGTATCTCCATGGTCACCAGCACGGCGTTGTTACTGCTGCTGATGTTTGTGATTTTTCCGACTGTTTTGCCGTTCACCACGACCGGATCGTCGATTTTCAGGTTGCTTATGCGGCTGATTCTGCAATAGCGGGTCTCTTTGGGAGAGGAGAACATCCAGATGCTATAGCCGAAAAACAGCATGATACCGCATGCGATTAAGGCAATAATTATATAACCGAGGCTTTTATCGCTCATAGGGGAAATATACGTATATAATGAATTAAATATCAAGTTTTTTCCAATACGTACCGATAGTAATAATAACGAACAGACTGTACCAGAAATCTCAATATCCTTTATTGTAATAAAAGAACGAGGCCAGTATGGGTATTTCGATAAACGGACCGTCCGGAATAGACACTACCTATATCATCGAATCGCTTGTGGCGCTGGAGTCAAAAAAGATTGATAAGGTTACCGCACAGAAAGATGCGTATCAGAAAAAAATCGATGCCTACTCCAAAATGATGGTGTTTGTGAAAGCAATAGCAACGCAGGCAGCTAAGTTAAAAAGACCGGAAGATTTTAATCTTTATTCCACAATAACCTCCAATGACGATATCGTGACGCTGAACGCCACGACCGGGAGCATCGAGGGCGCGTATGATGTGCGGGTTTTTCAGCTTGCCCAGCGGGAAAAGCTCATCAGCACCGACAAGCTGATTACGGGTCAGAATACAAAGCTTTCAGATCTGGGCGTAACTCCGGGAAAATTCAGCATTAACGGCGTTGAAATAATTGCCGATGCGGATGATACCGTTCAGGATATCAGAAGCAAGATAAACAATGCGGCAGCAGCGGACGGCACCAAACCGGGCGTTACGGCTACGGTGCTGAAAATGGCGGACAATAACTTCAGGCTTATTCTTACGGCGGCCGATACGGGCAGCAGCGGAGCGGAGTATAAGGACCTTGAGGGCGGAACCTTCCTTCAGAATCTCGGTTTTATTACCGATGCCGACGGGAATAAAG
>Ga0105099_10001068_pt1 | contig 17623 bp, 23 predicted proteins | sample PPLLak3cmMay2015_2_FD_79138 | JGI IMG/M metagenome (GOLD analysis project Ga0105099, IMG submission 79138) | Freshwater sediment microbial communities from Prairie Pothole Lake near Jamestown, North Dakota, USA - PPLs Lake P8 Core (1) Depth... | ecosystem: Environmental > Aquatic > Freshwater >... | reverse complement strand
TTTCACGTTTCACGTTTCACGTTCCCAAAAAACTCGCAACCCACTCAACCCGTAACCCTAAAACACTACAACTTCTTCACCTCGGACACGCCTTGCGGCACTCCCAGCACCCATATACTTCTTTTCCCCTGGGAAGTTTGGTCATAACATTGGTCCGGCACAATTTTTGGGTGACCTTGCCCGGAGCAATGGCCTTCACCGGGCACGCCTCGATGCATTTTGTACACCCGTCAATACAAAATTCTTCTTGTACCAGCGGATCGGGTTCCAGCGCCAAATCCGTGATGACCGAAGCCAATAAAACCCGATTACCGTAAGCCGGAGTCAACAAGAGCGTATTTTTTCCCATGCGTCCCAAACCGGCCGCCTGGGCCGCGTGCTTGTGCGATAAATTACCACGGCCGTAAGTGTTTTCAACTTCCCAATGATCATAAGGCGCGTCCGCGAGCATAGGTATGGCCCGGCCCCCTTTTTGTTCCAAATAATTGGCGACATCCACGGCAATGTGATCCAGATAGTTGTAGATGGACAGCATCGTGCTGCCGTAATTGGCAGGCCGGCTGAACAAAGCTCCGGCCGGAAAACACTTTGCCAGGGATATAACGCTTTTGGCGCCTTTCAAAGAATCCTCTGGCCGGGAGCCTGCCGGCGCTTCCGCCAGCCGCTCCACCGAAGTAATCCCAACCAAGTCCGCGCCCCGTTCGCGGGCGAATTGTTTGATGGCTTGTTCCATTTGAATCTCCTGCTGCTTTTCTATCATAGTCCCATTTCGCGATTGATCAGAATCACTTTTATCCGTCCCGGCGGATAGGACTTTTCCGTAATCACCCAGGTATTGCAAATGCGATCCGGACTCTTGCAATCCATGCAATAGGATGTTTTCACGCACGGAGTCTTCAAATCCGGATGGCGCATGGCATTCACCGGCGCGGCATAGTCCTTGATCCGTTTCATGGCCTCGTCCAAATCAGCGACGATCTTATTCCGCCCGACTGTAATGACCACATGACGAGGACCGAAGGTCAGGGCCGCCACGCGGTTGCCCACTTGATCCAGGTTCACCAGCATGCCGGTTTCGGTCACTGCGTTCGTGCCGGTCAAAAAAAGATCGACTAAAAAGGCTTTTCTACGTCTTTCAATGACCTCTGCCCGCGAAACCGACTGGTCGAATGTTTCCAAAAAATCGATTTCGGGATTGCTCCTTAATTCATCCAAAATGCCGACGGCCTGTAAGGTCATCGAATCGCCCCAGGAAGCGGTTCGCGCGCCAATTTTAGGCAGGATTTGCCCGAGGATAATCTCTTTTGCTGCCGCCGGGGTTTCCGCTATATAAGCTTCAAAATGATTCTTCTCCAAAGCTTGTCTGCACTTCTCCAAACGCAACCGTCCATAATGTTCCCGCGGGTCATCCATTATGTTTTCTCCTTTTCAGGTTTCACCCTTTGCCCGGGAGCGGATGTTGAACGGGAAGAATTGACCAGAACGACTCCCAGCAGAATGATCGCCGTGGCTACAAAGACCGCAGGATTCACCGGTTCGTTCAGGATCAGCCAGCCGAAAAAGACCGCCACCACCGGATTCACATAAGCATACATCGCCACTTTGGCGGCCGGCAATTTAGCCAAAGCATATATAAACGAACTGTAGCCGATAATAGACCCGAAGACCACCAGGTAGGCAATAGCCAGCATTCCGTTGACGTGGAACGTGAACCGCTGATATTGACCCAATACGGCTCCGGCCAGCATGAAGATGATGCCGGCAATGAACATTTGCATAACCTGAACGCCGACGCGGATGGCGAGATAAGTGGTCCCCCAAAAAAAACAGATCGCGCACCAGGCGCCGTAGGCTTTTATTTTTTCGTCTCTGGACATGGAAAGATTGATTACTTTTCCTCCTAACAAGCTTCTTAACGGCTTGAAAAAAAATCGCTTTGCATCGTTATATTAAAGAAGCCAGAATCCAGAAGTCAGAATTCAGAATTAGGACTCAATCCCATTAACCGAAAAACCGTCAGTTTCTTTATTCCATCTTCTGGATTCTGACTCCTGGCTTCTGAATTCTGTTACGGAACTATAAAAGCTTGCAAATATCATGTCAATTGAATAAAATCGAATTTCTTATTCAGAATTTATGATAATAAAGGTTTTATTGATCCTAAAAACCGTAGGATCAAAAAACCTGCATTCCGGCAGGGATTGCCGGAATAAAATGCGAACGATTGGAAACGGTAATATTTCTCTTTCATTTATTGACCATTTTTTGTCGATAAGGTTGAGGTCCTATATGGATACAAGCGCCCTAAAAATTTTTTATGCCGTGGCTGAGGAAGGCAGCGTTTCCAAAGCAGCCGGCCGCTTAAATTGCGTCCAATCCAATGTCACCACCCGGATCCGCCAATTAGAGGACGAGCTGGGTGTCAAGCTTCTGTACCGCAAAAAAAGGGGCATGGAATTGACACCCGACGGCTTGACTTTGCTGGATTACACCCGCCGGGTGCTCAAACTCATGCAAGAAGCGGAACAAGCCGTGCGCGAATCCGACCAAGTAAAGGGCCCTTTATCGATTGGATCACTTGATTCCACGGCTGCCGTGCGCCTGCCCAAAGCGGTCAGCCGCTTTGTCCTGGAGTATCCGGAAGTCGATTTTTCCGTCAAAACCGGTTCGACCGATACGCTGCTGCAAATGGTCCTGGATTACAAACTGGACGGCGCTTTTCTGCTCGGTCCGGTCGAACATGCGGAGTTGACCCAGGAAACCATGTTCATTGAAGAGTTGGTAGCCTTGACGGCGCCTCATATCAAAACACCGAGCCAACTGAAAAACCCGACCCTCATGGTTTTTTCCAAGGGTTGTAAATACCGATCCGCTCTGGAAGCCTGGTCGCATCGGCAAGGATTGGCGCCTTTAAAAATCATGGAGTTCGGCACCCATGAAGGCATCCTGGGCTGCGTGGAAGGGGGCCTCGGCATCACCCTCTTTCCCCTTTCCCTGATCAAGCGCCTCAATTATTTGGACAAGCTTACGATCCACCGCCTGCCCGAAGAGCATCGCCATATGTCGATCGTTTTCATGCGCCGCAAGGACGCGGTCGCCACCAAAGCCCTGGAAGCGTTTCTGAACATTATTCGGGAAGAGAACAAGACATCGGCATGATTGACCCCCAACACTGCATCTCTATCTTGGCAATTGCCGCCCATGAAATCCCCGGTAGTAACTATTAAATTCTAAAAGTCGAGATCCCCTTGAAAGGGAAGAGGGGGATTTTATCATTGAATCGTAAAACTTGAACGGTATACGGTGAACCCCGGAACATTAAAATCCGGTCTTTATCCGCTCTGCAGCTTCGCGCCTGTTTCCTTGATCGCCTGAATCAACCGATCCACATGTTCTTTAACGGTGCGGGGATTGATAATGGTCGTGCGCAGCAGGCGCTTGCCCGCAAACACGGTCGTTGTGATCCAAGCTTGGCCCGTCCGGTTCAGAGCTTCGCGAACCTCCAGGTTGAACGCGTCGACGGCTTCCCTGTTTCTTCTCTTTAAGGGATCGGGGACATACTGAAAACATAAAATATTGCACTGCGGATCGTGCAACGGCTCGAAATCCGGATCTTCCCGCAGGCGTTCATACAGATAGCGGGTCATTTGCACGCAATGCTCCATCATTGCGCCGAAATAGCGAATCCCGTAATGCTGGAGGCACACCCAGAGTTTGAAGGAATCAAACCCGCGCGAACACTGGATGGTGCGTTCGCCGAGATTCAGGCAGCCCAAATCCCGCTGGGTTTTCTGAAAAAGATAAGGGGCGGCCACGTTAAAAGTCCGGTCCAAATGCTTCTGATTTTTCAACATCACGGTTCCCAAAGACATGGGCATGAACATCATCTTATGCGGGTCGAGACTGATCGAATCGGCTCTTTCGAGCCCTTTCAGCAACGGTTTCATTTTCTCCGAAAAAACAAAGGCCGCGCCGTGTGCGCCGTCGACATGCAACCATAAGTCGTATTCTTCGCAAATATCGGCGATTTCATCCAGGGGATCAAAAGCGCCGACCGGCGTGCAACCCGCAAGGGCCGTTACCAGAAAGGGTTTTTTCTTTTCCGCCAGGCACTGCTTAACGGCGCGCCGCAGACGATCCGGGTCCATCCTGAAATCCGGCGTTTCCTCGACCCGCACCAAATTTTGCGTGCCGAGCCCTAAAATGCCGAACGCCCGCTCGACCGAATAATGACTGCGCGCCGCGCAAAAACCGATCATGGGCTCTGCAACCCCTTGCCGCCAAATATCAAAACCCGCCTTGATCGTGCGCCCGACCATGATCCCGGTGAGGTTGGCGGCCGTGCCGCCGGAAACAATCGTACCGTCACTTTGTCGGCCGTACCCGACCGCATCGCACAGCCAACGCATGATCCGCTTTTCAATCATGGTCCCGGTCGGCGACATCTCAAAAATAGCCAGTCCCTGGTTCACGGCGCTGCCCAGCCCCTCGGCCAAAGCCGATAAAATGAGGGGATGGGAAACCTGATGTCCCATGTACATGGGGCTGGCCATATTCTGGGCATATTTCAGAAAAAGATCCCGGATTTTCCCCAGCACTTCATCCAACTCCCGGCCCTCGGCAGGCATCGGTTCATCGAAAAAAGCGTGACTTTGATCCGGCGGCAGATAGTGGACTACTTTCTGATCAGTATTCTGGACGCGATCCATGTACTCGGCCATCGCATCAATGAACCGGTAACCGACGGTTTTGATTTCCCCGGGATCGACTGTTTTCCTGAAATCATTGAATTTTTTCATGACGATCTTCCCTCAATAAATGACATTCCCTGACTAGAAACCATGAACGGCGGAATCATTTAGAAAAACACTTTTTCTCCATCCGCCGGGATCAACATCTGCTCCGGCCCGATGCCCTGGGCCTCGGCATATCGTCGCAATTCCGCGCGCGTAACCGTGGCATGATCCAAGGCCTCCATATGGATCGCCGCGACTTTACTTTGGGGAGCCGCCCGGCAGACCGCCACGGTCTGGGCCGCATCCATCACGATCAGGACCTGCTTGCCCCAAACCGCGCCGCAGGAATGGGTCAGAATCACCTCCGGCTTGACTTCTTTAATGACCTGGGCCACGGGTTCGCACCAAATCGTGTCGCCGGTCCAGTAAACCAAGGGTTCGCCTTTGGCTTTGAAAATAAATCCGGACACCGTGCCCATATCGCTCAAGACTTCGCCACTCCCATGCTGCCCACTAGTGCGCAGGATCGTGATTCCGCGCCATTCCATCCGCTCCTGAATCGGCAGCACTTCCCTGAATCCCATTTTACGAATGGGTTCCGCGTCTTCAGGTTGACAGATCATAGCCGTGTCCTTGGGCAATAATTCCTGGGCCAAGGGATCGAAATGGTCCGAATGCAGATGGGAAATGATCGCCATTTCCATTCCGGAAATTGCCTCTTGCGGCGAACAGGGCAAATCCGTCAGCGGATTGAGTGATTTACCCGTAAAAGACGGCCTTGAATGCTTGGCCGCCAGATAAGGATCCGTGATGAATTTGTGACCGCCGTACTGGTATTTGACCGTTGCATTACGAATGAGTTGCATTTGCATAATATGCCTCGCCTAAAAAGGTTAATAGACTGAAGCTGTTTAGACTATAGCAAAACATAATTGAAATCCGTAATTAATAAGGTCAATCTATTTCTTAAATTCTTCCTACAGCCTAAATCGCTACAGCCTTCAGCCTTCCTTTAGAATCCCATCATATCCTTAATATAATCGGCTTTCTCCTTGCTCGTCAACAATTCCAGCAGCAGAAAAGCCACATCCATGGCCGTCGAAGGATTCCAGGAGGTAATAATCCCGGAGTCCATGACCACCGGCTCGTTCTTGACGATCGCGCCGAATTCGGCCAAGGCCTTCTGACGTCGGCCGCCCATCCTGTTATAAGTCGTAGCCTGCTTGCCTTTCAATATTCCGCTTTTGGCGACCGACAAGGCTGCCACGCAAATGGAAGCAATGATTTTCCCTTTTTCATGGAAGGCCCGGATCAGGTTTAGGAATCTCTCGTCATACGCATCCTGATAAAACCCGTATTCCTCAAATCCACCCGGAATCGCCAAGGCCTCGAAATCGTCCACGTTGATCTGATCGATGGTGAAATCCACGATCATTTTCTGGTCAAAGGTGCTCTTGACTTCCTTGGTCAAACCGCCGGTGAATAATTGCGTATTACGGTCGCCATCCGCCAGGTTCCAACCGATCACGTCGATAAATACGCAGGCTTCATAAGTCTCGAATCCATTAGCCAATAACAATAGTACTTTTTTCATAAGAACCGCCTTTCTGCCAAGGAAATAAAAAACCTTATGGAATGAGCAACGGCCTGGCTCTGATGCGCCATGATGAAGCCCTACATCTGGAAAAAAAAGGTCATGTCGTAATTTAAAATAAGGTCGAGATCAAGTCCCTTTGCAATCGGCTTATTTACCCGAACGCAAAAAAGACCTCCTGATCCAGTGCATTCCGAAGGTGACCAAAGAGATCTGAAGGAAAAACTTACAGGAAATGATCCGCTATTTATTTCTCTTCCAATTGCCGCAGTGTTGCTTTAAGCACCGGCAACCGCTGTTTATCCTTTAGATCAGTTGAATTTTTTTTAAGATCGATTAGCATTTTAAGATCCAACACCCTTAAGGTGTGACCTCTAAAATCAATTTTCACGGTATAATCCAAAAGATCGTTATAAGATCTTCCTTCTTCAATGACGGCCAAGACATCTATAGGCCCAAGCCGTGTCGTGAAAAGCGCATGGCCCTTCCCCGACAGCTCGTCCCTTTTGGGCTTGATCAGCTTATCGTCCAAACGTCGATAAAAGGCATCGACCGAATCAAGAAAGGCAAGTAGTTTGTCTATATTCTCAGGAGATTGGTTGTGGACGATATCCACATCCATCGTAGTGACCGGGGCGCCTTGGACAACAGCGGCGAGACCCCCAACCAGGATAAAATCGACACCGGCTTTTAGAAGCTCATCAAGAGCCAGGCTTAAATTCGGATTCATCGGTTTTTCGCCGTTTAAAGGCATCTCTCAACTCCAAAATGGTCTGAACCATTCTATCATTGGCCAGCAATCGCTCTTCGGGCGACATCCTGATGAATGCGGCGATCAAACTCTCGTCCACGCCCGATTCGTTGACAATCTTATCATCCCGGTCTTTGGTCATTTGATCTCTTTAGTCCTAAAAAAATCCGCGCATCATATTTCACATCGGGTCATCGATTATCCCTTCCTTAAAGAGGGCTTTTCAAGCATGATAATATCATTTAGGTCGTTTATTATGAAACTGAGAAACCATAATCCGACCATTAAAGCAATCTGAGGTAAGGAAGATGAAATGAAAAAAATGATCTGATACTTATCTCTATATTTTTATTCCTTGGCAGGATATGTCTCTTGAATGACTTCTGCAATTAACTCCGCGATAAACAGATCATGCTCATCCTTTAATCCAAAAATACCGCTATGCGAAGGATCGTTCTCCTCGGGTTTATGCTTAACCGATAATTTGCGATGGTCCTGGCTTCTATTATACACATAATCTACCATTTTTCCGGTTTGCAAAACAGCAATTTTAGCATCAACACCGATGCGCAATTTTTTCTGAAGGGCATCACGTATCCTTTGCATCTCCTTCTTGCGGTCATAAAATCGAAAATATTCCAACCAATTAACGGAAAGAAATTCCTCACTAGAACGCAGCATAAAAGCAGTTCGCATCACTCTCCCCTCTTCTGAAATCCAAGAGCGCTTACAATATCTGCAAATATGGTCTTGAGGTTTAATTTCTAAGGTTTCTACCGAAGAATCCATGAAAGAATACCATATGGTTTAATAATATCCAATACTGAATCTATTGATACACTCCCTGATACTCTTGCAACTCGCTCAGGATGTTTTGGGTCTGGCGCAAACAGTGCAAAATATGTATCATTTTTTGATAAAAATTCTATAGCAAAATTTTGATCGGGCCCTATTCGCCATTCCACCAGAATATTCTTAGATGGTGTTAAAGCAATATCCGGATATCCAAATCTTTCATCCTGTGCAAAAAATTTTAAAAAGCATTCCATTGATTGAGATGATATGGCAATTTCATCCGGATCATCTTCTTTGGAAACATCATATAAATATTGAAGGCGATTGGCAATACGTTGGGCATGTTCAAGCTTTAAAGATTTTGGAATATTTTTAATCACCGACAATGCTTTGTGATCATCATCGATATATATTTCATCAATTTGATCAAAAGGACTTCCTGAAGATGGAAAAGGGATGATTTCGCATTTTATTGGATCCGTTCTCGAAGATTTTAATGCTTTCGGCAGGCTATTATTGGCAATTATGTCCTTGTAGCAATAATCTGGCCTATTCGGGTGGTTTATAACAGTTGCAGCATTATCGGCTTCTTCGCCCCAACTAAAATCAAAATCATCGTTAATCGAGCTTGCAGTCCGCATCACACATCTCGCTCCCAAATCATCTTCTGTGTATTTAAATTTGTCAAATCCGCAAAACCCTTAACAATCCATACATGGGCAAGATCAAACCAATCCCAAATAGCATCTTCAGAACGATCTTCACCCAAGCCGCGGACTGTAATTTCAAGAATAAAAAGCGGCTGGTTATCGGTTTTCCTATTTGCAAAATCCAACTTAACGTGAAGACGTCCTTTTTTATTTGGTAATTCAAATCCGGTTTGCCAATTCATAAATTGCGGCTCCGGAAAGAATCTATTGTTTTTTGATCCCCAATTTAAGTCATTCAACACATTGTTGATATCTGAAACCGTTTCCCAACCTTCTCCCTTGGGGATATGATTAATATAGGTCAATTCACACTGGCTTGGGTTGATATTTGGAAGTTTTTCTTCCTTAAGAAAATTCCGAAAAAGAGTAAAATATGCCTTGAAGGTTTCGATAACCTTTATATATCGCGGGTAGGATTCTTCTTCACCCATCTTTCGCCAGTTATAGAAAAACAGATCTTTTTGTAATTGGATAAGAGCGTCTTTTCTTTCATTAATAAACCATGTTCTTGGGAGTGGTGGAATCAAATCAAGAAGAATTTCTGGATTTTCCGGCGTTCTTTTTTCACCAGTTGAATATTGTAATGGAGCCGCTTGTTCAACAATGGGAAATTGCTCTCGAATTTTATTCCAAAATAATCCGAAATGAGTGGTTTTAAAATCCATAATCCGAGGGAAGATAATTCCACACGCCACCTCGATAACGGGGGGTTTTTTATAATTAGGGAGTTCATTGCCGATTTTCTCTACCATATGCTCATATTCACTTTCTTATTTAATCGAAATTCTTAAAGTATCACACTTTATACTAATTTATATAATTATAATATATCTAAATCAAAGATTAAATTATTTTCATTAATTTTACAAAATTAAATATAGATAGAGATCCAAAATCTTTTACAATTTATCATTTAGTATAATGTCAAAAACAAAAAAATCCTTCTTCTAATAATAATCATATTGAAAACTATTTAATATAGAATTCCATTCCGGTTCAAAAAAAATGTTATGGCCTTAAAACCCTATAATTATTCAATTATAACAGAGAGATAATATAAAAAAATCCTCAATATTCATAATTTAGACAGATTTTATCATTCTTACCCGCTTTGAATTTTATTGCGTTTATCCCGATACGCCCTGGGAGTGAGGCCGGTCCAGCGCTTGAATGCCCGGTCAAAGGCGCTCTGCTCGGCAAAGCCGAGCAGGAAGGCGACATCGCAGATCGTCGTGTCCGGCCGGCGCAGGCTGCGCTGGGCGATCTCCAGCCTGACCTGGTCGAGGAGCGCCTGAAAAGTCGCGCCCTCGGCCGACAGCTTGTTCTGAAGATGACGGGGACTGAGCGCCAACTCGCGTGCGGTCGCGGTTAAGCCCGGCTTCTCTCCCTGCAACACCTGTTTGCCGATCAGGTTTCTGACCCGCTCGGTCCAGGTTTCAACCGGCCGCAACCGCCGCAGCCGTTCTTGCGCAAGCAGTTCGAACTGTTCCAACAATTCCCGGTTGGCCAGAAAAATCGGCCGCTCCCAATCGTCGGCGGCGATGACCAACTCGTTTTGTTTGGAACCGAAAACCGGCCGGCGTCCGAAAATACGGCAATGCACGGTCGTATCCGCCGGGCGTGAATGAACGAAACGGGCTTCAAGGCCAATCGCCCGCCCTTCCGATAAAGCGCGCAAAGTCAAAGCCAGATGCGCCAGCAGACTTTCCGCATACTGCCGGTCAAATGCCGGAGTGTCTTGCATGGGCTCCAAAGCCATGTGCACGCGCCCCCCTTGCCGCTCCAGGCGCGGTTTCACGAAGTCGTTGGCGAGGTCATGATAACGGACCAGCTTTGCCAGCGCGCTGCCGATGGTGGAGCTGTTCAGCATCACGGCTGAAAGGATATCGCCGCGCGGAAAGCGATGCGTTGCCTCTGCAAAATGCAGCCCGAAATCCGCATCATGGGCTTGGCGAAAGACCTGTTGCCAAACCGCATCGTACTGCGCAACCGGAATGCGCGCCTCCTGATTGCCTTTTTCCGGGTCCGGCAGTTGAATGCCGGCCTGCGCGCAAACCGCTGCCCGATCGATATGAACACCTTCCGCATATCTCAGCAAGGCATACAGTATATGGATGGAGACGGAAGCCCGGTGTTTGGTCGTCATTTCTCAAGTTAAATCACGGATTGCGTAAAAAGTCAAAAAACGTGCGTTTTAAGGCAAGACCCGGCGACCCAATAACGCTATTCTTGGTTTAATTTTCTATTCGGAGATCCGCATGAACGATCCTTTACTCTTGGGCTTTTGGCGTTTCATCTTCCCGATCTCCCGCATCATCTGGGAACGGCAAATGCGCGGCGAGCCTACGCGCCTCGATTTTATGTCCGCCGGCCATCACCGCGTTCGTGATTTTGTCGTAACCGAGTTGCCGCGCACCGGAAAACCTCTGGAGCCGGCCGATATCGCGCGCGCCTTGACCCTGCCGATTGAACGGGTATTGGAAATCCTGGACGAGCTCGAACAAAACATGACCTTCCTGTTCCGGAATCCGCAGGGCGCGGTCGAATGGGCTTATCCGGTGACAACCGCGGCCACGCCGCACCATGTTACCTTCAGCACCGGCGAGCGCATCAACGCCGCCTGAGCCATTGACGCAATGGCGACGCCCTTCGTGCAAGGACAATTACGCAAAGAACCATTGACCTGTTTTATCGAATCCGAATGCGGCCATACCCGCCGGCCCCTGCACATCGAGATCGACAGCGATCTGGAATATCGGGTGCGCGAAGCCGATGCCCGCCCCATGATCTACGTGCCCTTGTTGAATTTCGATAAACTAAAAGATAACAGCATTACCGATAAATTCTGACGCAAGTCCCTCTTCTTCCGGTCGGAAGAACAAGCCAAAGCCCATCGCCGCTACGGTCGCGAGCGCGGGATCTACCTGACTCTACCTCAGAGCGTTATTCTGACGCGCGTCTTCCAAAGCGCGCTCTTCGGTTTTCCGCGTGACGTTGAATGAACTAGTTTCGAAGCACAGGGTGGAACAAACCACCTGTCGCCCGCAACAAATTTAAATAATCAAGACCTGCCATCCGATGAACATGAGCATGTGCCGAGAGTTGGCCATACTCCGCAAGAACAGCTATATTGAACGGTTTTTCCCGGCGACCAAACAATTACAGAAACATAAAAAACTTTTTAAACCTTGCAATAAGATTAGGCGTCAGACCTTGCACGTGAATTACTCATCCAAAACATGAGATCCGTTCATCTTTTGTCCAAAAGCAGCTACAAAAAACAGAAGAAAGGAGATAAGATCCCCTATGTCCTCCGAAATTTCCCTTAAGGGTGGCTTAGGGCAATCTACAGCACTGAAAGGGCCCCCAGTTGTATTTGACGGATAACGAAAAAGTTCATTTTTTGAATCTTGAATAGCCACCGATAAAAATTGATACGACCAATATTTAATAGTAATTTTTCCAATCTTCTCTATTATGATCTGAATATATTGCCTTACAATACTTTTATCTATTTCAAGACCCTTTGATGCAAACAACAATGTCTCATCATCAAGGCTTAGAAGTTCAGATCTTACTTTAATAAAAATAGTACTTATATCATGGTGCAACAAGACTCTTCGCTTCTCTCCTAACGCATAGGAAAAAAATTTCAACATTAGTTCAATACCATGGTGAAGATTATAAATTAGCGGAGAGAACAAAATATTATACGTTCTTACATTAGAAGAGCAGGCCTTAACAAGACATTCTGCGGCTTCAAAGTATGAAAAAGAATACCCATACCATTCGTAAATGCGATTTTGTTCATGCAAGTATTTAACGACATTATTCATTTTGTGCCTTCATTAACCTTCTAAAAGAGCTTAACTTTAAAATTGTTACTTAAATATTATAATCATATAGAAAAAACGGCGCCTGGCTTTGAAAAATGAAATTAAACGGCATTCGGATTTCCATTGCATAAAACTCGAAATCACTTTTTTATAATTTCGATATTCAAGAATTGATATCATAACCCTAAGTAATCAGCCTTTATTCGACGTCTCTCCTCTCAACCGCCGTTTTGTTTCCTTACTCACAAACAATTGACTGTCAACAGGAACGGTTTCCTTAGTGCCGTTGGGAAGCATGGCGACGATGTTCCATTTGCCTCCACCGGCGAAACTAAAGCGCTCTTTCGAGAATGTAACCGTTAAACGTTCTTCGGTTTCATCCGGCCGTCGCACGAGCGACTCGTCCGAAAACGGTTCAAAAATACCGCTTTCAGAAGTGGTGGCAAGAAGAGGCAGCACAACTAGGCCCCGGCCCTTGATTAAAAAGCGATCTTTCACAGTAAGCAATAATTCGATTTCGTTCATTTCAATACCTTATTCGAATTAATTTAATCAAGCCTCTTCCGGCGCAAACTTTACCAGCCTGATGCTCGTCTCCCACAATTCCAGCGCTTTTTTCGTATCATAAGACTCTTTTGAGGAACGTTCCTCGTTCATCCCCGAGTAATACTTGCCGGTGACGGTTTCCAGAGCCGGGTCCAGCACGAGCCTGGCCAGGGCTTTTCCGGAATCCTCCACGCGGTTCATGGGCATGAAAAAGCGTGAGATGGGACGCAGGATCGGCAGAACATAATTCCAGGCAAAACGCTGGACCGCATTGTAATCCCGCGCCAAGCCGGTGCCCGGCATGAGTCCCGGGTTAAACGCATTCACGGTCACGGGCTTTTGGTTTGTGCTCAGCCCTTGCTTCTCAAGCCGCCGGGATAACTCATAAGCAAAATAGAGATTGCAGAGTTTCGATGTGGTATATCTCTGCCGGCCCAAAGCACTGCCTTTTAACGCTTTAGGAGAACTTGTTTCTTTGTCCGGCCAAGCCGATAAAGTCGCATTCTCATAATGCGGCGACGGCATGCCGGTCTTTTTCTCGGGATCGTGCGTGTCGCTGCTTACGACCACGATCCTGACCGAAGCCGCCAAATGCTTCAGAAGCAGGTTCACCAGTAAAAAGTGTCCCAGATGATTCACTCCGAAAGTGGTTTCAAAGCCGTCCTCGGTAAACGTCGTGCCCGACACAACCTGAATACCCGCGTTGCAAACCAACGCCCGCAAGGGTGGAAAACCTTGCGCGCTAAACTCCTCGACAAAATTACGGATCGATTTCAGGGAAGCCAAGTCCAAAGTCAGCGCTTCAGCCGGCGAATTGGTTGCCGTTGCATTTAATAGCTTTGCAGCTTCAGATATTTTCTCTTTGCTCCTACCCGCAATAACGATCCGCCACCCCTGCTCTGAAGCGGCGATGCATTTCGCGCATTCATAACCCAATCCCGTATTGCCGCCGGTAATAATAACTGTTTTATCAGACATTTCTTATTAGCCTTCCGGGAAAGCCGTCAATAGATCTATATTACTTATGTATATTATTTAAAATTATGTATAATTTATCAAAAATATTCATAACTGTATATAAAAAATTTTTATCAGAAAATAACCGTTGCATTATCCTTGAAAATTGAACACAATACGTTCAATTTTCAAGGATAAAACCGATGATTGAACGTCATGACCTTGTTAAAAGGATTCAAAAAAGTCTCGACCGCAGCCGGATAACCGCCCTTCTCGGCCCCCGGCAATGCGGAAAGACCACATTAGCTAAAAAAATTTCAAATGAAAAGGTCAGTCATTATTTCGATTTGGAAGATCCCGTTGACGAGGCCCGCCTGGAAAATCCGCAATTTACTTTGCGAAACCTGGAGGGCTTGATCATTATCGATGAAGTGCAACGCAAACCTGAGCTTTTTTCCCTATTAAGAACCCTGGCAGACCGCGACCCCTTGCCGGCGCGCTTTCTGATTTTGGGCAGCGCCTCTCTGGATTTGGCACGCCATTCCTTGGAGTCATTGGCGGGCCGGGTGGAGTTTGTCGAAATGGACGGGTTCGACCTTTCCGAGATCGGTTTCGAGCATTATGAAAAATTATGGGTGCGGGGCCGATTTCCATTGTCGTTTTTAGCCGCAAACGACGAGGACAGTGTTGTCTGGCGTGAAAATTTCATTCGCACTTTTCTGGAAAGGGATTTACCGCAAATGGGTGTTTCTCTGCCGGCCGCTACAGTGCGGCGGTTTTGGACCATGTTGGCCCATTATCACGGCCAGGTTTGGAATGCTTCAGCCATCGGAGTTTCTCTGGGTTTGTCCCATACGACCGTTCGCAGATATCTGGATATTTTAAGCGGAGCCTTGGTTCTGCACCAACTGCCTCCCTGGATCGATAATGTTAAAAAAAGGCTGGTAAAGTCGCCCAAAGTATATATTCGCGATTCCGGAATAATACACAGCCTCCTGCATTTGCCTAGCCGGCAGGAACTGCTCGGTCATCCCAAGCTGGGAGCTTCCTGGGAGGGGTTTGTTCTGGATCAAGCTTTAAATTTTTTCGGCAGCCGGGACATATTTTTTTGGGCTACGCACGCCGGCGCGGAAATAGACCTGGTTTTACCGCGCAAAGGGAAACTTTGGGGATTCGAGTTCAAGTTTGCCGACGCCCCGCGAATCACCAAATCCATGCGTAACGCGCTTGCGGAACTGAATCTGGAAAAACTCTGGGTGGTCTATCCCGGCGAAACGGATTACCAAATTCATGATAAGATTGAAGTCATCGGTTTGAGAACCATGGCTAAAATAGTATTTTAGTTTTTGGATCGTATTTCCAACATGAGTTTAATCAACATTTTAGCGGTTTTGAAGGAGGCTGTATCCGTTACCATCAAATAAACCGCGTAGCCCTCCGGATGCTTTTTGGCCGATTCTATTTCCTTCAGTATTATTTCAGGCAACTTGGAAGAAAGAAGAACATTCTTCTCTTTTTCCCTTACCCCCAAGGTGACAAGAAAGGAGTCTTGCAATGGCGATAAATAGAAAAGAGCTTTCTTTGAATCGGCCGTTTTGAATTGCCAACCAAAATTTTTCCCGTAAAAATGCCATTCATGCATGTAACCGGCGTGAAACCCGCTCATTTCCAAGAAATATTTAAAGGTTTTGCCGAGCACGCGCAGCAATTCTTTTTTATTGGGACAATTTTCCTTTTCTCGAAACACGCTTGATTTCATTAAGGCCTCCGCGAACTTCAGAGCCTGCCTGAACTGATTGGGCTTCTTTTCTTGCTATAAATTCCATAATAAGCCCGATGCGGTTTGAGTTTCTTTTCGAGATCTTCACGGTCAAGAACTTCCCAAATGTTCAAGCCGACTGTGGGGTCATCCTGAAGGCAATGCGTCGACTTGGTGAAGCCGGGGCCGAGCGCGCCTGCTTGCAATTTCTCCCCGAATTCCTTCAGTTTAGTGATGTCGATTCTGACTTTTCCAAAAAATAACACACAGCCGATATTTTTGGCAATGGCATAAACCCAGGTATACAACCGGCTCCGGCCGTCGAATTCGGCAATATGGCGGCAGACCTGCAAAAAAGTTTCCTGGACAATGTCTTCTGCATCCTCTTTATTTCCGGACAGGCGCAAGGCAAGCTGATAGATTTTTTTGCCATAGGATTCATATAAGGCTTGAAATCCGGCTGCCTGCCCCTGTTTCAGGCTTTGGTTCAGTTCGATTTCATCCATCCTTTTTCCGCCCTTGAAAACGTGTCATTTAAAAAGAGCCGCGCCATTTTCCTTACCTCCGCATGCGGATCTTTCAGGGCTTTTTCCATGACCGCCGGCGATACTGCCTGACCGATCTGCCCCAAGCTGCGAATAGCCTCCCAGCGCAGCGCCGGAACCGAACTTTCAAGCACAACCGCTTCCAATAGTCCCCGAATTTCTAAAGAAGAAAAGGCTTGAAAAGCGCGCAGCAGTTTCCAGATGATCAAGGGGTCCTCGTCATATTTCCGATACAGCTCTAACAAAACCGCTTCAGGGGACCAATCATTATGATAAAACGCGATATACCCCATAGCGTCAATCGCCTCTAAAAGGCTTTCCCGTTCCAATTGCGGGCTCGCCTTTTGCAACTCTTGCAATGCCGGCACGCCGATCTTTATCAGTGTACGGGAAGCCAAATCCCGAGGCAGCGGATAATTTTTCTTATAAAACCCTTGCTGGGGGAGTTTCCGATATTGATTCGCGCCTATTTTTCCCAACAACTCGATCAAATACGGAATAGCGGGTTGGCCGATCATTCCCAAAGCTTCGCTGATCGCGATCCGGGTATAGAGCGCCTTTTCCTTGCCCAATTGCTCACACAAAGAGGCAATCGCCTGCGGGCAACGCCTTTGGCCGAGAATAACCGCGGCCGCCGTTCTTTCCTGGGCTTTAACGCCGGTGAGCAGCAAAATTAAATCATGATCCGCATGCGCGGAAAACCGGGTCTCAAAATCGCGGGATAGTTCTCCGCGTCTAATCCTGTTGGTTGCTTTGTCTCTAATAATTTTATTTCGGGCCCGGTTGACCATATAAAGCCGCATACTTCTTTAATGTTTCGACATGCATGGGATAAAACCGCTCCGGAAAAGATGCCAAGTCCCGGGACAGCTCCGCAATGGAAACCCAGCGGAGGTTGCGGGTCTCATTGGTCTTGCGCGCCACTTCTCCCGCCACCCGGCAGATAAAAATCTGAACCATGATCGGGTAAACTCCTTTTAGGTTTTGCGCCGAAGAAAAAGGCGTGTAATGCAACACTTGATAACCGGCGTTTTCATAAACAACCGCTTCCTTTTCTCCCTCGATTTTCAGAACCTCCAGACCGGTCTCTTCGCGGACCTCCCGCCGTAGACAATCAAAAATATTTTCGAATTCCCGGATCTTGCCGGCCGGAATTTCAAGCAGGCCGGTTTCGGCCGGGGCCTCGGCTTTGCAACGTTCTTGCAGCAAAATATGCCTGATGGATCCGATTTCTTTTTCCAAAATCCCGCCCGCACCGGGAACGGCGAATTTCTCCGTGGTCATTGTTTCTCCTGTGCTCCGATGTTCAGTAAGTCATGGAAAGTTGTTCAATTATTATAAATATCCAAGGCTATGCAGCGAAGCCCGTAACTGTTTTGGTGATTCATAGTGAA
>Ga0105099_10001067_pt1 | contig 17635 bp, 17 predicted proteins | sample PPLLak3cmMay2015_2_FD_79138 | JGI IMG/M metagenome (GOLD analysis project Ga0105099, IMG submission 79138) | Freshwater sediment microbial communities from Prairie Pothole Lake near Jamestown, North Dakota, USA - PPLs Lake P8 Core (1) Depth... | ecosystem: Environmental > Aquatic > Freshwater >... | reverse complement strand
TACGTTCCTTTCGAGCCCTCGCCGAACAAGGTATTCGACGCCATCCGCCAGAAACCCCGTTTCGACGAACCCTTCGTTCGACCCGAAACGAAGGATTTCCTCGAGGCGAACGGACCCGCCGGGGAGTCTTTTATGGGTCGCGAAGATCGTCGCCTTTGCAAGGTTCGACTTCCCCGCCGTGTTGTCCCCGGTGATTGCAATTTTCCCGCGGTAAAGACGCCAGTCGATAAGGGCGTCTTCGAACTGGCGATAATTCCGGACCCTTGTAAACAGGGGAACGAAAGACCGCCGTTCCGTCCGGGTCCATTCGGAAAAAGATTCCGTTTCGAGAAGGACCCGGGCCCGACCCGCCCCGGGATGATCTTCGAGCCCGGACGTCCGAAGGAATTCGTCGAAGAGAACGGTCGGGGATAGTTTGCCTCCGACCGATTCGGTCGTTTCGTCTTTCGTTTCGTTCGTCGGTTCCCTGCGAAGGACGATCTTTTTCAGGTCGACCCGCATCCCCTCGAGCTCGCGCCCCAGGTCTTCGGTCGACGGGAGAACCGAAAGGGAAGATTTCGGGAGTCTGGCGACCAGTTTCAGGTCGACCGGACCCGACGCGCCGACGACCCCCAGAAAATCGACGACCGCCCGGGACAGTTCCGCAAGGGACAGGTTTTCGAAGGGGCAAAACGGAAGGGGTTCGGTCGACTTCGTCCCGGCCGGGGCGGTAATCCCGCCGGCGACGATATCCGCCTCGATCATTTGAACCGAATCCGGGAAGTAATGGGTTTCGACGTCCGTCCCCTTTATCGTAAGGAACCGATATTTTACCGCCCGGACGCCGTGAGTATCCGGCGCCGGCGTCCCCGTATATCCGACGAATTTATGACCGTCGGACGAAAAGGTTTTCGGGTTATGAATATGCCCCCCGATGGCGGCGCCGAACCGGTAAATTCGGACGGCGGGGATCGCCCAGGTTAACCCGCCGGCGATGATCCCCGGACCGAATTCGTCTTCGGCGATCGATCCATGAAACAGAAGGGGCGTCGATTCGGGGTCTTTTGCGTTGTGTTCGAGGTATACGACGGCGGCGTTCAGGGCGTCCGAAATCGCCTGATCCCGGGACCGGGGTCCTTCCGAATCCCGATACGCCCCGAACTTTGCCCGGTCGGGCGCCGGAAGGACGGCGACTTCGAACTTCAAAGAACCGCCCGGAACCGCCGAAACGGAATCGAATGTCAGGATTTCCGGTTCCGTCGAAATATGGAATTCCGGTTCGAATATCGCCGAAAGGCGATCGATCCCGACGGCGCGATCGTGATTCCCGGCGACGAAGATCATTATCGGATCGGGTCGCCGGAAACGGAGGGTCGAATATATCTGTCTTATAACCTCCCGAACCCAGAGAACGGTCGCCGGAGAAAACCGGCGGAACATGTCCCCGGTAAAGGCGAACCCCGTTATCGTTCCATCCGCCCGAATATGGTCGATAAGACCCTTTATCGGTCCCTCGAGGGTCGGAATCCGTTCTTCCGTTACCTCCCAGTCCCCCGTTACGACGATCCGATCAGTCGGCGCCGGATAATGGTTTGTCTGCATCTTGTTTTCCTCCCGCTATTTTTTAAAGTTTTCGATCCCGTATTCCATAAGTCGGGCGAGGGCCTTCAGATATGCCCCGCGTTTCTGGGCGTCCGGCGTTTCCGACCCTATCGGTCCGAGCAAAGAAACGATCCCCTTCGGGTCCCCGGAACTCATAGGGTAATTATTCGACCGGACCGTCGCCGAAATCGCCCTTTCCAGAACTTCGGTCGGTTTATCCCCGTAAAACGTTAATCGGGACTGTATTATCGGGTTCTTATGTTTCCCGGGGGCGTCTTCCGCCGCCGTCGAGGCGCCCGATTCCCCTTCCGGGTTCTGGCAAAGATAATCCAGTTTCGCCGACAAGGCCGAAAGGACCTCCGCGCGATGATCCGGATCGACGATTTCCTTTAAAGACGAATATCCCAGTTTCCGGAAAATCCCATAAACAAAGGCCCTTACAGAATCTTTATTCCCCGTAAGTTCGGCGATTTCGATCATATGTCGCCCGACGTTGGCGGCGAAGTCGTCCCCCTCCCCGGCCGGATCGTCGCCAGAGGCCCCAAATTTCGCGATAGCGGCGTTATTATTTTCGGCGTCCGGACCGTCGACCGGAAGGGTCGGGGCGCCAGGGGCGCCAGAAACGCCCGCCCCCTGTTCGAAATCTTCGGGTTCGTCGGAAATCGGGATTTCGACGGCGCCGGCGACGGGTCCCCGCCCGGGTTCAAGGTAATGAACTTCCGGCGCCGCCCCGGCGCCCAGGGCGGGGGGCGTGTCTTCCGGCGATGATCCCCCGAACGCCGGCAGGAACCGATCGATCAGGGTCCGATTTAAGGCGATCCTTTCGCCTTCGGTCTGGGGACTGGGCGGGCGGAAGATGATTTTTAAAATGGCGAAATGTTTCTTTTCAAGGTCCGCCTTCGGGAAGGAATGGGGGAGCCCCGAAATCTTCCGGATAACCCGGGTCCGGGACCCCGTTTCGATCAGGCGATGCAGGTTCTGCGTTTTTTTGACGACGTCCCCCCGGATTTCGATATCGATCCAGGCCGATTTTAATTCTTCGGGCAGTTCATCGAACCGGGCGTTCCGATCTTCCCCCTTTTGCTTGTAAAGGTCCGGGCGAACCCGGGACAGGGGCCAGGTCGTCCATTGAGGCGGGAACTTTAGTTTTTTTATCCTTTGTTCTTCGGCGTAAAGGTCGACGTCGAAATCGTATTCGCATATGATCGGAGTCATTCCCGAAAGGTTCGTCAGGACCGCCCCGGACCGGAACCGTCCATAAGTTTTCACCTCCCGCCCGTCGAGGCGCCCGCATAGCGCCGGGACCCATTTTAACCCGAGGGCGAATCCGATCCGTTCCCAGATCGGGGCATGAAGGGCGAACCGATTTTCCTCTTTATATGCCTGTTTTTCGTCGCCCGGGTTAACCTTCAGGAGTTCGATCCCGACCGTCAGATAATCGGGGAGGGCCTCCTGCAGGCAAAGGATCGGGAGAACGTGGATATAATCGGAATCAGGGAATCGGGACAGGAATTCCTCGAGGGATTCGTTCCCCCGGGCGAACAAGTTTTCCATGACTACCTCCCGCGCATGGATAAGGGACTGTCCGGGCGACTTTCGCCGCCCGGGGACGTTACCAGATTTCGACCGATAGGCCGATCCGTTCGAGTATGTAACGACCCAGATTAACGACGATCAGAACTCCGACCAGAAAAAGGGTAAATTTCCATAAGGCGGAATCGAACCGGTCTTCGAATTTGTCCATTATTTCCCCCCGCGTTTGAAATTGCGGGGACCGGATAGAGGAAAGTCTTACGACCCCCGGTCCCCGCGCGATAGCGATCCTGCTTTTCGCCCGGACGGTATCTTTTTGTTTCGGACCCTGTCAAGATTTATTTTCGATCTTGTCGAGAAAATCTTCGACGGCCCGGACGATAACTTCGTTTATCGAAATCGACCCCATAAATTCCGGGCGCCTTTCCCGTTCTTCCATCGTCAGGCGAAGACATGCCCGCCTAATCCTGCCCCGGAAGGGTCCCTTCGGGAACCGGACGATCGTTTCGTAATTTTTGCTCATATATAAAACCCCCTGCCCGTTTGAACAGAACGACAAACGCAAGGGCGGCCGTCATGGGGACCTGGCCGTTTCCTAGCGCCTTTATTCTCCCGGCCCGCCCGGGATATGATTTAACCAGTCGGGGGATTTCGTCCCGATCCGCGGGATCGTCGCCCCAGGGGAGCCATCGGAGGGACCGAAGGGGTTCGGTCGACGTCCATCCGATAGGCCATCCCATTAACCATTCGACCCAGTCCGGGTTTAACTGGCGGCGTTCCGGACCGGGATCGCCGTCGCATTCTTCGACCGTCGCGTCGAGGTATTTCCTGTCTAGGCGGCATTGCTGCGACTTCGAACCCTTCGGTCCCGACCCTTTATATTCGGACGCCCGGGGAGTCGGCCATAATTCCTGAAGGAACAGTCGAAGACCCCCGCCCCTTCCGGTCTTCGGATTCGTTCCGGAACGTTCCGTCGGCGTCGGATAGCGCCCCCGCCTTTTCGCCGCCGCCCGACTATTGCTCCCGCCGTCGAGTCCATCCGTCGTCGGGGTCGGATAAAGACGCCCGTCGGCGCGCCGGGTCGGGCGATCTTCGAGGGCGCCGGGATCATGGGTCGCCATGTTCCCCAGTCCCTTATAATGATTATTCGGACCCCCGGGGGTCGCGTCGTAAGAACAGGGCGTCGGGAATAATTTAACCTTCGTTTGCAGGCCCAGACCGCCCTCCGACGGATTCGGACGGGCGCCCGTCGCCGATTGCGCCCGGGGAGTAGGCCAGAATCCAAAGGCGCTGCCTTCGATGATTAGCGCCGCATTGTTCCGCTGAAATAACCTCCCATTCCGCATCGAACCCGACGGAGGAAAGGTCCCCGAGAATTGTTCCGAAGTATCCGGAAGTAATGAGCCCCGGGACGTTTTCCAGAAAAACGAGCCGGGGCCGGACTTCTCGAATAACGCGAAAGGTATCGGGCCATAAATTCCGGTCGTCCTGTTCTCCCCCCTGTTTTCCGGCGACTGAAAACGGTTGGCAGGGGAACCCGCCGGAAACGATATCGATCTTTCCCCGCCATCGAGAAGGATCGAACTCTTTAATATCGCCCTGAAGGTCGCCATCGTCGAGAGCCCCGTCGGCGATTCGGGATCGAATAATGGTTTGACAGGTAAGATCATTTTCGACGTAACAAAGGGTTCGGAACCCGAGCAGATATCGGGTTCCGATAACCCCTCCCCCGCCCCCGGTGAACAGGGACAATTCGGTAATTTGTTTTCCATCCATTAATCCGTCCCTTTCCGAAGATTTCCTTTGACGGCCGAAACGGCGAATTTAAAAAGTTTCCCGGTCGAAACGTCGGACGCCAGAACCGGGAATTTTCGGGAATTCGGGAGAAGACCTTCGATCTTGTAAACCTTCCCCCGACTCCAGAATTCGCATCCCAGATATTCGGGGGCCAGTCCGTAAAGATTCGCCAGTTCCCGAAATGCCCGGGATTCCGGACTTTCCATCCCGACGATATGGAACGTCAGGGAAACCTTTATCGTGCTATCGGACGGCGTGAAGACGACGGACGTTTTCGATATTTCCATCCCCGCCGCCGTCAGGACGGGCGAAAGGGCGGATTCGATTTCCGCCCGAAGGACCTTCGCCGATTCCCTGTTTACCTGTTCGATCTTTTCCATTATCCGTTCCCCCCTGTTATTCTTTGGAACCCATTTCATCGGCCGTTATATCAAAGGAAAGGTCGTCGGCGACCTTTCGAATCCTGTCTGCGAAGGTCTGGGACTTCCGCGTCGGGATCGTTTCAAGGGCGTTCATCGCCCCCCATAGCATTTTAAGGGCCTTTTCCTGTTTTCGGATTCGAGCCCTTCGGGTCTTCATACTTTCCATTTCCGAACCTCCCGCCTATTGTTTCCGGTCGGGACTTTCCCGACCTGATATCAATATTATATCAGATTGATAAATCTTGTCAAGTCTTTTTTTGAAATAAAATAAAACAAGGGGTCCGGAACTCGACTTCCGAACCCCCCGACGCGGGAGTAACAGATAACGAGGTCGACCTTATATGGTCGTCCCGCCATCTTCCGGGGATGAGGAATCCCCGTCATTCGCCCGGGGAACCCCCGGGGCGCCCGTGGGGATTTCGTCGGGCGGGATCGCCTCGACGGAAATCCGAATCTTCGATCCATCCGAGAAAACGACCTTGTCCGTCGCGACCCGTCCTCCGACGACCGCCCCGAAGACGACCCCGGCCTTTGCATAGTCGGGTTTCGAAACCTTCGCCTGGAGCTGATAAAGGGCCATCCCCGCCTCCGCCCCCTCCGTGAGCATTTTCCCGACCTCCGACCCGTTCGGTTCTTCGTTCGTGAACAGCTCGACAAGGTCCCCGAGTTCTTTCGCCGCCTGGGTTACATTTTCGGCCGTGTTCATAGATTCCCCCCTTTTTTTTTAAGACTTTTCTCGACGACTATATTTAAAACCTCCCAGATAAGGATCAGGACCGTTTTCCAGTTAAACGCCCGACCCTCCGCCCGGAGTTGTGTTTTCGCGACCTTTTCCGCCCCGAGGGACGTTATCGCCCCGCCGGCGGCGACTGCGAGGGCGCCCGCAAGTTGAACGGGTTCCCTAATGCCCGCAAGGGCGGCCGTTCCGAGAACCCCGAGCGTCCATCCGGCGACATGAAGTCCGACCTTCGCCGCCCGATGGAATCCGAGGCGCAAAGATAGTTTCCAGGTTCCGAGGGGTTTGTTTTTAAAAGTAAGATATCCCAGTTCTTCCGGGGAAAGGCGAATGGCGACGGATCGTTCCCTATTGCGAACCCGGAAGACCGGTTCCCCCGCATCGCCGGCGACGTTCGGGTCGTCTTCGGGACCGTCGATCAGGACTTCGAGGTCCTTCCAGTCCTGGGCGGAATATTTACTTTGTTCTGTCATGGCGCGATTATTTAACCCCCTTCGGCGACCCTGTCAAGGATAATCTATTCGATTAATTCGAAATGGGGCAGGTCGTCGAAGTTCTGGTCGTTAAAATCCATATCCCCGTCGGCGTCCCCGAGCCATCGAACGGCGATCCCCAGTTCGTCGGCCGCCATTAGAACCGCCCCGGCGAAAAAGTAAAACCGGGCGATATCCTTCCGCCTCTGTTCCGGCGTCCCCTCTTCGCCCCATTTGACGGGATAGGGGACGGCGTCGACCGCCTTCGAAGGTTTTTTGTTATGTTTTGACAGGGGCCAGGGGAGTTTCGACCTTTGCGGGCGGGCGGTAAACGCGGCGTTCTGATCGACTTCGCCCCTATGAGCGCAAAGGATTTTATTATCGAAAGTCTTTATAACCCGGCGAAAAAGGACCTGCAGTTTCGGATCGGCGCCTTCGAGAATCTTTAAAGACTGTTCCGAATATCGGGGCATTAATCCCGCCTCTGGTTCGCGCGCCGGATTTCCCGGACGGCCTCTTCGAGAACTTCGATTGCCTTTTCGAAACGACCGTCCCGGGAGGCCGAATCTTTTATTAACGTGTTGAGTTTTTCATGTACTGCCCCGATTTCGTTACAAATATCGGTCCTGCATTCTTCCCTGATCCGGGCGCACTCCCTCGCGGCGATCCCGTTTTCGATTGCCTGAGTAACGCGCCCGAACTGTTCCGCCCCGGATCGTTCATCCCGGGCGACTGCCCGCGCGACCTTCATTCTATAAACGAAAATGGTCGTCGCGACGGCGATAATCGCCGGAAGGTACGTCGTCAGAAAAAGAGAAGAAAAGGACAGGTCCATGAGCCCCCCTTATCGGTACGTCAGGACGCCCTTTAATTCGAGCGTCGTCGTTCCGTTTTTAAAGTCGTGGACGACTGTTTCGACGTAACATTTTTCTTCGTTATCCGTCGAAACCGGAAGAATCTTTTCCCCTTTGATTTTAATAACCGAAAGGGGCGTCGCCTGAAGGAACAGGGGACAGGCGCAATTAAAACGATGCCGCGGGAAGGCGTTGTCGTCGACCAGTCGCCGGGTTCGTTCCATCCCGACCGCAAGGGACAAATACGGATTATCGAAGTTCGATTCCCGCGGGCCGCGTTCGTCGATCGAAATCTGGTTTTCCTTTTTGAACTTCTGGGTCGTCGACGACTGAAGAACCAGACCGGGGTTATAAACATGAATCCGGTCCCCGACGGAAAACCCGATCGGGTCCGAATCGTCTTCGACGAACTTCAGGAAAAGACCCGTCGATCCTATTTCGACCCAGGTATCCCCCGTCGTGAACGTGTCCGGCGAAGAATATTCATCCGACCAGGCCCCCGATTCGGCGGCGTAAAAAACGACAAGGGTCCCCTGGGCGTATGCTTCGTCGAGGTCTTCGGACAGGGTTATCGTCCCGTCGGACGCGACGGAGGCGACGGACAGGGGCGCCGTCGAGGGGTCGACGCCTTCGAAATCTGCGACCTTCGCGAGCATTCCGGCGACGACGCCGTTATTATTGTCGAGGTCGATTTCGTCGAGGGTCGCGGGATTGACGTCGGATCGGAGGGCGGTCTGGACCTGATAGTCGGCGACCAGATATTTAAATTCCGCCGTCCCGATTGCGCCGGCGGAAATGCAATGCAGCGTTATATCCTTTTCGACGTTCGTTATCGAACGAACCATCGTTTCCCCATTAAAAACGAAGTTTTCCCCGTCTTCGCCGATATATCCCTGAAGGGACAGGTTCGCCTCTGGTTCTTTTGAAACCGAATCGTAAGGAATGAAGGTCGACCGGTTTATAATGTCGTCGTAACCCCCCGCCTTTTTGATTTGGAAATGTCTTCCGATGGCGGAATCGGCGTCGATCGTAAATTCTTCAGAACTGGACGAACTGGGAAGGGGGCGGATAAAACCCGTCCCGTCGGGATCGAGCCCGACGGCGTAACCGATAACCTCCGCCAGTAACGCCAGGGCGTCCAGGGCGTTGTCCCGGGTCGGATCGAACAGGGGGACCCGGTCCGTCAGTTCGGGATGATATTTCCAGAAGTAATATTTCCCGAGGGGGGCGACCTGTTCTTCCTGCGTGAATGGCGGAATCCAGGGGAAATTAACGCCGTAAAGGCATTCTTTCGAACTCTGGGTTATCGGGATGATTCCGACCGAATTCGGACATTCGAAATAACTCTGGGGGACCGGTTCGGCGCCGCCAGAAACATAAGAATAAGACGACGGGGCGGAAGATATGTCGATTAAAATAACCCTCCCCGTGTCCCTTTCGATGGCGTAAATCTTGTCGTTCGCCGCGTCGACCGTGAAGTTCCCCCATCCGTAATAACCCGACCCGAGTTCGATAACCGTCGTCCATGCGGAATCGACATAATACAATTTAAAGGCGTCCGCCCCGATATCGGCGGGGTCCATCATAACGACGATAAATTCGGTCGACGAAGACCGCCGGAAAGGAACGACGGCGATCGGGAGAAGGTCGTCGTCGGGGGTCATAAACAGATTATCGCCGCCAGACCAAAGGGTCGACTTGTCGGCGTCGGCGAGGTACGGATAACCGCCCGAATCGGACAGTTCGCCCTTTTTAATATGCCCCTGGATCGTCGTAACGGAGGCCGCATCGCCGGACGCCTTGTAAATTTCCATCCAGTCGATTTCGACCCAGAATAACCAGTCGTCCGTCCCGTCGGAGAAAAATCGAAGATCGTAAATCGGGGTCGACGCCCCCGAAAATGCGGTTTGCGTAACCTTGACGCGGGTTCCTGAATATCCATAATAAACGTAAATATCGATCGTTCCGGTATTGTTAACCCCGAAGACGGAATCGCCGCCGGCGGAATGGGTCGCGAAAAGGAACGGGCCGGTCCAGTTTGCGAGGTCGTCCGCCCAGGCGAGGTTCGATTTCATCCCCCAAAAAACCTGAAGTCCCGGGCGATCCCCGGACGCCCCGAACGACGAATTATACGCCATGAACCCGGAAACCAGGACCGTTATTCCCTGCGGATTGTCGGACGGACTGAACTTCGTCCAGTCGGCGACGGCGACTTCGGTTCGGAGTCCGGTCGCGGGATGCCCGAAATTTTCGACATATGTCCCATTGTCGAGGGCCGCCGCTATGTAATGGGGGATCGGGACGGGCATATTTACGCCATAGGCATAAGAATAAGGATAAGGAATCCCCGACCCGCCCCCGTCAGGATAGTTTTTTATAAACCCGACGCATCCGGCGCCGGAAAGACCGCCCCCGACGTTCGTATCCCGGACGACGAATTCCCCGGAAACGAACGCAAGGTTATAACCCGGATCGTTTGTCGTCAGGGAATCCGAAGTCGTGAGAATGTTTCCCGTCGCGAGGGTTTGATATCTTTGCGAAAAGACATATCCCCAGGCGACGACGAATATCCTGGTCGCCGACATTCTGAAGAATCCCCGAACGGTTTGTCCCGGGGAAAACGCCCCGCCCGATGCGGTAAAGACTTCGGTCGTCGGGTCCAGTATCCAAACCTTATGATCGATTCCGAAGTAAAATTTCCCGTTGTCGGGATGATAATAAAACGCCATCGGGGGACTGGATTCGTCGGTCCTGTAACGCCCCGTCGAATCCTTTTCCGGGGGTTTCCCGAAATGAGAAAACGCCGGTTCGCCGTCGGCGGTCGAAAGATAGGTTTTCCCCGGGACCTCGAAGTTTCCAGAAACCCCCGAAGGATATATTTTCTTTAATATTTCGAGAATAAGATATGAAACCGGGCGGTTTTCGTAAGGACCTTCCCCGTCGGTTATGTTATCGGTTCCCGCCTTCTCCAGAAGGGCGACGTCGGCGGTTAGTTTCAGTTCCGCGCGCCCCGAATCGTCGTCGGTTATAATGTCTTCGATCATATAAACCCCGAGGTATGCCTGTTCCCAGGTCCCATTATTGAGGCGGAACCGGGCGCCCAGGCGAACGGGTTTCCCCTCGAGTCCGGACGAAAATCCAGTCGCAAGGGCGCCGAACAGGGCGATCGTCGTCGCATTCCCGGGGTCGTCCATATAATCGAAATATCTGTCTTCGTTATTTAAAAGAACCTTGCTCGCCGACGTTACGATCAGGTTCCGGCGCCCCTGGGTCGACAATTTGATTTGTGAAAAATCGGGGTCCCGATCTGAAAAAGAAACCCAGGACCCGGAATCGTTTTTTATTTCGGCGGTCCGAAGGAATGTCGTTTCCCAAACGTCCAGAAGTTTGTTTTTCAGCGCCGCGGAAAGGGCCATTATACTTCCTCGAAGATCAGGGTCCCGTCGAACATATCCGCCCCGAGGAATTGTCCCGCGGGGGTCTGGAACGGGAGTTCGTCGTTTACGATTTTACAGATAATCCAGGGCGGCCGGTGGAGGAAATCCTGTCCGGTAGTATGAGCCGCCGAAACATTGACAAGGTTATGGGTTAACACAATGGGGCGGGCGGGTCCATATAGTCCCCGACTATACGCCCAGAATTCGTTCAGGACTTCGACGAACGCCGAGGGGACATTAAAAAACGGGAACTTTATCCGCCATTTAACCGCCCCCCCGGTCTGGTCGTAAGATAGCAGATCGCCGCCGGCGCCCCTCTTGTCGACTGAAAACGTAAAGGGCGTTATTTCGACCCCGGACAGGTCGGGGTAATGCGTAAAGGCATAATATCGTTCCGCGGCGGTTCTTCCGTGTTGTGCCATTAAACAGTCGAACAGGCCGGCCGGGTCCGCCTCCGAATTATAGGATCGTATTTCGAACTTTATCCCGAGGTCGCCGTTCGCCGTATTTATCCCGGCGGTCGAATTCCCGTCGATAATCGCCCAGGATGCGACGTTTTCGTTATAGATCGACGCCAGGTCCCCGGTCGTTACCTGGATCAATTTAACGACCGCCTTCCCTGATCCATAGGACCCGCCCAGATCGGACAGGACGGCGGCGCCGACATGCGTTACCTGCCCGTTCGGGATATAAGACGGGAGGTCGATATACTGGACAAGGGTATTCGACGCCGACGAAATAACGCCGGTATCCGTTATCCTGCAGGCCCTCGAAAGATCGAACCCCGGATTATATTCGGAATGGGTCCCCGTCGGCGTTCCGGCCAAATATGCGAATTGATCCGGAAGGGCGCCCGACCATTTCCCGAACGAAAGGTTCCGAAATGGAAGGGCGAACCCCAGGGTCGGGAGGGCGCCGAAGGTATACGACATATAAAACCGCCTTTTTTATGCGACTTCGAGGGCGCCGCGGTCGAGGTCGTCCTGGATCAAACCATGCAAATAATCCTGATAGAACCCTTCGAGCCCCGTTTCCGAATCGCCGAAGACGACCGCCCCGGCGGAAATCGAAACGGTCGTATTTATAAAAATCCGGACGGGTCTTTGCTGAACGACCCCGGACGCCTCTTTTCTGGCGGCGCCTTTGTCGCCCGTCGAATCTTCCGAAGAATCGTAACCGTAATCCCCTTCGTCTTCGTCCATGATCGATTCCGCCTTCGACGCCCCCCAGGATCGGACCGCCCCGGCGGCGACCATTCCCAGACCGGCGACGGCGCCCGCGCCGGCGGCCGCCTGTGCCATAAGTCCGGCGGCGTAAAGGTTCCCGGACGCCAGATATTTGAGGGTCTGATAAGACGCCTCCATGAAATCGAACCGGGCCTGGGTCGTCTTCGCCTCTATATACGACGCGACCATTTCGGAAAATCCGGCGACCGCCATCGCCGAAAGGGCCTTGTTCATCTTCGCCCCGTGTTCGAAGAACTTCGCCGAATAGTTCCCCATAACCTGAAACGCCCGGGCGTAAGCATATTCCCGGGCCTGAAGGTTTCGCCGCATTAATTCGAGTTCGATATTCTGCAGGAATGCGGATCGCTCGACGCGGGCGCCTTCGAGGTCGGTTAAATAGTCGGCGGTTTCTTCGGTCGCCTCTTTTTTCCGATCCAGGAATTCCAGATATGCCTCTTCCTCCGCCGTCATTTGAACCAGTTCCGGCCTTGCAATGTCGACCGCCGGCGGCGTCGGGGGCGGGACCCTCATATAGATGTCGGACTGCCAGTTGTTCCAGTTTCCCCCGGGACCCGTGTCGGGGATTTCAGGTTCCGGCGCGCGTTCGTTTGGACCCCCGAGGCGAGCCCAGTCCGAAAGGTTCATTTGTTTCCTTTCGATTTCGTCATACATGGCGACAAACGCCTTCAGCATTGCCCCGGATTCCTGTTCGGCCGCCTCCCTCATGTTTTTAAAAGCCTCGACGCCGGTTACTCCGAGCCCCGCAATGGCGGCGACGGCGCCGGCGATAATGGGGATCGTCCCCCCGGAAATAACGCCCGTCGCCGCCAGGATCGCGGCGACCCATCCCCCGACCTTTGCGCCGATCATCCCCGCGGCCAGGCCTTTCAGGGGCGCCTCGAATTTTTTTATATTCGCGGCCACCTTCCCCAGTTTGTCGCCGAATTCGATAACCCGGTCGATTAACAGGATGATCTTGTCGACGACTTCCCCGATAACGTCGCGGTTCGAATCTAATGATTCATAAAGACCGTTCGCCTTTGCGATCAGGTCGTCGAGGAACTTCTGGACGCCCGGACTTTCGGCGACGGTCTGAAAGAACTTGTCCTTCAGGTTCGCGACGGACGTCGTTAGATTCTGGAACTTCTCCCGGACCTTCGTCGTAACGTTCCCGACGGATAAAAAACTGTCCTGATATTTTTTTTCGAGGGCGATAGAGAACGCCATTTGTTTGTCCTGGAAGGACAGTTCCGAAACCTTTTTCTTTATCGAATCGGCGTAATCCTGCATCGCGTCGTCCATCTTCAGGGTTATTCCGATTGTTTCGAGGGTCTGGGTTTCAAGTTTATTCATCGACAAGGTAAGGGAATCGAAGACTTCCCGCGTATCCCGGGAAGAAACGTCGCCGATCTGTTTCGCCTTTTCCCAGAATTCGATCAGTCTCCCGGGTTCGAGCCCGCCGGAAAGGGCCCGGATCGAAGACTGCATTATCGCCATATCCGAAACGGTTTTATGGATGGCGGATCGAATTCGGTCGAGCGTGTCGGGCGCCATCCCGGCGGCGTCGACGAACCCGTAAAAACTGTCTGCGACGCTCTTTACCTCCGCCCCCGCCTGGATCATTTTTAGAATTGCGGCGGCGCCCCCGAGGGCGACGGCGGCGATCCCCGCCATCGTTTTAATCAGGTCCCGGACGGTCTTTTTAAAAAGTTCCGCCTTCTGGGTCGCACTCAAAACGCCCTTGTCGTAACCCCGATCTTCCCAGACTGCGATCAGTTCGAGGGTCTTTTCTACTGCAGAACCGAACGCCATTTTATTTACGCCCCCCTGGTTTCGGGTTTTTCCGCATCTTGTAAAGATAATAGTCGTCCCGGGCGATCCGAACCGCGGCGAAGGCGTCGAGAATCCATTCGGACTGATCCAGAAGACCGCCCGCCCGCGGAAGAACGTGATATTCCTTCGCCGCCGCCTCCGCCTTGACTACGTTTACCGAAAAGGAATCGGCAAAGGACGCCGGACAAACCCTTAAAGTTTCGAACGCGTCGAGCAGGGAAAACGTTATCCCCGACTCTTCGAGAAGTCGTTCGACCAGGGTAAAAAATTCTTCCTTTGTCGTCGTCGTGTTTTCTGTTCGAATCCCGTCCCATTTTCCCCCTTCGTCCCTTATGGGGACCGGAAGAATTACGTCTTCGTCTTCGGCGTCGTCTAGGACGCAAGAGAACCCGGGGCGTCCTCCGAACTCTTCGCATCGCCGGCAGTCGTAACGTTTACCGCCGGAATCCTTCCGGGCAAGGGCTGTCCAGACGAGGAGTTCGATCCGTTTTTTTCGCCCTGCCTCAATGTGAATATATCCTTTGAGGCGTTCGACAATTCGAGAAACGTCGATATATCAATTTCCTTGAACACCTGAAGAATTCCCTTTTCGTCGTCGACGACGGGGGTCGGTTCCGAATCCCCCGAAAACAGGAAATTTTTGACAAAGGCGACGACCTTCAGGAATTCCCGGCGGTTCGCCTTTGTCTGTTCTTCGGCGGATTCTTCGATATTGCGTTTTCCGTGAGCCTTGACGATCCGCGCGAGGGACTGGTTCCCGGAGGCGACGCCCTGGGAACGAAGTCCCCAAATCGTCTTGACGCCTTCGGAATCCTTTTCCCCCTCGAGAACATATTCGAAAATATCGTCCGGATTTATTCCTTTAAAGACCATAGCGGGTTCCCTCCCGTTAATAGGTTCGGGCCGGTGTAACGACCCAGTATAGCGGCGTTTCATAAGTCGCCGCCGGATTTGAAACGCCTTCCAAAGTATAGCGAACGAAGAACGTCCCGTCCTGGGCGAACCTTTCGACGTTCCGGATCATGGCGTTAATAAAAAGCATCGATTCGGCCTTTAAAAGAACGATCGATATCGGCGAATCGCCCCTCCAGTATCCGGCGAATTCAGCCGTTTCCGAATCGACTTCCCGAAGAACGAATTCCCCGGTTAATTGCCATTCCCGGCGGGATATCCGCCAGGGATAACGATTCGCCCAGAAGTCCGCCCGGATCGCATGGGACAGGGTAAAGGAAAAAGAGTTCAGGTTCGCCCGGGTCGCCGCCGCCCCCGCCAGACCCGCCAGAAAAATATAATCGGCCAGGACATGAAAAGAACTGTTCCCCGTTTCGACGATATTCCCGTAAGACGCCGATCCCGTCGCGGCGTTTTCGAACCTCTGGGCGAATGCGACCTGGGTCTGCAGAACGACGGGACCGCCCGCGCCCCCGGAAAACGTTATCGCATTGACGACGCCCCCGAGGCCCCCGTAATTTTCATCGAACCCGGTTTTACTTGCAAGATTCGCGACGGTTAACCAGGCCAAAGGTTCGGACGGAATGTCTTCGATCTGATAGTTTCGGATATATCCAGGACCGGCGCCGGGGGTCGTGTTCTCGAAATAACTGTCCAGGATCAGGGCGCCATATGCGGGGGAAAAAGGAATCCGGAGGGACGCCAGATAATAGGTCCCCCCGGTTTTCTGATAAGACGCCTCGCGCCCGACGGCGTCGGAAACGGTATTCGGACCGCCCGCCTTGTCGACGACCGGGACGATGTCGAAATGTTCCATTGCGGGGATTCCTTCCGTAAAGGTCCGCCCCGTTATCGTCGCCGAAGTCCCGATCGTATATCCAGACCGAATGCTCGAAATATTCGCCATGCCGTCCCTTAAACCTGGAGTTTAATCTGTAATTGCTGCGACGAAGTCGCCGAATAGACGAAGGGGATCGACTGATCCATCCTTTCGTCGCCCTTTTCCGACGTCGGGCGGTTATACTTTACAGGGACGATAATTTCCAGATATCCGCTCGACGCGGCGGTCCCCCAGAGAAACGTCAGGGTATTCGAGGTTTGCCCTTCGAAGTCGGCGAGAACGTCGTCGTCGATCCAGGGCGTTTTTACGGACCCCTCGACTTTGATTTCGCCCAGGGTAAACGCCCGCGGGTTTGCGGCGTTGTCCAAATGAGCGACGATCCCGAAGTCGATCGAAAAATCGAAGTCGACGACGGCGATCGCGCCCGCCCCGATCTTGAACGTCGCCCCCGAATGCAGTAACCAGTCGTCGGCGGCCGGGAGCGTATAAACGCCGGCGCTGCCTGTCTGGGCGTCGTCGAAATCATAGGCCAGGAAATCGACGTCGAGGTTAACGTTCTGTTGTTCCTGGGAGCTCGAAATTTTAAGGACCTTCGAAACCGCCCCCGTCAGTTTTTCGTCCTTTGCGGTCGCCTTCGTATTCCGACGCCAGAGCGTAAGATGTTTCGTCCCGTCCGGACTGCAAGTCGTATCCGAAAAGGGGTCGTATGTAAACCCGGACCCTGCGACGGTCGGTTTCAGGGTCGCGTCGAGAAACAGTTTCATAAGGCCCGGACTGCAAAGTCCCGGGAGGGACCAGGTCGGGCGATAAATCCCCGCCCTTCGTTCGAAATCCCGGGCGCCCCATTTCGCCGCCTGGATTTTCGCCTCCGCGGGCGTCATTCCGGGATCGAAGTTCGAAAGACCGCCTTCGTCGCGAACCCGAAGACCCGCCGTCGCGGCGACGGCGGTCGAAAAGTTCGTCGACTGTATCCCATAGCCCCATTGAATCCCCAAAGTATTTATATCCGCCATTATCTATCGACCTCCATTACCGCCGTTAATATCCAGGATCGCCCGACCGCATTATCGGGGGCGCCTTCGATACTCTCGAGGGGCGTTCTCATACTTTCCGAAAGGGTCGTCGACCGAACAAGTCCCCCGAGGCTGCAGTCGTCGAACGTGTTCTGTAATGCCCCGTCGACGATTGAAATCGAAGGACCTTCCGAAACCAGGTCCCCGGCGTGTCTTGTCGGGAGGGCGTCGGAAAGTCCTTCGGAATTTAAAACGATCGCCGTTATCCCCGCCGCAAGGTAAAGGTCCCCGGACTTCCCGTAACGATGCGGAACGGGACGGGTCCGGGAATCCGAAACGACGATCAGGAGCCCCCGAAAGGGCGTCGCCTTTGAAAAGGCGTCTTCGAGAAGGTCCGAATAAATAACTTGGCGTTTGGGATCAATAATCCACCTGGAAAGAACCTCGATCGATCCCAGTTCGTCGAGTAGTCTTCGAAGAAAAAGGGTTTCTTCTGATCCGTCGCTCGCCATTTATTCGAACGCCTCCCGGGGACCCGGATAACCCGCATCGCCGGACGCCTGGGGGTCCGGACCCTTTATCTTGTCGCCGGCGGGGGGGACGGGATTCCCGGGGACAACGTCGACCGGGGCGCCGTGGGTCGTCTTCGGTCCCTGCCCCTGCCCCGTCCCTGAAATCGGTCCTTCCGGCGCCGTCGCGACCCCGCCCGATCGCCCGAGGGGACCCGCCGAAGGGGCGGCGCCTCCGACGGCGGCCGCCGCCATGCCCGGATCGCGCGAAACGACGGGCGGCGCCCCCCGGTTTATCGCCTCCGCCTCGAGCTTTTCCCCGAGCCAGGTCTTGTATTCCGCGGCGCCTTCGGGGGTCGCGAACGAATATCCCAGTTTCGCCGCAAGACCCCGTTTCTGCCAGTCCCGGATTTGGGAAAACGGAACCAG
>Ga0105099_10001066_pt1 | contig 17655 bp, 8 predicted proteins | sample PPLLak3cmMay2015_2_FD_79138 | JGI IMG/M metagenome (GOLD analysis project Ga0105099, IMG submission 79138) | Freshwater sediment microbial communities from Prairie Pothole Lake near Jamestown, North Dakota, USA - PPLs Lake P8 Core (1) Depth... | ecosystem: Environmental > Aquatic > Freshwater >... | reverse complement strand
TATTTTTGTTGGAGTCAGGACTTTTGGGTCTTGCTGGTGGTGTTGTTGGTGTGTTGCTTGGTGTGGGGTTGAGTAAGACTGTTGAGTATTTTGGTTCGCAATCAGTTGGCGTTCTTCAGGCTTCGTTTTCGTGGTGGTTGATTGTTGGCGCTTTGGCGTTTTCGTTTTTTGTTGGCATTTTTAGTGGTGTTTTTCCTGCGCGTCAGGCTGCTAAACTGCCTCCTGTGGAGGCTTTAAGGCAATGATTGAGTTTTGGAAGCGTTGGAAGAACGTTACTCCTTTGGAGAAGGCTGGTGTTAAGTCTTTGAGGAGGGCTTTGCGTATTATTTTGAAGAGTATTCCTCATAATAGGATTGTTTCTGTTTATGTTGGTGGTAGTTTTGTTCGTCGTGAGATGAATGTTCATAGTGATGTTGATGTTTGGGTGATTACTTCTGATGTTCGTGGTCAAAAGCTTGTTTCTAGGATGATTCGTGGTTATGATCGTAAGGATGTGCCTCTTATTGGTTTTTCTGGTTATGCTTTGTGGGAGTTGAAGCATGGGAGGATTTCGAGACAGATTGGTAAGTTGAGGACTGGTCCTATGCGTTGGGTGAAAAACTTGCCTTATTATCATTTAATTTATGGTAAAAAATTGCGTTGTGAGGATTTTCCTGTTAGGAGTGATGTTGATGATTTGAAGCATTTGGTTGGGGTGTTTTATAGTAAGTTTTTGCCTTTGTATCGTGTTGGCATGATTGATTTTCAGATGTTGTTGAAGCAGGTTTTCTGGCTTGCTGATTTGGAATTGAAGTTGAAGGGTCATCATCCTCCTCATTCGTGGACTGCTATTGTTTTGATGACTGATAATAAGCATATTGCGCGTTTGGCTTTCAGGCTTAGGGGTAGGCGTTCTGATAAGAGGACTAAGAGGTTGTTTATTGTTCGTTTGAAGAAGTATTTGTCTCGGTTGGAGGGTTTATGTTAGAGCTCTTCAAGATTGCTGTTAAGAATGTTTCAAAGCGTAAGAAGCGTGCTGCTTTGACTATTCTTGGCATTTTTATTGGTGTTGCTGCTGTTGTTGCTCTGGTTTCTTTAGGTCAGGGTTTGCAGCAGACTATTAATGCTCAGTTTGAGAAGATTGGTGCTGATAAGATTATTATTCAGGCTAAGGAGATGGGTTTTAGTGGTGAGAATGCTCCTGGCCAGTTGACTTCTCGTGAGCTTGATTTGGTTGAGGGTGTTAATGGTGTTGTTGAGTCTTGTGGTTATATTGTTCGTGGTGTTAATGTTCGTTTTAACAATATTCAGCGTACTCTTTTTGGTTATAATATTCCTGATGATGCTCGTCAGGCTGCTTTGTTTTCTAGTTTGAATAATTTTGAGATTGAAAGCGGCAGGTTGCTGTCGTTTAAGGATAAGAAGAAGGTGATGATTGGCAGTGATATTGCTTCTAAGAAGTTTTCGCGTTCTATTTCTGCTGGTGATAAGTTGTGGGTTTCTGGCGAGACTTTTGAGGTTGTGGGTGTGTTGAAGCGTGTTGGTGATCCTGGTGTGGATGGCGGGGTTATTTTGCCTGAGGTTGATGCGCGTCGTATTTTCAATGAATCGTCTGCTATGAGTGCTATTGTTGCTCAAAGTGCCAAGGGTGTTGATCCTGAGGTTGTTGCTGACAGGATTGCGAAAGTTCTTCGTCGTGACCGTCATCAGAAAGAGGGCAAGGAGGACTTTTCTGTTCAAACTTCTACTGAAATGATTGAATCTTTCATGGTCATTTTGAACGTGATTCAGGTCGTGTTCGTCGGCATTGCAGCAATTTCTCTTTTAGTTGGCGGTATTGGAATCATGAACGTCATGTTCACTGCTGTTCTTGAAAGAACTCGCGAGATTGGTGTTATGAAAGCGATTGGCGCGCGTAACTCTGACATTCTTGGGCTATTCTTGATAGAGAGTGGTCTTCTTGGTCTTGCTGGCGGTGCTGTTGGTGTTGTCATCGGCATCGGTATCAGCAAGGGTGTCGAGTACGGCATTAACGTCACTTACGGCATTGGAACTTTAAGCAGTGCTTTCCCTGTTTACTTAATAGTGGGCGCGTTAATGTTCAGTTTCGTGATTGGCGCAGTGAGCGGAGTCCTGCCGGCAAGAAGGGCGAGCAAGTTGAGACCGGTGGAAGCGCTGAGATATGAGTGATGTGGAAGTGGGAAGGAATGCGTGAAAACAGAATATTTATAAATATGTGCAAATATTTGCTATAGGGGTGAGTTTGACATGAGTGCTAAGAACGTTACTCTAAAGGTTGATGGAGAACTGTATGATCAATATAGGCAGCATTGCAAAAAGAAAGGTTTAATTGTGTCAAGGCAATTTGAAATTCTTATGGAAGAAACGCTTGGGAATAGAAATGAAAAAGATAAAATTCAAAGATGAATCATGGAATTTCGCAAGGTTTGACACTAAGAATAGTGTCCACAACCTTCATTCTTATCCTGCCATGTTGACGCCTTCATTGGTGAATAGGGTATTTAATGAGCTTGATAGCAAGGTTGAAGTTGTTCTCGATCCTTTTGTGGGAAGCGGCACAGTATTAGTAGAATCTCTGAAAAGAAATTTTTCAAAAGTATATGGATTTGATATAAACCCTCTCGCACTTCTCATCTCAAAAGTAAAAACAACCCACATTCCTGAAGACCTCTTAATCAGTTCTCAAAAAAATATTGAAAAAAGATTTTTAAAATATAAGAAAGAAAAAAGGTTTTTCAAAGAACTTCTTCCAAATAATCTGAACATAAAATATTGGTTCAAATCATCTATTGTTCGTGACCTCACGCTTCTCAAGAAGGCCATTAATGCACAAGAAAATAAAGATGTGAAAGATTTCTTCAATATAGTTCTTGCTGAAACTGCACTCAGGACATCTTATAAGCGGTCAAACGAGTTCAAAATGTATAGGATGTCTGAAGAAAAATTAAATAAATTTAAGCCAAATGTTTTGGTAGAATTCATAAAAAAGAGCGACGATAGCATTAAGAGGCTGAATGAATTCCACACTATTTTAATATCAAAAGAGCCTCCTAAACTATGCATTCATTCCCAAGATGCAAGAAATAAGAGCGCTATAGAAAAAGAATCAGTCGATCTTGTCATTACGAGTCCCCCTTACGGAGATAGCAGAACAACTGTCGCTTATGGAGAGTTTAGTAAAATCGGAGGACTGTGGCTTGATCTTCCTGAAGTAACGTCTCTTGATAGGAAAAGTTTAGGCGGAATTACTAAAAAGGAAACCCCTTCTTTTGAATCTCCGACACTGAACAAAATTATCAAGAAGATTAAGAAATTAGATGAACGAAGAGCAATAGAAGTTCAGACGTTCTTCAATGATTTTTATTTATGTTTTAATGAAATAGACCGCGTATTAAAACCAGGGAAACTTGCATGCTTTATTGTTGGAAATAGAAGTGTCAAAGGTCAGACTGTTCAGACAGATAAAATAATTGTTGATATGTTTCACTCAAAACGATATTATCATGTGAAAACAATAGTTAGAAACATTCCCTCCAAAAAAATGCCAAGATATATTTCACCATCGGGTATTGAGGGTCAGAAAAACATCACAATGCAATACGAGTATTTAGTTTTCCTACGGAAGAGGACTTAAAATGTTTGTCATAGGCCAATGTGTAAAAATTAGAGATCAAAAATGGAGAGTGCTTGAAAGTCAAGCTTATGAAAACGGTTTCAAATTAGTAGTTCAAGGTATCGATGAATTGAATCAATTTAAAATGCGAACATTCTATTATCCTATCGACAACATCGAAATTCTTGGCAGCGCCGAATTTAAATGGCATATTGGACTCTATTATAGATGGAGAAATCTTAACGATGCGATTTTATTCTCTATGGTGCATGGAGATAAAGTTATCTCCTCTTTGAATTATGGCAGACTCGTTACAGAAAAATATCAATTTGAGCCTGTTCTAAAATGTCTTAAACTTCCTCTGCCAAGAATATTGATAGCTGATGACGTTGGTCTTGGAAAAACAATAGAAGCGGGACTAATCATGATGGAGCTTATCGCCAGGGGAAGAGGAAATAGGATTCTCATTGTAACACCCGCAGCTCTCCAGGATCAATGGGCAGATGAAATGAAAGATAAATTTAATTTAGATTTCAAAATTTTTGATAGTGATAATGTAAGATCGACCATTTCTCAAATACCTTTAGGATTGAACCCCTGGTCGTATGAGAGTAAAATCATAACTTCTATTGATTACACCAAACGAGAAGATGTGAAGAGGAAATTGAAGAACATTAAGTGGGACCTTGTTATTATTGACGAAGCACATTATCTTTCAAGTAAAAAAAATAAACCAACCGATAGGTCTAGGTTCGGAACATTTATATCTACAAAAACTGAAGGACTTATTCTTCTATCTGCAACACCTCATGACGGTTATTCTGAAGGCTTTTATTCTCTAATAAAAATTCTTAATGAATTTATTGTGCCAGAAAATGTAAGCCCAAATATTGAGAGAGTTAAGGAATATTTTATTCGCAGACTCAAAAGTCAGATAACAGATGATGATGGAAAACCAAAATTTGTAGAAAGAACAGTTGAAAATATATCTGTTGTTATGGGTGCGGGAGAAGAAAAAAAAGCGTATGACGAAATCTGTGCATATTGTAAAAGGAATTTTAGAAAGGCAAAGAAAAATGCCCGTTTTATCACAGAAGCATTTGCAATGACTGTAATTAAGAAGAGATTACTCAGCAGCTATGAAGCAGTAAAAAAATCTCTCGAGTATAGATATAACAATCTTTCAAGTGAAGATGTGGATATTGATGCACAAAAGGGCTTAATAAGGGACTATGCAGAAGGATTGCCATTAAATGAGAATCAACAAGAAAGAGTGGAAACTGCTTTATTGAAGGCAACATCTTATCAATCATCCGAAGATATTGAGAAAGAAAAAAAAGAACTTCTTAGATTGATTCAGCTCGTTGAGAAAGTAATTATGCGAACAGACAGTAAAAAACAAAAACTTTTGGAATTATTAAACAAAATCTTCAAAAATAATGAAGACCGAAAAGCAATCATTTTTACAGAATATAGGGATACTCAGTCGGTAATCAAGGAGTATCTTGAGAAGAAGGGTTATAATAATAAGATTGTCATAATACATGGCAACTTTACAAGAAAAGAAAGGCTTGATGCTGAAGACCAATTTGAGAAACCTGAATCAAAGATTCTGCTAGCTACAGACGCAGCAAGCGAAGGGTTAAACTTTCAAAATTATTGTCATACTGTGTTGCATAATGAACTGCCATGGAATCCAAATAGACTTGAACAAAGAAATGGAAGAGTTGACAGGTGGGGTCAAAAACACAAAGTAGTTGTCTATAATTTACTCTACACAAATCCTACTAAAGAAGATACTTTTGAGACTGAGATTTTTAAGAGATTACTCGCAAAAATAGATACAATAAAAAAAGACTTGGGTTCAATATCTACGGTAGTGGGTATTACTGATTCAGAGGGGTTATCTGATGTCTTGATGGATACTGGTGATGAAGAAATTCCAGACCAAAAAAAGGTAAGCGATTTCTTCAAAGACATAGATGATAAAAAGAAACTAATCGAAGAATATTCTGAGTTTTCTCTGTTGAAACCAGACAACTTAAGTCAAGAAAATCTAAAGAAAGTTAATGATGCAATTACTCTTTCTCAACCATATAATCCAACAGAAGTGCAATTAAAGAGTTTTGTTGAGTCTTGTATAAAAGATGCCGACGGCGAATTAATTGAAGAAAAACAAAGCATTTATCGCATTAAAGTACCGTATCATTTTTGGAGACAAGGAGTGGAGAAGGAGTATGTCGGCATATTTGACAAAAAACGCGCATCAGATTCTGAATTCAGAGGATACGATTATTTCTCGTTAAATCATCCTCTTATTAACTCAATCATCAGTACGATTCGTTCAGATATTTATCAAAGTAAGGCCATTGATAGAATAAGCTATAAAGTTACCAATTTAACAACTCATAAAGGAATAATATTCACATTTTTAGTCAAATTCTTTGATGGTTTAGGAAAAGTAGCTGAAGAGAGATTGCTTCCTGTTTTTGTCGATGGAAAGCATCAAAACAAACTATCTGCTGAAGAATCTTTCAAAATTATACTGTCCGACCCAATACCAATAAATGTTAATGCAAAAGAGTTGAATGCACATTATGAAGATGGCTTCAAAGGAATGGAAGAAAGTGCAAAAGAACATCTTAAAGTAATTGGCAGACAAATTCTCAAGGAAATTCAAGATCACAAATTAAGTCAAAAGTCGCGTCTCGAAAAAGATGTTCAACAATGGAGAACGAGTAAAAATCAATATCTTAAAGATAAGCTCGCTGTATTGCCCACAGTCCAAAGAACACTGATGAATGACCAAGATCCACAAAATCAGGGAATTCGATTACAGAGAATCCGACTCCAAAACCAAATTGATTCAGTGGAACTCGAATATAAAAATAATATTGAGAAAATTGATCATGAGTGCAAAATCAAGGATGACTTTGATTACGAACTTATTGGTGCTTTGGTGGTGGTGCCAAAATGACCGAAACTAAATCCACATCATATAGATATATCCATAATAGGGGAAGTTTCTTCTCTGAATATTTCCTCGGTCAATTAATGCAAAAAGAATTCAAAGGAAAATTAGGAGAATCTACGAGAAAGAATATATACCGAAAATTAAGAAATATCTACCAAAGAGTATCAGAACGATTATCAACTAATAGTTCTCCTGCAGATACGTGGAACAGTTGGAGCTTTAGATTATTTGAGGAATTAGGATGGCCACCTTCTCTTGAAAGAGCAGAAGAAATACTTGCCGAGAAAGACGAAGTTATTACAAATATGCACCAGTTCAAGACAGAAGGAAAACCATTGGTCATCTTTAAATTATTAAAATTTGATGCAGACCTTGACGATTTTGAGAAAGGTAGAAGAAATACACCTCATAAAGTTCTTGAGAGAGCAGTAGCATCAACCAATTCCAAGTGGGGAATTATTTTTAATGGAACTATTTTGAGACTGGTACGTTCCGAATCATACAGCTTAGGAGATTCTTATCTTGAAATTGACCTTGAAGGAATTTTCGAATCAGACTCTGAAGAAGAGTTTTACTTGTTTTACGCATTATTCAGAAAAGAATCATTCATTGAGATTAATAATGAATCATTGCTGATCAAGATTTCGGAACAAAGTAAGAATTATGCAATTAAAGTAAACGAATCTTTGCGAGACAGTGTGTTTCAAGCACTTGAAACATTGCTCAAAGGAATAGTGGCAGATCACCACAATAAACATCTTGATTTCAAGAACGATTTACACCCACTATACGAAGAGGGTCTTGTCTTCCTTTATAGATTGCTGTTCATTCTATATGGTGAAAGCAGAGATTTATTGCCACGTGGAGAAAGAGTCTATCGTGAGAATTATTCTGTAGAAAGATTAAGAGATGAAGTGGATGATCAAATGCTACAGTTTCATCCCAATAGATACTATTTGTGGGAATCATTATCAGCACTTTTCAGATTAATCAGCATAGGAGTCAATTCTCCGGACTTATACGTTACAGCATACAACGGCAGATTATTTAACGATAAGAGACTGAAATATCTTCCAAATTGCAAAGTAAATGACGAAGTGATGAAAAAGGTCTTGATATTATTATCGAGAACAGAAGGTAATAAACATCATGGAACGGAACGTATCGCATATAACGAACTTGGAGTTGACCAATTAGGATCAGTATATGAAGGTCTTCTGGAATACGAGCCAAAAATCGCAGAAGAAGATCTTGTTGTGGAATACGTTGAGAAGGAGTTCAGAACGGTTCCCAAAAAAAATGCAGATAAAGAAAATATAATTGAAGAGATACCAAAAGGTTCTTTCTATCTTAGTTTATGGGGTGGAAGAAGAAAAGGAAGTGGAAGCTATTACACTCCTAGCACGCTAACAAAATTTCTTGTAAAACAAGCAATTGATCCGTTAATTGAAGGAAAGAAAAGTAATGAATTACTATCTATAAAAATCGTAGACCCGGCAATGGGAAGTGGAGCCTTCCTGGTTGCAGCAGCTCAATACCTTTCAGAAAAATACACTGAAAAATATGTTGGAGAAGGCAATATTGATCTAAAAGATATCAATCCTGATGAAGTCAAGAAGATAATTAATGAACATGGAAGATTAATTGCCGAACATTGTATCTATGGTGTTGACCTCAATCCAATGGCCGTTGAGCTTGCCAAAGTATCATTATGGCTTGCTACATTATCAGAGGGAAAACCTTTGTCATTTCTTGACCACAGATTGAGATGTGGTAACTCACTTATTGGTGCCTCTCTTGATAATCTTGAAATGATTCCCGACGCAGCTCTACCAAAAGAGCTCCAGAAAGAGAACAAGGAATATCATAAAATATTGGAATCATACAAAAAAGGTCAATTAACTATCGAAGAATCCATTGAATACCATCAGCATTTAATTGTACCTTTAAGACATAGACTTGACTTCCAAAAACCAGAAGATACTGTTGAAGATGTCAAGAAGAAAGAAGAGCTTCTTGAAAATGATTGGAGAGAAGGAAGTGCATTAAGCAAACTCAAAAAAGTATGTGACCTTTGGTGCTCAATCTGGTTCTGGCCAGAAGACTCTGATTTGAAAGCACCTAATTCTAAAATATTCAGAGAATTAAAGAAATACATACTTGATGAAAAATCAGACATTGCTCATGAAAAAGCAACAGAATATATGAGTATATCATCCGGCATTGTAAAAAATAATCGATTTTTTCATTGGGAGATAGAATTTCCCGAATTATTTTTAGACGAACATGGAAAAATAAAAGCCGACTCAGGTTTCAACGTAATATTGGGAAATCCACCATGGGATAAAATTAAATTCGATGATGTTGAGTATTATTCTAACTATTTATATCATTTAAAAAGTATTAGAAAAGCTAACTTGCGAAAAAAAGAAATAGAAAAATTCTTAGAGAGCAATCCAATAATCAAAAAAGAGTCGGATAAATTACATAAAAATATCATCAGTATGCAATCTTTTTTCAAGTACTCCGAAAATTATGAATATGCTATCAAAGGCGAGTTAAATCTGTATCCTTTATTTTTGGAAAAAGTTCTAAATTTGATGAACCGAAGTGGGCGTGTTGGAATAATTATTAAATCTGGATTCCTTTCTGACAAAAGTTTAAGTGAATTTTTTAATTACTTATTAGATAATAGGAAAATCCATTCCGCTTATGATTTTATAAATACCAAAAAGTTGTTTCCTGCGGTGGAAACTGTTGAGAGATTCTTATTGTTAAATCTTGCTTATGACACTAAAAAAGATTCATTTTCTATCTCTTTTCTGAATCAGAGTATTGAAGATTTATTGATAGATCATAGCATAGTTATGTGTAGAGAAGACATACTCTTATTGAACCCGATTACTAAAACTTGTCCCGTGTGTACTTCAATTGAAGAATTCACTCTGCTAAAAAATATTTATTCAAAATATAAAATATTGAGTTATTTGATAAAAGAGGCGAAGTGGAACATTAGCATAAACTCGATGTACCACATGACAAATGATTCTCATCTTTTCCACGATTTTGAACATCTTGAAGACAAAGGTTACAAATTATGCGAGTATGCGATTTTTAGAAAAGGTAATGAAGAATATATCCCACTATTCGAGGGAAAAATGGTAAGTAGATGGGACTTATTTTCGAAGACTTTTGAAGGAATACCTCGCAAAGATAGATTCAAAATGAGATCTGAAGGAAATAAAGTATCGATTGCTGAAAAGCAAAAGACCAACTATTTGAATTTGCCAAGATATTGGATTAAAAAAGAAACTGTTGAGAAATGGTATGATGATCATAACATAGACGGGAATGTCTTCATATTCAAGTCCATTATGAATGTATTAAACACTTATGTTGGTGTTGGAACAATATCGCCACACTTAGCGTTTGGAAACAGTATAAGCCTCATTGCATTTAAATCCAAAAATATTAATTTTGATAGCTTATTTTTTAATGCAATTTTTAATTCTACTCTTATGGATTTTGTTTTAAAAAACAAAATGTCAAATGCAAATCTTAATACATTTATCATTGAACAGTTACCTTTCCCAGAGCCAGATTATAATAGCAAGTTGCAAAATCAGATTATTCAGATAGTAGATGTTTACTACAGCCATTTTGATATATTCAAATCTCAACCAAAAGTAAAACCATTAAATGATGAGGAATACGAACAAATGTTGATAAGAGTGGATGCTTTAATATTTATTTTATTTTCAATAACAAAAACAGAGATTGAGTCAATTTTTGAAGCAAATGCGCCATTAAAACGACAACAAGAGAAAAAACATTTATCATATAGATATAAGGAAGAAGTTCTTAAAGAATACGACAACTTTAAAAAGAAATTTGGCTTTTCTGAAGCCAGGGGATATAAAAATGCAACCATTCATATTGAGCAAGAATTTGTTAAAGGAATATAAAAAGTACATTGAGACAACTTTTCCTATACTAGATGTTGATTTAAAGGCAGAATTTGATGAAAAGATTGAGAAGAAACACTTGTTATGGCACGGTCCTTTTATCTCGCTTAGTCGTAAATTCTTGAAAGGAGAGCCTCTTCCCACTCTAGTTCATGAGAATGTCATTACACCTCAGACTGCAAAGGTATTCGGTAATCTGCCTGCTATTTGGAAGCACCAAGAGCTCAGTGTAAAAAATATTCACAACAACGTAAACTCATTAATTGCTACAGGAACTGGCTCAGGAAAAACTGAAGCATTCCTTATCCCAATCATTGATTATTGCTTCAAAACAAAACACAAACCTGGCACAAAGGCCATAATTCTCTACCCTATGAACGCTCTGGCCAACGATCAAGCAAAAAGATTGCGACAAATCCTAAAAGGAACCGGCATTACATTCGGTAAATATACTGGCGAGACTCAAGAGACAGTCAATACTGCCGAGCGAGAAGTTCAAGAAGAGATGCTTTCTAGAACAGAGATGCAAGAAAATCCTCCAAATATCTTAATTACAAACTACTCCATGCTTGAGTACTTGCTTATTAGAAATGAAGACCAACAAATATTCAAACATAACGAACTGAAATTTCTGGTTCTGGATGAAATTCACACATATACTGGCGCAAAGGGAGCTGAAATTGGTTGTCTCGTTAGGAGGTTAAAGGCCCACACACACAGGAGTCCAGGGCAGTTAATCTGTATTGGCACTTCGGCTACAATAAAGAATCCGGAGGAGGACGATAAAACCACGAAGCAAACAGTGCTCAAGTTTGCTTCGGATATCTTTGGGGAAGATTTTATTGATGAGGGGTTGATCGAAGAGCATTTCGAACCCGCACCACAACTAACTGCCCCTTATTTCCCCCAAATTCCTGATTTAACACGAGAAGAGGTGGATAATTTTGACCCTCAAAAAATCTCTGAAGTTAAAAAACTAGCCTCTGCATTACTTGGAAAAGAAGTCACAGGAACGTTTGAAGAAATCTCAGAACAATTTAAGAATAACAAATTAATGAATTTACTCGAGAACTGGCTAGCAACACCGGAAAAAATAGAGGAGTTAGTGAAGAAACTCAAGAACGAGCCAGAAAGAAAAGATGCTTCAGAGGAAGAGCTTTCACTTGAGATTACAGCTTACTTGCTTCTTGGAACAACACTGATCAACGGAGAAGGAGCACCGCGATACAAACCAAAACTACATTTATTTTTTAGAGGACCTTATTTCTTCACAAGAACAATAGGAACAAAGAAGTTATTGGATAGTGGCAGAGATATTGATGATAAAGGCAATAAAGCATTTCCATTGGAGTTATGTCGTTATTGCGGACAAGACTTCATGAGAGTAATTGCTCATGACCAAAATGGAGTTTTAAATTACAAGGAGTTCTTCAACAAGCAAGAGATTTTCCGACAAGATCAACAGGACGTAGGTCCAATCTATCTCAGTCCTTTTGTTGAAAAAGACAGTGTCGAGAATACAATCCACTTAACTCATAAAATCCATGAAACAATTATGGAAGAAGATGTGAAGACCGATGAACGAAAATTGATACCTTGCATTGTAGTTTGTGAGAAATGCGGAACGGCTTACTTCTCGAAAGAAAAAAATTCTTGCACAATGAAGCACTGTCATGGACGCCTTGTGCCTATGACTGGTTTTATTGGAGATGCACATAAATGTCCTGCATGTAAGGTACATTTGAATAAAGATGTTATTACCTCATTACATTTAGGTCCTGCAGCACCTAACTCAATCTTGGTATCGTCACTACTTTCTAATTTAGAAGATCCTGCTGAAAGGAAGCTTTTGATTTTTTCAGATAACAGGCAAAATGCATCCTACCAAACAGGATATATCCAAGATAGACATAGAATGTTCACAATCAGGCAGCTCATCTACGAGTTGATTCAAGAGGAAGACTTATCATTTGATATGTTAGTTGAAAAAGTGGTTGAAAGAGCTGACGATTATAATCTCTTAACGTTTGTAGAGAAAGGCATGCTAAAAAATCGACCAGAACGTGCTAGACTCATGAAAAAATTCTCATGGGTTATGATGAACGAATTCGCAAAAACACAAGCTCGTAGAATTAACTTAGAGGGATTAGGTTTGATAAGATTAGATTATGATTTTATTGAGAATGTCAAGAAAAACAATACTTTTAGTTTTATTCAAAATAATTGGCACTTTACTGATCAAGAAATTATAGATCTATTGAGAATACTCCTTGATGAACTAAGAAGTAAACGAGCAATAGATTTTGAATTTTTCAAAGAGACATTATATGACGACTCTGAACTGGTCAAGCAATTCGACCTTCAAGTGGAGAGGTTTAATGAGAAGCCAGTAGCATATGATTTCTATTCGGAATCAGATGCAAGTAAATTCTCAACTACAAAACCATACACGATAAAAAAATTCCTTGCAAAACAAGGACAAGGAACTGCGCTTCAATCATATTTAGTCAAGATAACAAAATCGGTGGAAAAACAAGACGTTAATGACCTTCTGCAGAATTTGTTGCGGCTCTTAATTGATGATGGACTTCTTGTCAAAAGAAGTATAGGTTCGAAAAAAGAACGGGCAGAAGGATACATGATAGATTACAAAAGATTAGTTTTTACAAGACCTGGTGACTTGTACAAGTGTAATAGTTGTAGAACTCTCTCTGCAAGGAGCGTCAAGGATGTCTGCCCAAGGTGGAGATGTAGTGGAAAATTCAAGAAGGCTTCAATTGAAGAAGACAATTATTATGTCTATCACTATAAAAACCATAAGCCAATTAAGATTGAAGCCAGAGAACACAGCGGTCAGATTCCCGGGAATATTAGAGCGGAAAGAGAAAAACAATTCCTAAAAGGAGAGATAAATGTTCTCGTGGCAACTCCAACAATGGAGCTTGGAGTTGATATTGGAGACCTTTCTACAATTCTTATGAGAAACATTCCTCCAACACCCTCAAATTATGCACAAAGAGCAGGTCGAGCAGGCAGAATGAAAAAGACTGCATTAATCAATACTTTCGCAGGATCAGGGCCTCACGACAGTTACTTCTATGATAGACCTGGCGATATTATTAGCGGTATTATTAGAACTCCAATCTTTCAGCTTGACAATGAACGAGTTGTGAAGAGGCACATACACTCTCTGATTTTAGAGAACTTGAATCATCAATTGCCTGGACAGATGGGGTTGTTGTTAGATAAGAACGGCGATAAGTTTATCCCAAGATTAAATGACCGTTTCTTACCAGCACTCTTCTCCGAACTAGATCAAAGGAAAAACGAAATAATTTCGAGAATAGAGGCCGCATTTTCCAAAGAAATACAAAGTATGGATTGGTTCAACCACAATTTCATTGAATTAGTTGTGAACGATTTTCAAAAGAATCTTCTTAAAACAGTTCAGAGACCCTGGCTTAGAAAAATTCAGAAGATAGTTGATGAAGTTGAGACTATTGGAGTGGGGATTACTGATACAAAGAAACAAAAAAGAAGAACCTATCTTGAGAGAATTTTGTCTTATATAACTGAAGATAGAAATGGTGCTTATCCATATAGGTATCTTGCGAATGAAGGCTTCTTGCCATCATATGCGTTCCCTGGGGAAACGGCCAAATTAGATTATGAAGCAGAAGAAGATATTCCTAGAACGAGAGATCTTGCCTTGATGGAATTTGCTCCTGGCAACATAGTTTATGCTGATGCTCAAGTGATTAAAGTAATCGGGATTGATCCAAAAATTAGCGATTCAGAAGAAACAATTGAGTTGCAACCTGAAAGATATTATAAGTGTACCCGATGTGATTACGTTGCATTGGAGAATGGACACAACTTCTGTAATCATTGCGGAAGTGATTTAAAACCTGGCCAACATATTGCGCCAATAGGTTATAAAGGGTTGAAAAAAGGTTCAGTTAGTTCAGATGATGACTTTTTCTCCAGAATGTCATATTATGTTGATACTTACCTATGTGGTAGCCCAATGGAGTTTTACTTTTTCAAATATCCTTACGTGACAATGAAATTCTTCAAAAAGGGAAAACTCTTTTTGTTGAATAGAGGATTGAGAGCCGATTACAACGCTGGTCAAAGACCGACATTTGTCCTCTGTCCTAAATGTGGCCTTCAAGCAGAAACTTTCGAGAATGATCCAAAAGGGGCAAATTGGGATAAAAAAGTACACAAAAAGCTTCAAAAATGCGACGGTGAGTTATTGGAGCTTCACTTATCTTATTCTTGGGATAGTGACGTGCTTATCTTTGAAGTTCACCATCCTGCATCTTACAATCCAAATGTTGATGCGGAGAGACCTTTCGGTCCAGTGGATACAGAGAATGCAGACTTCCTAAAGACGCTCAAAAACGCTTTAAGCGCCGGGGCAGAAATCGTTCTTCAATGTGAACTCGGAGAATTAAGAGGATTTGAGAGAAAAATAACTCTCAAAGAAGGCGGTCTCAAGAGAGAAATAATCTTTTACGATTCTGTTCCAGGTGGAGCAGGATACTTGAAGAAATTTGCTGAAAAACTGCCTATAATCGCCAAGGCAGCTTATGATTTATTGACCGAATGCGAATGTACTAGCAGTTGCTATAGATGTCTCAGAACATATTATAATCAACGGGAGCACAGTTTCTTAGATAAACAGAGAGTGTTGGGCTTCCTTAAGATTTTAATGAATGAATCGCCGCAGATTGGAAGCTATATGGCAAATGAAGAAGAACTTGTACAACTTCCAATCCTCAAAGAACAGAATGCTGAAAAGATGGAATCTCCAATTGAGGATATTCTACTAAAAGCAATTAGGGCAAATAATCTTCCTGAACCCGTTCCACAGTTTGAGGTCAAGAATAAAAATGGGGTGGTATTCACAAGAGCGGATTTTGCCTACCCAGATAATAATCTCATTATTTATTGTGACGGGGAGAAGTATCACAACAATCCTGAGACGTGGAGAAAGGATATTTTGCAGATGAATACTCTTCAAGAGATGGGATACAACGTTTTAAGGTTTCCGGGATGGGATATAAAACATAATCTAACACTTTGTATAGAAAAAGTCAAGAAATTTATTCAATAGATGGAACCATGGTTTTCTTCCTTTAAAGTCAAAAACGAAATTCCCCTCTGCTTCTGGTTATTTATTGCTCACTGTGTTCGTTTGATTAAACTGCACATATTAAAAACCTTTAAAAACCCGCGTTTTGTTTCGTACTATGATGCCCTTCACTCTCTCTCCATCATCGTTATCTTTACTGAAAGACTGTCCTCGCTGTTTCACAATATACTTAAATAGTTGCATCGGTTTTGCCATATTATGGTTATCATAATATCAAAAGGCGGTAAGGATGCGAAAAGAGTTGACAAGTCTGAGTTTGAGCATGAGAAGTATCTTCAAAATTATATTCAAGAGAATCCTGATAGTATACCGTTATACGAGATAAGTGAGGATATTCGTTTATTGATATTAATGAGGGAGTTCCGCACGGAAAGCGGTCCAATAGATGCGCTGGGTATCGATAAGGATGGCGGAATTTATCTCGTAGAAACAAAACTTTACAAGAATCCTGATAAGCGGTTGGTCGTTGCTCAAGTTCTGGATTATGGTGCTTCTCTTTGGGGACAATCTGCTGATTTTGTTGACTTTCTTAGAAGGATAGAAGAAGAGGTTTCTAAGAAGCAAGGTGTTAGTTTAAATCAGAGAATTAAGAATTTTTTTGGCTTAAGTGATGATGAAGTTTCTTTCATCATCAATAATATGAAAAAGAATCTTAATGAAGGTAATTTCAAGTTTGTAGTGCTGATGGATGAACTTCATCCTCGATTAAAGAATCTTATCACATTCATTAATAAGAATAGCCAGTTTAGCATATATGCTGTTGAACTCGAATACTACAAGTATGACCAGTATGAGATAATGATTCCCAACTTATACGGTGCCGAGGTTAGAAAGCACAGTTCTGAGCCCATCGCGCCTTGGAATTGGGAATCTTTCTCTCAAAAATTAGGAAAAATCGGCCAGAAAGAGGTTGCGGCCGCTAGAGCGATTCTTGAGTGGGCTGATAAGAATCATATCAAGTATGACTGGACATCAAGTCAGCGAGGCGCTTTCATTTTGATATTTGATTCAAAGAAGAATACTGGATTCTATCCGTTTAGCGTGACGGGCGAGGGAAAGGTTGAATGGAATGCGCCCCATCAAGGTAACTATAGTCCGGCGCCTTTTAATAAACCTGAGAAAAGGCGTGAATTGCTGATACGTTTGAAGGCTGTAAAGGGCGCGACTGTAGATGTGGACATTGGTATTGAACGCTACCGTTCACTGAATCTGCCGTTGCACATTCTTGCGGATAAGAAAGTTCGAAATAAGTTTTTTGAAGTTCTGTTTTGGATCAAGAAATCACTGGAATCTTAACTACTTCACCATTCCTTTCAGCTTCTCCAGTATCATCACCATTCCTTCCGTATCCAGTTGGCAGTATTCAAGTAGTGCTTTTCGTATTTGTTCTGTTTCCGGTTTCTTTCCTTGTATTATTGATAGGAACGCTTCTGAGGCTCCGCCTCCTTCTGATATTAGCATGCCTGAGTAATTTTTGTCTGTTAGTGCTGGTAACACTGATTTGAGTGAGCAGCTTCCGAGCTGTTCAGGATGGTAGTATGAAAAGTTTCTGAATGGTGTTAGGAGGTCTTGCATTCGTTCGTTGATTGAGTGTATGCTTTTTGAGTGTTTTTTGGAGTATTCTGCGAGGTCTTCTAGTACTCCTGTTTCAAAGCGCATGTTGAATGCTAGTACTGTTCCGTGTGATGGGATGGCTTCTAGTGCTTTGAGTAGTGCTGGTCTGGGGTCTTTGGTTCCTTCTGATAGGAATTCTACGTGTTGTGGTTTTTCGTCAAAGGATTTGATGATGTGTAGTGAGAACTGGAAGGGGAGCTTTTGGTACGGCCGTAGGCCGTCAAACAGGGGTATTGCTGGGTTGACTGTTTCAAAGTCAAAGCAGGATATGGGGAATTTAAGATTGTCCATGAAGGTTTTTATGGCGTTTTTGTCGATGTGTGGCTTG
>Ga0105099_10001065_pt1 | contig 17668 bp, 12 predicted proteins | sample PPLLak3cmMay2015_2_FD_79138 | JGI IMG/M metagenome (GOLD analysis project Ga0105099, IMG submission 79138) | Freshwater sediment microbial communities from Prairie Pothole Lake near Jamestown, North Dakota, USA - PPLs Lake P8 Core (1) Depth... | ecosystem: Environmental > Aquatic > Freshwater >... | reverse complement strand
ACTGGTAAAAATTCCTATGCATGAAAATAGTTATTGCAGATGACTCCGCTTTGTGGAGAGACAGAATCAAAAGTTTATTGAATGGTTTTAATAACATTTCTGATGTGTATGAAGCTGAAAACGGAGTGGAAGCGCTTCAACTTATCAGGGACAAGGAACCTGATCTGGTAATTATTGATATCCGGATGCCGGAAATGAATGGCATTGAAGTGCTAAAGAAAATAAGAGAGTTGAATATGAAAACTAAAAGCTGCATTCTCACCAATTATGCTTATCCTCAATACAAAAAGAAGTGCTTTGAAGCAGGAGCTGATTATTTTCTCAGCAAAACCGAAGATTTTGAAGATGTTAAAATTATCATTTCCGAATTGGCAAACAGTGAAGAAGGAGGATAAAATGAATGAATCTATTCATACAATAACTGATCAAATTGTAGTGTTCACTCTCGATGAACAACTTTATGCCTTTCCTTTACCCGCAGTGGTAAAGGTTATCCATGCAGTGGAAATAAGACATTTACCTAAAGCTCCGGAAATTATTTCAGGGATTATTAATGTTAGGGGACAGATCATTCCGGTTGCTGATATACGTAAACGTTTCGGGTTGGCAGCACATGAAATTGACCCGGACGACCGGTTGATTATTGCCGATACAGGAAAAAGAGAGGTTGCAATTCTGGTAGATACAGTTACCGGCATAAGGGATATAGCGCCCGGGCAACAGAAACAGGCCAGAGAGACGCTACCATTTGCAGAACACCTGAGGGGAGTAGCAAAAATTGATGATGAGCTCATTCTGATCTATGATCTTGAACAGTTTCTCAATCTCGATGAGGAGAAGGAACTGGAGCAGGCACTGAAAACGAAAAACAAATGAATCGTAATCTCACAGATAGCGAATTAGTGCAAGTATGTGAAGTGATCGCAGCTCGCATAGGATTGCACTTCCCTGTTGAGAGATGGGCTATACTTGGTCGTAACCTGGCTTTGGCAGCAAAGGAGTTCGGTTTTCAAAATATGAACGGTTTCATTCAATGGCTTTTGTCTTCAGAACTAAGCAAAGATCAAATAATGATACTGGCATCTCATCTTACTATCTCTGAAACTTATTTCTGGCGCGAACCACAGGTCTTTTCTGCACTCACAGATCATATACTGCCGGAACTTATCAGATCGAAGAGCAGAGAGCAGGGAGCAGGGAGCAAAGAGCCAGGAGAAAGAAGTATCAGGATATGGAGTGCAGGATGTTCCACCGGAGAAGAACCCTACTCCATTGCAATTGCCCTTCATAAAACAATTCCGAAAATTGAAGACTGGAATATTACAATACTGGCAACGGATATAAATCCCAGAGCACTCAGCAAAGCAATGAAAGGGACTTATGGTGTATGGTCATTCCGTAATTCCCCGGCATGGTTAAAAAGCAGCTACTTTTTTCAAAAAGAAGATCGGCAATATGAGACTATTCCTGAGATAAAAAGTATGGTGACTTTTACTTGTCTGAGTCTTGCAGAAATGTCCGCCATCAGCAATGCTAATACAATGGATATCATCTTCTGCCGGAATGTGCTTATGTATTTTACTCCCGATTGGATAAGCAAAATTTCAAACAGCTTCTATAGGGATCTTACGGAGGATGGCTGGTTTATTGTCTCTTCCTGTGAACTCTCTTCCCAGGTGTTCCCGCAATTTACTTCGGTTAATTTTCCCGGAGCTGTTTTGTACCGTAAGGGCAAAAATGGATATACCCACTCATTTGATATTAAATCTATTGCAATATCGGAACCACTTCAACCCCTTAAGCTGAGCGCAGCCGAAGCTCAACTCACTTCAACTTTTTCACCTCTTCTCCCGCTCACCCTTTCTCCCGCTCAACCTGCTGGACCCCTTCAACCTCTCAAGCTGAGCGCAGCCGAAGCTCAACCCCTTCAACCTACTTCAACCCTCTTCAACCCTCTTCAACAACCTCAGACAATTCCTGAAGAGACTTCAGCCGACAAAATATTCTCCATTCGTCTCCTTGCCGACCAGGGCCATCTTGACGAAGCGCTTTCAACCTGCAATGAGGCAATAGCATGTTATAAACTCTCTCCGGGATTATATTTCCTCCGTGCTTCTATTCTCCAGGAACTTGGAAAAAGTTCTGAAGCCATTGCATCACTTAAGAAGGCAATCTATATCGATCCTGATTATATAATGGGACATTTTATGCTGGGTAACCTGCTTTCAGTATTGGGAAATTATGAAAGTGCCAAAAGATCTTTCAATAATGTCATCAATTTATTAAACAAATGTGAGATTGATCACATAATGCCCGAATCAGAAGGATTATCAGTAAGATACATAAGGGAGATCATCTTGGCCATCATGAAAACTATACGTACAGAATGAAATAATAAATACGTACAAAATGAAGAAAGAAGTCCGCGCAATACTTAAAAGCCGCGCTATTGCCATGGCACGGGAGCCTGAACAAAAAGGAGCAGCTTCTGCAACTATAGGGTTAATTGCATTTACCCTTGCAGCCGAAAACTATGCCATTGAATCTGCTTTAGTGAGGGAGGTCTATCCGCTTAAAGATTTCACCCCTTTGCCGGGAGTGCCCTCATATATTTTTGGCATTGTCAATGTACGCGGACAGATACTTCCGGTCGTAGATCTTAAAAAATTCTTCAACCTCCCGGAAAAAGGGCTGGGTGATTTGAACAGAGTTATTATTCTGTGCAATGATCAGATGGAATTTGGCATTCTTGCCGACGTAGTGCATGGCACACATAATATCGAACCGGAGGAAATTCAGGTTGTCCCTTTCACTGTTTCGGGTATCGGAGAAAAATATCTGAAAGGGGTTACAAAAGAGCATATTCTGGTGCTTGAAGCTGAAAGTATATTAAACGATGAGAAAATCATTGTCAATGAGCAAGTAATTTAAGAAACAATTAATAAAGTGGAAACCAATGAAAAATATTTTTAATCTTAATGAGAGTAAAAAACGGGCAATGGCCGAAGAATCGCTGCGAAAAATAGCGGAGGATGCTTTGCTTAAAAGCGAATCACGCTATCGTTCTTATATTGAAGCAACGGGTCAAATCGGATGGGTTACCAATGCTGATGGAGAACTTGTAGAAGATTCGCCATCATTGAGGAAATTTAGCGGACAGACCTTTGAAGAAGCCAAAGGTTCAGGATGGGTAAAAATTCTTCATCCTGATGACCTTGAACGCACGTTGCAGGTTTGGAATAAAGCAATAGTAACTAAAAGCTCTTATGAGGTCGAATACCGTATGTTCAGGCATGACGGAATTTATCGAAACCTCCTGGCACGTGCTTTCCCTGTCTTTAGCGCAGAGGGAAGCATTTCTGAATGGGTCGGAACTTGTATCGACATAACCGAGCGCAAGCTGGCAGAACAAGCCCTTCGCGATGCAAAAGAAAATCTTGAGCTACGTGTTTTGGAACGGACAGAAGAGTTATTAAAAAACAAGAAATTACTTGATGAATCCGGCAGGCTGGCAAGGGTCGGTGGCTGGGAGATCGATCTTAAAGCCAACACTCTTTACTGGTCGGAGATAACTTATAAAATACACGAGATTCCTCCCGACTTTATACCAAATCTGGAGACTGCAATAAATTTCTATGCTCCTGAAGCCATTCCGGTCATCTCACAGTGCATTGACAAGGCGATCAAGCTGGGTGAGCCATTCGATGTCGAGCTTGAGTTAATTACAGCGAAAAAGAACAGGCTATGGGTAAGGGCTGTCGGAGAAGCATATCGGGAAAACGGGGAAATTGTTAAGATTGGCGGAATGTTCCAGGACATTAATGAACGCAAATTGGCGGAAATAGATTCCCGCAAGAAATCTGAACAGCTCGGTTTGTTATCAAACGAGCTGGAAATCATCATCGATAATATTCCCGGTCTGGTTTTTTACAAAGATACAAAAAACAGGTATATACGGGTAAATAAATATATATGTGAAGCACACAATATGTCGAAAAAGCAATTAGAAGGGACTCATCTTAATGATCTGTACCCCAAAGAACAGTCACAGGCCTATTGGGAAGACGACCTGCAGGTAATACGCAGTCGCCAGTCGAAGATCAACATTGACGAATCCTGGGAGACAAAGGAAGGAACCAGGTGGGTAAGTACATCCAAGATCCCTTATATAGACGGAAAAGGTGAGGTCGTCGGTGTCATCGGCGTTTCTATGGATGTTACTAAGCGAAAGGTGGCTGAAGAAGAATTAAAAAAGTATCGCGATCAGCTGGAGGATATGGTAAAACAACGTACAGCCGATCTTTCGAATGTACTCATGGAAGTCAGGGAAACTATAAATGTTCTGGTCTCCTCTTCCAATCAAATATTGACAGCAACAACCCAGGTGGCTTCCGGAACGGCTGAAACTGCAGCTGCCATTACCGAAACTTCCACCACGGTAGAGGAAGTACAACAGGCCGCAAGACAATCTGCAGAAAAAGCAAAAAATGTAGTCAATAGTGCACAACAAGTGGCTAAGGTATCTCAGAAAGGACAAAAAGCAATTGAAGAGACTGTAACCGGTATGAATCGCATCCGCGAGCAAATGGATTCTATTGCGCAGACAGTCGTCCGGCTGAGTGAACAGAGCCAGTCAATCGGGGGTATCATCGCCTCTGTAACAGAAATTGCTGATCAATCAAATTTACTGGCAGTCAATGCAGCCATAGAAGCGGCCAAAGCCGGAGAACAGGGCAGGGGCTTTGCAGTGGTTGCACAGGAGATCAAGAACCTGGCAGGTCAATCGAAGCAGGCCACCTCACAGGTGAGAAACATATTGAATGATGTACAAAAAGCAACCGGCGCCGCAGTGATGGCAACTGAACAGGGCAGTAAGGCAGTAGAGGCAGGTGTAAAACAGACTGAACAGACAAGCGAAGCCATCCTGATCCTGGCTGAAAGTATCAATGAAGCGGTCCAGGCAGCCACACAGATACTGGCCTCGAGTCAGCAACAGGTTATAGGAATGGATCAGATCGGAGTAGCCATGCAAAACATCAACCAGGCAGGAACGGAAACTGCAGTAAGCATGGTGCAGTCTGAAAAATCAGCAAAGAACCTGAATGATCTTGGGCAGAAGCTTAAAGAGATGGTGGAAAGGTTTAAAGAGTAAAGATAAAAGACAAAATCTGAAAATAAAAAACACAGTATAAATTAATTTCAGGAGATATACATCATGTTTAAAAATTTAAAAATCAGTTTACGCCTGGGATTGAGCTTCGGCTTAATTCTGGTTTTTATGATCGTTATAATCCTTGTAAGCCTGAATGAGATCAAAGTCTCCCGGGCAATGTTTGACCGGATAATTAAGACAAACAACGTCCGCCTGCAACTGGCTGGTAATATGATTGATCATGCAAGAGAAGTATCTATTAGCCTTCGCACTATTTTATTACTGAAAGATAGCGAAAAGACATTGGAATTAAAAAACGGGATTGATTCTGTCAGGAATCTGTACGATGCAGATTTTAAAAAATTAGAAGGATTAACCCCAACCTATGATACTTTATCATTTGTTATTGCTGCTAAAATCAAGACTTCTCTGGATGTCTCAAGACAGCTGAACAATAAAGTAATTGATCTGTCAACTGCAGGCAAATATAAGGAGGCAATAGAATTGATGAACCTACAGGCCAGCCCTTCAGTAGCTGACTTGATAAATAATATTGATGATCTCATAACTCACAATGAGGACCGGAGTATCATGCGTTACCTGGAGGCAGAGAAAGCACAGGATGCGGCACGAATATTCATTTTTATACTTGGTGCAACGTCAATAGCTCTGTCAATAATGATATCCATCTTTTTGACCCAAAGTATTACCGGACCTTTAAAGATAAGTGTAAAGGCAGCTAACAAGATCGCCTCAAAAGATCTTACAGGAGATCTTTCCGTTTATGAGAAAAGGGGGGATGAATTTGGTATCATGATACAGTCTTTCAGCAGAATGGTCGAGACTCTTAGAAAGCAGATGCAGGGGATTCTTGATGGTGTGAATATTCTTGCAAGTTCTTCTACTGAAATTCTGGCTTCAACCACTCAGATGGCATCCGGTTCCGCTGAAACTGCTGCTGCAATCAGCGAGACCACAACGACGGTCGAAGAAGTCCGTCAGGCTGCTCAATTATCCAGCCAAAAGGCCCAAAATCTATCCGATAGCGCTCAATGTGTTGCTCAGGTCTCTCAAAGCGGACAGAAGGCGGTGGATGAAACCATCGAAGGAATGAACCATATCCGTGAACAGATGGATGTTATTGCACAAACAGTTGTACGATTGAGCGAACAGAGCCAATCCATCGGAGATATTATCGCTTCAGTAACAGATATTGCCGATCAATCAAACCTGTTGGCTGTCAATGCTGCCATAGAAGCTGCTAAGTTCGGTGAGCAGGGTAAAGGTTTTGCTGTTGTTGCACAGGAGATCAGAAACCTGGCAGAAAAGTCAAAGCAATCCACTACTCAGGTGCGCAACATCCTGAATGATGTACAAAAGGCGACCAGTGCAGCTGTTCTTGCTACCGAACAGGGCAACAAAGCAGTGGAAGCTGGAGTGAAACAATCGATACAGGCAGGTGAAGCAATCCGGGTATTGACAGAAAGCAGTGGAGAAGCAGCTCAGGTATCGACTCAGATCGTAGCATCGAGCCAGCAACAGGTTGTAGGAATGGATCAAATCGGGCTGGCCATGCAAAACATTAATCAGGCAGGAATGGAGACTGTTGCAAGTATGACCCAGGCCGAATCTTCAGCAAGAAACCTGAATGAACTCGGACAAAAACTTAAAGAAATAGTAGAAGGATTCAAAATGTAAAGGCGAAAGGCGAAAGGCGACAGGCACTATCAACTAACCAACTAGCCACTAATGATAATACCATGGATAAGAAAGACATCGAATTTCAGAAACGGATACAGGCAACCTTCAGGATTGAAGCTGAAGAGCATCTCCGTGCATTCTCTTCCGGACTGATTGAATTAGAAAAGACTCAGCCAGAGGAACGGGTTACAGAAATTATTGAAAGTATGTTTCGTGAGGTTCACAGCCTCAAAGGAGCAGCACGGTCTGTCGATCAAAAGGAAACAGAATCGCTCTGCCAGCCTCTGGAGAGTGTCTTTTATTCATTAAAATCCCGGAAGATCACTTTGTCTCCCTTTTCGATCAGCCTGTTTTATAAGGCTTTGGATTATCTCACAAAACTCATAAGTACAACCGGGAAAAGTATAATCACAACTGATCATCAGAGCATGAGAGGATTGATTCAGCAATTAAAGGAGATGGCAGCCGGAAAAACAGTTGAAAAAAATGATACTCCGGAGCTTATGCCAGATATCAAGGCTGCTTCACCGGAGAAAGTTCATTTTCCGGTAACTGATCTTCCAGGTGGTACTGGTACGATATCAACTGAAACAGTGCGGATCCGGATTTCCAAGCTCGACCCGCTTCTTTTGCAGGCTGAGGAAATGTTACAATCAAAAATAGCTATCGATCAGCGGGTCAATGAACTACGAGTGCTGAACGCTGAGCTGAACGAATGGAAAACTGAGGCACAAAAATGGAAAAGCCGCAGGTCTGCTGCCACAATATCCATCTTGAATGAATGGTGCGATACCAGTGAGATGCATTTGAATAAGACTGAGAGTCAATTGACTGAGATTACCCGTTCAATGGAACGGGATCAGCATAATCATGACCGCCTGGTCAATCTTCATCTTGAAGCGATGAAACAGGTGCTTATGCTTCCGGTGGCTTCTATGGTTGATGTTTTTCCGGGAATGGTAAGAGATATTTCTCATGAACAAAATAAGGAGGTCGATTTTAATATAACAGGTACAGAGCTTGAAATTGACAGGCGTATCCTCGAGGAGCTTAAAGACCCCCTTATCCACCTTATCCGCAATAGCATTGATCATGGAATTGGCAAACCACAGGAACGCGTATTACAGAATAAGCCGGTCCGTGGAAACATAACACTGGCATTTGCAGCCAGAGAGAGCGGACTGGTTGAGATAACTCTCTCTGACGATGGAAAGGGTATCGATAAGGAACATGTACTGAGAGCGGCAATAAAAACAGGAATAGTTACGAATGAAGCCGCGGAAAAGCTTGATCCAAAAGAGGTTTTGAATCTTATCTATCAATCAGGAGTTTCCACCAGTTCTATTATTACAGATATTTCAGGACGCGGACTGGGATTGGCCATCGCTCATGAAAAAATTGCAAAACTGAATGGGGTTATATCTGTGGAATCAGAAGCCGGAAAAGGTTCGACATTTCGTATTCGTCTGCCAATGGCGCTTGCTACCTTCAGAGGTATCATGGTCAGAGTAAATGGATTTCTATTCATCCTTCCTACGGTGAATGTTGAACAGGTATTGAGAGTGGAAGAGACAGATATTAAAACCGTGGAAAACCACGAAACTATAAGGATTGACTCAAAAATAATTTCACTGGTCGATATTGGGGAAGTTTTGGGATTACCCGACCATAAACATGCAGGCTCAGACAGGAAAAATACCGGTATTGAGAAATCAGCTAAAATCCGTGTCGTTGTCCTTTTTTCAGCAGAACAACGCATCGCCTTTAAGGTCGATGACATTCTCGGTGAACAACAGGTTCTTGTAAAAGGGCTGGGAAAATTGCTGAACCGGGTCAGAAATATCTCGGGCGCAACCATACTGGGTTCCGGTAATGTAGTTCCGGTGCTTAATATCTCCGACCTCATGAAATCCTCACTACACATAAAAAACAGGAAAAGTGAAGTCACTGATGATGAGCTTCTGGTTCCTGAAACCGGCAGAATACTTGTTGCTGAGGATTCAATAACCTCCCGGACTTTGTTAAAAAATATCCTTGAAACGGCAGGTTACCAGGTAACCACTGCAGTTGACGGGGCTGATGCATTTACAAAAGCCCGCACCGGCGATTTCGATATTGTTGTCTCGGATGTGGATATGCCAAAGATGAACGGGTTTGAACTTACTGCGAAGATCAGAAGCGATAAAAAACTGAGTGAGATTCCTGTAGTACTGGTCACGGCGCTTGAATCACGGGAAGACTGCGAACACGGTATTGAGGTCGGAGCAGATGCATATATTATTAAAAGCAGCTTTGACCAGACAAATTTGCTTGAGATAATAAAAAAACTGATATGATCAAAGTACTGATTGTTGACGACTCGAAGGTAATCCAGGAGTTCCTTGCTCACCTTCTTTCTTCTGATCCTGATCTCAGGGTGGTGGGGATCGCCAATTCCGGTTATGAGGCTATTGAGCTTGCCATGTTAAAAAAGCCCGATGTAATAACAATGGACATTCATATGCCGGGGATGGATGGGTATGAAGCTACACGGGCAATAATGGAAACATATCCTACACCAATAGTTATTGTGACAGGAAGTTCAAATAAAAAAGAGATAACTTATACGTTTAAACTACTTGATGCAGGTGCGCTTGCTGTTGTCACTCGTCCGCCAGGATTTGAACATCCTCAATTCGCTGCTTCGCGCAAAGAGCTGATTCAGACAGTTAAACTCATGTCTGAGGTAAAAGTTGTCAGACTTTTCCCGAGAAGCAGAAAAGAAGAAATAAAGCCCGTCCTTTTAGTTCAAACCTTTGAAAATGATTTAAAGCGAATTCAGCTTATTGCAATCGGAGCATCCACCGGCGGTCCCATGGCGCTGCAAATAATCCTTTCCGGATTACCTGCGGATTTACCTGTACCGGTTCTTATTGTACAACATATAGCCAAAGGATTTGTAAATGGATTTTGTGAATGGCTGTCTGCTACCTCCGGGATTAAACTGAAAATCGCTGAAAACAGGGAACAAATCCTGGCAGGCTTCGGTTATATTGCTCCTGATGGTTTTCAGATGGGTATAACCAAGGGAGGTAAAATAGTTTTAAGTGATCAACCACCTGAAAATGGATTAATACCTTCTGTAAGTTACCTTTTTCGTTCAGTCGCACATACTATGGGACCAAAAGCAATGGGGGTATTGCTCACAGGAATGGGAAAAGACGGAGCAGATGAGTTGAAAACCATGAAGGATAAGGGAGCTTTCACTGTAGTTCAAAATAAAGAAAGTTGTGTTGTGTTCGGTATGCCAGGTGAAGCGTTGAGGATCGGAGCAGCCGATCAGGCCTTATCTCCGGAGAAGATCGCTGAAATTATGGCAAAATCAGGTTCAAAAAAATAGTATATGCGCAAAAAAGTAAAAACTTCAGATAATCTTACTGATATTTTAATTGTAGAAGACAGCCCCACACAGGCTGCCCAGATAAAATATCTGCTCGAAAGTTATCATTACAAAACAGAGGTTGCCAGGGATGGACAGCAAGCATTGATTTGGCTTGCTGAACATAAACCATCATTGGTCATTTCGGATATCGTCATGCCTGAAATGAACGGATTTGAATTATGTGAAAAGATTAAATCGGACGAACGTACTGAAGATATTCCCGTGATTTTGTTAACATCACTTTCCGATTCCGACGAGGTTATTGAGGGACTTTCCTGCGGGGCAAATAGTTTCATAACCAAACCTTACAATAAAGAATATCTGATTTCCAGCATAAAAATAATGCTTTCAGAAAAAGCAATTCCAAAATCAAAAAGTGATACTAAGGGAATAGAAATTAATTATGGAGGGAAAAAAAGATTAATCCGTACCGGGACTCAAGAAGTTATTAAAATGCTGCTCAATATTTATCAGGGGGCCATTTATCAGAATAATGAGCTTATAAAGACCCGGGATGAATTGAGATCATTAAATGAAAGACTGGAAGAGCTGGTTGAGGAGAGAACTAAAGAGCTTAAAAAGGATGAAGAAAAAATCCGTGCCTTCAATACAGAACTGGAGCAGCGTATACGTGAACGGACTGCTGAACTTGATGCAGCCAATAGAGCTAAAAGCGAGTTCCTGGCCAATATGAGCCACGAGATTCGTACGCCCATGAATGCGGTATTAGGCTATGCCGAACTTCTGGGTGCAATGCTCGAAGAAAAGACCCAAAGGGACTATCTTGAATCAATAAAATCAAGCGGAAGAAGCCTTCTTACTCTCATTAATGATATTCTCGATCTGTCCAAGATTGAAGCAGGAAAACTGGAATTGCAGTTTGAGTATGTGAATTCACAATCTTTCTTTTCGGAATTCGAACGGATATTTTCATTACGGGTATCTGAAAAAGGATTGAAATTCACTCTGGAAATTTCTTCTGGTACGCCGGCAGGTATTTTTATCGATGATGCCCGGTTACGTCAGATCATTCTTAACCTTATAGGGAACGCGATTAAATTCACCGAAAAAGGAAATATCAAATTAAAAGTTTATACTGAAAATCCGCAAATCATCAAGTATCCCGGGGATAAAACCGACGAATTCATCGATCTTATAATTGAGGTAACAGATACCGGCATCGGTATCTCAAAAGAGATGCAGGAAGAGATTTTTAATCCGTTTGTACAGGGACAGGGACAGAGTGTAAGAAAATACGGAGGGACAGGTCTTGGTCTGGCAATTACACAACGACTTGTGCATCTTATGAATGGGACCATTACCCTCCAGTCTCATTTGAAAAAAGGGAGCACATTTAAGATTAAGATACCTGAAGTTTCCTATTTGAGAGACTTTGATAAAAGAATAGAAGAAATACAACTTGATCCTGCCGATATTTTATTTGAAAAGGCAACCATTATCATTGCCGATGATGTTGAACATAACCGGAAATACCTGATAGATGCCCTGAAAAAAACAAATATTAAGGTAATTGAAGCTTCAAACGGGCATGAAGTATTGTCTATTGCGAAAAAAACAATACCCGATCTGATTATTACTGATATAAGGATGCCCGTTCTGGACGGTTTTGAATTACTGGATAAGCTAAAACAAAATAATAAATTAAAACATATTCCGGTGATTGCATATTCTGCCTCCGTTATGAAAGCTCAGAGAGAGCGTATCCGTGAGAGCAAATTTGCGGGATTATTGATAAAGCCGGTTAAGGTAACTGAATTATACCTTGAGCTTATGAATAACCTGCCGTATAAGTCAATAAAAGCACCTGAGTCGGAACAATCTGTATCAGAAATAAACTACTCCTCTGGAGTAATTACTGACCTTCCGGGATTAGTTCATTCCCTTAACACCCGGTTTAAAGATGTATGGTTGACTTTTGGAGTCAGACAACCGATTGATGAAATCCTGGATTTCGGAAATCAATTAGCAGGGTTGGGCAAAAACCACAATGCTTCAATTATTGCCGATTACGGCGAAGAACTGGTAACCGCTGCAAATAGTTTCAATATTGAGGCTATATTAAATCTGTTAAGGAAATACCCTGGAATTATTGAATTATTAGAAGTTACAAGAAATAATAAAGCTTAAAAATATGAATATGCCATTTTCACCCGGCCCTTACATTTTGTTGGTTGATGACAACCCCCAGAACCTTCAGGTTTTAGGCAAGCTTTTGCAGGAGGAAAAATACAAAATTGAGTTCGCTGTAAATGGAGAATCGGCTCTCGACTGGTTAAAAACCCGGCACTTTGACCTTATTCTCCTCGACATCAACATGCCCGGGATGAATGGATTTGAGGTTTGCAGGATAATTCGCCGGGATAAAGAAATACACGATATACCCATAATATTCCTTTCAGCTGAATGTGAAAGGGAAAGTATTTTGAAAGGTTTTGAAGTTGGCGCCCAGGATTTTGTTATCAAACCGTTCGACAGCAGAGAACTTCTGGCAAGAGTAAAAACTCAACTTGATCTCAAATCGAAAACGGAAAAACTCGAAAAAGTAAATGAATGGTTGGCCAGAAAGATTGATAACTGGCTGAAGATGAGCCTCACCAAACCTGGCAGGAATGAAGCAGATGATCTTAGTACAAAAATGATTGAATTCGACAAAAATCAGAGTTTCATTCTGAAAGATATTTGCCTTGAGCTAAGGACATCTGTTAATGAGATTGAAAAACTTGTCGGGAAGAACAAGGATCTGAAAGTTCATGATCAGTGTAAAGAGATTAGTAAAAGAATAGAAGATTCAATTGCGAAACTGGAAAAACTGTAGGAATAAGTCGGAAGTCATTATGATTGCGGATTGCGGATTTCGGACTTCGGTCTTTTAAGTTAAAAAATATCTGATGGAAAACAATAATATGATACGACCCCCACTGATATTGATTGTGGATGATAATCCGAAAAACCTTCAGATCCTTGGTAATTATTTACGAAATGAAGGATTTAAGGTTGAATTTGCTTTAGACGGGGAGTCCGCTCTTGACTGGATTAAACGTATTGAATTCGACCTTGTTCTTCTCGATGTAATGATGCCGGGTATAGACGGATTCGAGGTATGCAGGATTATCAAAAATGACCCGGCTATGCAAAAGGTGCCGGTAATATTCCTGACCGCCAGGGTCGATATGGAAAGCATCATAAACGGGTTTGACCTCGGCGCCGTCGATTATGTTGTAAAACCCTTTAACCAGAAAGAACTGATCGCCAGGGTTAAAACACAGATCGAAATTAAAAGGGGCAGGGATGAAATAGTAAAAAATCTTAAAGAGATTGAATTTAAAAATAAACTCATAACATACAGTATAAAATATGCACATACAATTCAGAAAGCTGTATTGAAGGCATCTTTGAATGAATCTGATTTTTTCCCTGAGCAATTCTGCCTTCTGCTGCCAAAGGATATTGTCAGTGGAGACTTCTATTGGTTTCGTAAAATAGAAAACAAAATCCTTGCCGGTGTTTTTGATTGTACCGGTCATGGTATTCCTGGTGCATTTATGAGCATGCTTGGGATCACCCTTTTAAACGAAACTGTTATAAGGGGGAAAATCACTGAACCTAATCTGATTCTTAACCGGTTGAGAGAAAAGGTCATTGAAGCATTAGGACAAAAAGGAAGTATTTCTGAGGTAAAAGATGGTATGGATGGTTCAATCATCAGGTATGACCCAACAGATAACACTCTGGACTATTCCGGAGCTTTTAACCCTGTATACCTCATTCGCGACAGTAAAATGATTGAATTCATGGGCGACAGAATGTCAATATCTTACAGTGATAAAATGCCTGATTTTGTCAATCAGAGAATAAAAACAAGACCAAATGATCTTTTATATCTTTTTTCGGATGGATATGTGGATCAGTTTGGAGGACAAAGAGAGAAAAAATTCCAGCGGGCTCAATTTAAAGAAGTATTGCTAAAGAATCATAAATACTCTCTGGCTGTTCAGAAAGACATGCTGCTCGATACATATCTTACCTGGAAAGGTAGTACAGAACAGGTTGATGATATTACTGTTGTGGGGTTGAGGCTTTAATTAAAATTATGAAATAAAAACTGTGATGAAGAATATAGGTGAGAATGCAGGTACAAAAGATACAGAAATCCTTATCGCTGAGGATAGTCCTACTCAGGCTGCTCAGATTAAGCACATGCTGGAAAGTAACAACTTTAAAGTAACGGTTGCTAATGATGGGAAAGAGGCAATAGATATTCTTTCGAAGCGTAAACCATCTTTGGTTATCTCCGACATCCTGATGCCGGAAATGAATGGATATGAGCTCTGCAAATTGATCAAATCAGATAAGAGTACAGAGAATATTCCTGTGATATTACTGACCAGGCTTTCAGATCCGGAAGAGATTATTGAAGGACTTTCATGTGGGGCAGACAGTTTTATTACTAAACCTTACAACGAAATACATTTTATCTCAAATATTGAAAAACTCCTTTTCAACGAACCCCGGGAGTACCAAAAGAAAGTGCCTTTTGGTGTGCAAATCCTTTTCAACGGGGAAGAACGTACGATCCAGGCAGAACAGCAGAATGTTATTAAATTGATGCTTGATATATATGAAGGAGCTATTCATCAAAATGAAAAACTGGTAAAGACCCAGACAGAATTGAGATTATTGAACGAACGTCTGGAATCACTGGTGGAAGACCGAATCTCAGATCTTGCCGCAGAAATAAAATTAAGTAATCAGATTGCAGAAAGACTTAAGGAAAGCGAAGAACGATTCCGTAATCTATACAATGATGCAGTCGTGGGCCTTTACAGAACAAATTTGCAGGGAGAAATACTTCTGGCAAACCGGGCATTGGTTGAAATGCTTGGCTTCCAATCCTTTGAAGAACTTGCTAAAAGAAACCTTATAAAAACAGGTTACGGTTCTTCATATCAGCGCCAGGTATTCATTGATCAAATCGAAAAAGAAGGAGAAGTAAAAAACCTTGAAGCTATCTGGATTTGTCGCGATGGCAAAGAAATTTTCGTCAGGGAAAGCGCTAAAGCGGTTCGCGATTCAGAAGGGAAATTCCTCTATTATGATGGAAGCGTGGAAGACATAACCGAACAAAAGCGGGCAGAAGATAAACTGAGAAGCTCAGAAGAAAGGCTGAGAATATTATTTGAATACGCACCGGATGCATATTATCTGACCGATCTGAAAGGTCATTTTATAGATGGCAATAAAGCGGCTGAAAAAATGTTGGGTCTCAATAGAAATGAATTAATCGGAAAGAGTTTCCTGAAATTAAATCTACTGTCCCTTAAACAAATACCCAGAGCAGCAAAACTATTAGTTAAAAATTCATTAGGAAGAGCCACCGGCCCCGATGAATTTGTATTAAACAGGAGAGACGGAATAAAAATTACAGTTGAAATATTAACTCACCCGGTAAAAATAAAGAATCAGACTCTGGTATTGGGTATAGCAAGAGATATCACCGAACGCAAACGTGCGGAGGAGGCATTACGGGAAAGTGAAGAAAAATACCGCCTGCTTGTAAACACCGCTAACGAATCAATTATTGTCGCTCAGGATGGGCTGCTCAAGTTTGTTAATAACATTACGATTGAACTATTGGAGGTGACTTCGGAGCAGGAACTTATCGGTAGACCTTTTCCCGAATTCATCCACCCGGATGATCAGTTAATGGTGGTTGAAAACTACCGGCGACGGATAGCAAACGAAGGGCCACAGCAACGATATACCTTCAGAGTGATTACTCATAAGGGTATTATCAAGTGGGTGGAGATAAATGCGACCCTGTTTGAATGGCAGGGCAGACCAGCTACATTGAATTTTCTGTCCGACATTACCGAACGCAAACATGCTGAGGAGGAACTTATTAAAGCTAAAGATAAAGCTGAAGAGGGTGACAGGTTAAAAACAGCGTTCCTGCATAATGTATCGCATGAAATCAGAACCCCGATGAATGCAATTGTGGGCTTTTCAGCGCTGCTGGGGGAACCAGATGTTGATGCTCAGTCACGCAAGGATTATATCGAAGTAATTACACAGAGCAGTAATCATTTGCTTGCAATAATAAGCGACATTGTAGATATTTCAAATATCGAAGCCAACCTTGTAAAAATCGGAAAAAATAAAGCAAACGTTAATTCAACACTTCAATCATTATGCGATCAGTTTATACCAAAAGCAAATGAGAAGAAAATTAAACTGGTCTGTGAAACTGCATTATCCGATTCCGATGCTTTAGTTCTGACTGACAGTACCAAATTAAACCAGATCCTTATAAATCTGATAAATAACGCCATTAAATTCACTGACAAAGGGTATGTAAAAGTTGGTTGTGTACTGACAGACAAGTTCCTTGAATTCAGTGTTTCCGATACAGGTATCGGAATACCTGCTGAATACCATGCAAAAATATTTAATCGTTTTTACCAGGTACAACACTCAGTATCAAGACTATATGAAGGCACGGGACTTGGACTGGCTATATCTAAAGCATATACAGAGCATATGGGCGGAAAGATATGGTTTACCTCAGAACCGGGAAAGGGTTCATCATTCTATTTTACAGTTCCTTATGAAAAACTGGTTATGGAAACCAGGATTGCTGATGAAAAAAGCGTGGCTGAAGGTTTTGTTTTCCCGGTTAAAAAGACAATCCTTGTTGCCGAAGATATGGATAGCAACTTCAAACTTATTAAATACTTTCTTTCCGAAGTAAATATCAATTTAATAAGAGCTGTTAACGGAAAGGAGGCTGTAGAAAAATGTCTGTCAAACAAGAATATCGATCTGATTTTAATGGATATAAAAATGCCCGTGATGGATGGATACACAGCTGTTAAGCTGATTCGGGAGAAAAACTCTGCAATTCCGATAATAGCTCAGACGGCTTATATTGATGATAAGGAGCAGGCATTAGAATTCGGCTGTTCAGGTTTTATATCAAAACCATTTGATAAAAAGGATCTTCTAAAGGTTTTACAGGAGTTCATTTAAGTCAGGTCTGTCCAAAATAAGTAAAATCGAATAAAAAAAGAGCGGTTGGAAAACTTAGCATTTACTGCTAAGTTTATTACGCCTCAAAACCAATCCGCTCATGAAGACAAATTTATCCATTTTTGCTCAGATTATCCGGCTAATTCCCAGAGATATTATTTATAAAAATGTTGATGAACACGATTCTGACTTTAATTCTAAAGGAATAAACTCCTGGACACATCTTGTTTCAATGCTATATTGTCAGTTTTGTAATTGTCAGAGTATCCGGGACATCAGCTTTGGATTAAGAAGCGCTACCGGTAACCTGAGCCATCTGGGAGTAAGCAGAGCCCCTTCAAAATCTT
>Ga0105099_10001062_pt1 | contig 17699 bp, 15 predicted proteins | sample PPLLak3cmMay2015_2_FD_79138 | JGI IMG/M metagenome (GOLD analysis project Ga0105099, IMG submission 79138) | Freshwater sediment microbial communities from Prairie Pothole Lake near Jamestown, North Dakota, USA - PPLs Lake P8 Core (1) Depth... | ecosystem: Environmental > Aquatic > Freshwater >... | reverse complement strand
GGACCTCCTTTCCCGTTGTCATCGAAACGCATGGCGCCATCCCGCTGGTAGCTGTTCATCGGTGCGGCTTTGGGGGCATTCACCGGCAGCAGGTGATAGTTGGGTCCGAGCCGGTGGCGGTGGGTATCATGATAACTGAAGAGCCTCCCCTGGAGCATCTTGTCGGGCGAGGGTCCGATGCCGGAGACGAAATTGCCCGGGGAAAACGCGGCCTGTTCGACCTCGGCGAAATAATTGTCCGGGTTGCGGTTGAGGACCAGGCGGCCGACCTCGATCGGGGGGAAATCGGCATGCGGCCAGACCTTGGTGATGTCAAACGGGTCGAAGCGGTAGGTTTTCGCCTGCTCCGGCGTCATGATCTGGACCTCGAGCCGCCAGGACGGGAATTCCCCCCTGGCGATGGCATCGTGGAGATCGCGGGTGGTGCAGTCGGGATCGACGCTGCGCATCCGGTCGGCCTCCTCGCCGGTGAAATTGCGGATCCCCTGCTCGGTCTTGAAATGATACTGCACCCAAACGTGCTCCCTTTTCTCGTTGTACCACATGTAGGTGTGGCTGCTGTAGCCGTTCATGTTCCGGTAACTGGCGGGCGTGCCGCGGTCCGAGAAAAGGATGGTGACCTGGTGAATCGACTCGGGGGTGAGCGAGAGGAAATCCCAGAACATGTCGGGGTCCTTCAGGTTGGTGGCCGGGTTGCGTTTCTGGGTATGGATGAAATCGGGGAATTTCAATGGATCGCGGATGAAGAACACCGGGGTGTTGTTCCCCACCATGTCGTAATTGCCCTCTTCGGTGTAGAACTTCAGGGCGAAGCCGCGCGGATCCCTTTCAGAGTCGGCCGACCCCTTTTCGCCGCCGACGGTCGAAAACCGCAGAAACACATCAGTCCGCTTGCCGGCCTGGGAGAGGAATTTGGCGCGGGTGTACTTAGACATCTCCCTGGTGACTTCGAAATAGCCGAAAGCTCCGGCGCCCTTGGCATGGACGACCCGCTCCGGAATCCGTTCGCGGTCGAAATGGGCCAATTTCTCCAGCAAATGAATATCCTGCATCAGCACCGGCCCCTTTTCCCCCGCGGTCTGTGAATTCAAGTCATTGTCCACCGGCATACCGAAGCCGGTGGTGAGAGTTTTTTTCTCTTTTTTCATCGTTTCCCTCCATTAAGTTATATTGTTTTTTTATTGACTGACTGGCTTTTTTTGACAACTCGCGCAAAGGCCGCGGAACTCCACCTGGACCCGTTCCGCCTTCCCTAAGGACTCTACCGCCTCCGGGGGCTGCAGGCGATCGAACCGGGGATCGGTGAAATCGGAAATGTCTCCGCAGCGGGTGCAGACGAAGTGGTGATGGGGGCTAGGGTCGGTGTCGAAGCGGATCCGTTCCTGCTCCGGCGCCAGCGCCGCCACCAGGCCCAGGTCGTCGAGCAGCCATAAAGTGCGATAGACTGTATCGAGCGAAACGGTGGGCAGGCGGTTGCGTACCGACCGGAAGATCATTTCGGCGCTGGGATGGTCCCGTCGTTCCATAGTCTCTTCGAGAATCGTCAAGCGCTGATGGGTCAGCTTGACGCCGGCATGGTGAAACACCTCAGCGAATTTTTCTGTTACCGACAGGTTGTTCATTCTTTATTCCTAACAATTCCTAATTAAGAATATTTCTTAATAACAGTATAGTGTAATCAAACCCTCTTTTTGTCAACCAGAAAATACAACCAAAAAGCCTTTTCACCTCGGCAGGCTCGGTGACCGGCCAGAACCCGGTGGCTGAGCCTGCCGAAGCCACAGTGATGATGATTCACCGGCATTCTACCGTCTTCCCCAGGGGGAGAGTCAAGTGGATTAATTTGAGGACAAAAAATCATATTTTTTTTGGCATTCCCTTTGCTTGTGAATCATATTACAACTATCGAGGAGGGAGCCATGAAGAAGAAATGGTTGGGATTGGGAATATCCGGCCTGTTGGTATCAATGAATCTGAACGGCGTCACTGATGATCCGCTCATCTCCGTCCTGGAAAAAGCCGCCACTTACTGCGAGCGGATCAAATCGGCCACCTTTTCCTTCGCCTGTGAGGAGTCGATCCACGAGGAGTCCTATTTTCCCTTCAAGGGGTGGAAAGTGAATCGGAACATCTATATTCGCATCGGTGGGTCCGAAGCCCGGGATCAAGCCGTGATCCGCTCCTGGAAGTTTCTCTATCAGATGGATCAAAGGCGGGGTGTACTGGATGAGGCGCGGTATACATTGGGTAAGAACGGCTTGGCCAATGAGCGCATCAAAACTCTTCCCGCTCTGAATTTCTTCTCGTTCCGATTCGTCACTCTCGGTCCGGTGGGGCTCTTGAGCCGGGCCAATCAAGCGCTTTTCGATTATCAATACCTGGGTCGGGAAATCCTCTTCGACCGGTCATGCCTGGTGATCAAAGCCACACCCCGTTCCGAAACCCGTCAGGTTTTGTATGGAAGCGCCTGGGTCGACGAGGAGAGCGGCGCGATCCTCAGAATCTCCTGGGCACCTGAATCGATGCAGGACTATGAAATCATCCTGAACAAGGCCAAAGAGATCAAGGGTGAGCCCAGATTGGAAATGGTCTCGGAGTACGACCAGGAAGTACAGGGGATCCATTTCCCCAGCCGGTTCCTGATCTTCGAAGGCTACTCGGCCAACTGGCACCCGACCCTGCTCTGTTCGGAATTGGTGGTCGAATATTCGGACTACCGGTTTTTCGATATCATCGTCAGCGAAAAGCTTTACTCTCCCGAGCGGAATCATTGATGACGACCGCTAGAAAAAAAAGGATTAAACCGCATTTCCAATCACTGCTGCCTGTAGTGGCAGGGATCTTCGTTCTCAGTCAGCATGCCTATGGAGACGATCCGCTTCTCTCCGCCCTGGAAAAGGTTGCCGCCTACTGCGAACGGATCGAATCGGCCACATTTTCCTTTGCCTGCGAGGAGACCATCGCGCAACGTGTATATTTCCCCTACAAAGGGTGGGTAAAGAAAGGGGGGAAACCGGTCTACTATAAAAAAACAGCACTATCCCAGGCGAAAGTCACCAAGCGGTTATGGAAGTTTCTATATCAGGCGGACCAGGACAGGCCGGGAATCAAGGAGACACGTTTCACCCTGAATCCGGATGGCTCCGCCGGCCAGCCGGTTCGATCGTTATCGGAAGTGGGGCTGGTCCCATTCCCATGTGTCAGCCGCGGACCGGCGGGCATGCTGAGCGCATTCAACCAAGATGGGTTCGAATTCCGGCTGCTCGGACGGGAAGAGATCAATGGCCAAACCTGTCTCGTCATCGAGGCGATGCCCGTCTCCGCTCTCAAAGACCGGTTCGGAAAGGCCTGGATCGCCGAAGCAACCGGAGCGGTCCTGAAGATATCCTGGTCACCTCGCTCATTGCAGAATTTCGAAATCATTGATAAAAGCGCCAATGATTTGCATAACCGAAAGAATCTGTCCATCGTCACCGAGATGATATCGGAGTACCATCATGAGATGGAGGGGATCCGCTTCCCCACCCGTTTCACCGTCTTGGAAAAGTATTCGACTTCGACCCATTCCGAAGTCATCTGTTCCGAACTGACAGTCGAGTATTCCCGATATCGGTTCTCCGCCATTCAGGTCAAGGAGCTGGAACCGGAATCGGATAGCAGCCATTAAATATGCGGATTTCGAGAAATATCCCCGCTCCGGTTTCGGAAAAGTGGCTACTTGACTTTCCCCTGCTTCCTTCTTACTATAGAAACAGGAAATGGATCCAAAATGGTCGACAAAGACGACCGTCTCTTTCTTGAAGAAAAGGAGGAACACATGAAACGCACTGGTCTTGTTTGGGGAGCCTGCTTGGCTCTGTCATTGATCCTGGTACTGTCGACACCGGTCTTGGCCCAGGGCCAGCCGAAACAAGTGGCCAAAAGCCTGAAAGCTTCCGTTATGCAGCGACTGGGAGTGGACACCGACATCGTCATCGAATACAGCCGCCCGGGCGTGAAAGGTCGGAAGATCTGGGGCGAACTGGTTCCCTGGGGCTTGGAGCCGGGCAACAAGTACTCCAACAATAAACCTTTCCCCTGGAGAGCCGGCGCCAACGAAAACACTACCATTCTATTCTCCAAGGATGTCCTGATCGAAGACAAACCGCTGCCGGCCGGTAAATACGGAATCCACATGATCCCAGGCGAAAAAGAATGGGTCGTCATCTTCAGCAAGAACAACACCGCCTGGGGCAGCTACACCTACAACCAGGAGGAAGACGCCCTCCGGATCACCGTCGCCCCGGTCAAGGCTCCGCACCAGGAATGGTTGCTGTACGGCTTCGACGAACTCGCCGGGACAACGGCCACCATCTTCCTGCATTGGGAATTGATCAAAGTACCGTTCAAAATCAAAACGGCGCAGTAATAAAAACAAAGAAAAGCCGGCCGTGCCTGCTTTTCTGGCAATTCGAACAGGATCCAAGCAAGTGAACAAATTTATTGTACTCTTTTTCACAATGGTCATGCTCCCCCTGACTCCCATTCGAGCCCAGATCGATGAGACACTCAATACCGCGGAATTGACGATCGCCCTCCACAAGTTGAATGTTCTGGGAAGCATCCTCTACATCGGAGCCCATCCCGATGACGAGAATATCGCCCTGCTCACCTACTTCTCCAAGGGACGAAAATACCGGTCCGCCTACCTCTCCATCACCCGGGGGGAAGGCGGCCAGAATCTCATCGGATCCGAGCAGGGCGCCGAGATCGGTATCATCCGAACCCAGGAACTCCTGGCCGCCCGGCGCATCGACGGAGCCGAACAGTTCTTCACCCGGGCCGTCGATTTTGGCTACAGCAAGACAGCCGACGAATCGTTCCGGTTCTGGGGGCGGGAAAACACGCTGGCCGATATCGTCTGGGTGATCCGCCGCTTCCAACCCGATATCATCATCACCCGCTTTGCGGCCGACAGCATGGGAGGGCACGGCCACCACACCGCCGCCACTATCCTGACCCAGGAGGCATTCGCAGCGGCCGGAGACCCACACCGTTTCCCCGAACAACTGGCGTTCACCACCCCGTGGAAAGTCAAACGGCTCATCTGGAACAGTTTCCGCCGTTCTCCAAACGAGCCGGCCGCCCCTTTGCGCCTGGATACCGGCATTTACAACCCCCTGCTGGGAAAATCGTACGCCGAGATGGCGGGCCCGATCCGGTCGCTCCACAAAAGCCAGGGATTCGGTTCAACCGGCCGCCGTGGCGCCCAGACCGAGCAATTCGAGGTGATCGCCGGAGATCCGGCTGCCGTTGACCTATTCGAAGGGATCGACACTTCCTGGAAACGGCTGCCGGGCGGAGAACCGATGGCGGAGTTGCTGACCCGCATCATCGCCGCCTTCGACCCTTTGACCCCGGAAAAATCCATCCCCGGGCTTCTCGATGCCTACAACCGCCTGGACAAACTGCCCCCATCCACCTGGGCGGACCGGAAACGAGAGGAGTTCCTGGCGGTGATCCGGAGTTGTGCCGGCCTGTGGCTGGAAGCGCTTGCGGATGATTTCGCCGCCGCGCCGGGAGACTTCCTGCGCATTAAAACCGCGATCATCAACCGCTCCGCTCTCCCCATCACACTGCGTCGCCTGCGGTTTCCGCGCCTCGCTCCCGATGCGGTGGCGGACCGAATCCTCAGGCCCAACGAGCCGCAGTCGCTCGACACCCAACTGGCCATTCCCCTGGATTTTTCCTTCTCGCAACCCTATTGGCTGGAGAATCCGCCCACTCCCGGCATGGTCATCGTCTCCGATCAAAGAGCCATCGGCCTCGCCGAACAACCCCCCGCACTTACGGTTCTGGCGGAACTGGAAATCGCCGGCCGCTTGCTGGAATACAGAATCCCGGTCGGGTATCGCTGGACCGATCCGGTCGCCGGCGAACAATACCGGACGGTCGAAATCCGCCCCCGCCTGACCGCCACATTCGCCACCAAGGTCCAGATTTTCACCCGCTCCCAGCCGAGCGTTGTCCCCATCCGCATCAAAAGCCATTCCCCACAGGCATCGGGGACCCTGCGGCTGGCCGCACCAGCCAGTTGGTCGGTGCATCCCGCCACGATTCCACTGAACCTGAAAGGGAAATTTGAGGAGCTCTCGGCGGTTTTTCGGGTGACGCCTCCAAAAGCGGCAAAGGAAACGGTCTTACGCGCCGAAATCGATATCGGCGGACAGATCGTCGACCGCTCCCTGGTTGAAATCACCTACCCCCATATCCACCGCCAGGTCTATTTTCCCACCAGCGAGATCAAAGCGGTGGTACTCGATGTGACCAATGCCGCCAACAAGATCGGCTATATAATGGGGGCAGGGGACGAGGTCGCCGAAGCCACCCGTCATCTTGGTTGCGAAGTGACCATCCTGCACGACGAGATGCTGGACACCCTAGACCTCTCCACGTTTGATGCCATCATTACCGGGGTGCGGGCCTTCAACACCCGGGAGCGGTTGATACTCTCCCGGGAGAGACTGCTTCGATATGTGGAAGGCGGCGGGACCCTGGTGATCCAATACAATGTCACGACGGGGCAACCGCTTCCTCTCATCGCCCCATATCCCCTGACTCCCGGCCGGGACCGTGTCTGCGAGGAAACGGCAGCAGTGACCATTCTCGATCCAGGCCACCCCCTGCTGCGGTTCCCCAACCGGATCACCCTTGACGATTTCAATGGCTGGATCCAGGAGCGGGGATTGAATTTCCCCTCTCAGTGGGACGACCACTACCAAGCCCTACTGGCGACTCGCGACAGCGGCGAGCCGGACCGCCGGGGCGGACTCCTCTATGCCCGCTATGGCAAGGGTGTCTACATCCATTCCTCCTTATCCTGGTTCCGGCAGTTACCGGCGGGGATTCCCGGTGCCTTTCGGATTTGGGCCAACCTGATATCGGCGGGAAAAGAAAATGGGTCATCAACCGGCAGCCGCTAGCGAAACCGATACGCCTCCGTTCTTCGCGAGCTGGCGGCGCCTGTATGCCGCCGTGCTGACCGCACAGGCCCTGCTGGTGCTTTTGTTCTACATCTTCATGAGGATATTCCGATGACGGTCCCGCTGGCCGAGCTTCCCGGCATCTCCGCCTTGAGTCGCGATTATTTCCAAAAACCGGACCGGACGGCCGCTTTTTTCAACGGCGATTTCCGCGATGCCGACGCTTTTGCCCGCCAGGCGGAGTGGGTCCGGACCCGCGCCATGCCACGGCAAGCGCTGGTCGAGATCCTGCACGAGCAGAACCGGCGCTTCGGATGCGGGCCGGAGACACTCGCCCGGATCGACCGGCTGATCGATCCCCGCACCGGTGCGATCGTGACCGGACAACAGGTCGGGCTGTTCGGAGGTCCGCTCTACACCATCTATAAAGCATTGACCGCAGTCATCCTCGCCGATTCCCTGGAAAAAAGCGGCCCCAGCCCCATGGTTCCGGTGTTCTGGCTGGCTGCCGACGATCATGACCTGACCGAGATCGATCACGTCACTGTGTTGGACCGGGAAAACCGCCTCCAGGTCATTCGCTGCCTGCTCGCTCCAGCCGAGTCGAAAATCCCTGTATCTCAGGTCGCCCTTCCCGGAGAAATCAGCCATGCCATCGAAGGACTGGCCGATGCGATTCACGATACCGAATTCAAAGCAGCCATCATCGCCGCCCTGGGCGAGGACTATGCTCCCGGACGCTCGCCGGTGGAAGCGTTCGCCTGCTGGCTGACCCGCTGGTTCAAACCCTTTGGGCTCATTTTTCTCGACCCCGCCGATCCGCGGCTGCGTGAACTGGGAAAGGAGGTCTTCCTCCGGGAGATCGACGGCGACTCCCCCTCCACCGCCCGCGCCCTGGAAACGACCCGGCGACTCACCGACGCCGGTTATACCGGGCAGGTTCATCTGCACCCGGGAAGGCTGAATCTCTTTTACTGCGATCCGGAGCGGCGCGGCGTCCGATTTTCCGAAGCGGGATTCGCCATCAAGGAAAGGCCGGGAATCCTGGCCAAAGCCGAGCTGGCGAACCTGGTCCGGGAAAAACCCGCCCTATTCAGCCCCAATGTCCTCCTGCGCCCGATCCTCCAGGATACACTCCTGCCAACCGTCGCCACTATCGCCGGTCCCGGCGAGATCGCCTATTTCGCCCAGATGAAGGGGATATACGCCGAATTCGGTCTCTCCATGCCGATCATCCAACCGCGGATCAGCCTCACCCTCCTGGAGCGGCGGGCCGCCCAATTTCTGGAAAAATACCACTTGCAGATCCGGGATATCTGGGCCCCCCCCCAGACTATTCTTCAGACGATCGCCCCCATCCCTGATATCATCCATGAGCGGCTGGAGGGATTCCATCAACAGGTCGAAGCCGGGGTGACCAGTCTGGAGGCGGATATCGCCGCCATCGACCCCTCCTTTCCCGACATCCTGAAGCAGACGAGGAGCCGGATCGTCCAGCAGGTGGACTATCTGGCGAAAAAGATCGAACAGACCGCCGCCCAGCGGGATGAATCCATCGGACGCCAGTTGCGTAAAACGACCGCTTCCCTCTTTCCCGGTGGCACCCTGCAGGAACGGGTCTTCAATATCGTCCCGTTTCTGGTCAGGGACGGGCCCGGATTGATCGAGCGGTTGAGCCGGGAGATCGCGATCGACGGGGTCGATCATCAGGTGGTGGAACTATGAGCGATTATATGAATCAAAAAGAAGATTTGGTGTTGGACGCTTTGGCCTTCGGAGCGCACGCCGACGACCTGGAACTCGGCTGCGGCGGCACCCTCATCAAGCTGGCCGGACAGGGTCATCAGACCGGCGGGATCGCCCTGACCCGCGGCGAAATGGGGACGCGGGGGGCCCCCGCCAGCCGCGCCCGGGAATTCACCGCAGCGGCCGGGATCATGGGGCTGACCGTTCACGAAATGCTCGATATTCCCGACGCCCGTGTGGAGGTCACCTGGGAAAATCAGCTCAAGGTCATCCGGCAGATCCGGAAATACCGTCCTCGTATCGTCTTCGCCCCCTATTGGATCGACCGTCACCCCGACCATGAGCATACGTCGCGCCTGGTCAGGGAGGCGGCATTCCTGGCCGGATTGGCCAAGGTGGAAACCGGACAGTCCGCGCACCGTCCCCGGCGCATCCTCTATTACGCAACCCGGTTCGAGTTTTCCCCCTCCTTCATCGTCGATATATCGGCCGAGCAGGAAAAAAAGCTGGCAGCCATCAAGGCCTACCACTCCCAGTTCGCCGCTGCGGAGCCGGAGACCTCGATCAGCCGCCCCGATTTCCTCGAAACGATCGTGGCCCGATCGCGCTTGTATGGCGCCGCCATCGGCGTCCGGTACGGGGAACCGTTCCTGAGCCGGGAGGCCATCCGCGTCGATGATCCAGTCGAATTCTTCGGACCGGAGTGTGCATGGACACTCCCCTGACAGATCGCACCCGTTTCACCTTCTCAGGAGAACAATGAAATGAAAATCGGCATCGTCTGTTACCCCACCCACGGGGGCAGCGGCGTGGTCGCCTCGGAACTGGCCATCGCCCTGGCCGCCAAGGGTCATGAGATCCACATCATCAGTTATGCGACGCCCTTTCGGCTGCGCACCTTTTATCAGAATATCTTCATCCACGAGGTGGAGGTCTCCGGGTATCCCCTGTTCAAATACCCTCCCTATGAACTGGGACTGACGACCAAGTTGGTGGAGCTCTGCGAAACCCACCACCTGGACCTCATCCACTCCCATTACGCCATCCCCCACGCCACCAGTGCCTATTTCGCCAAACAGATCCTGGGCCCCCGGGGGCCGAAGACCATCACTACCCTCCACGGCACCGACATCACCCTGGTCGGAGCCGATCCCTCCTTTCACCGGGTGGTGAAATTCGCCATCGAGCAATCGGACGGAGTCACCGCCGTTTCCCAGTACCTGCGCAACCGGACCTGCCAGCAATTCGAAATCGGCAAGGAGATCCGGGTCATCCCCAACTTCGTCGAAATCGGGAAACCAGATAAACTTCAGGGCATCTGCATCCGATCCAATTTCGCGCCGCGGGGGGAAAAAACCCTTTTACACGCTTCCAATTTCCGCCCGATCAAACGGATTTCCGATGTGGTCCGCCTGTTCGCCAAGGTGAGGGAGAAGATTCCGGCCAAGCTCCTGCTGATCGGGGAAGGACCGGAACGGCTCGCCTGCCGTCAGCAGGTGGTGGACATGGGGATCGAATCCGATGTCCATTTTCTGGGGGAACAGGACCAGATCGAACCGATCCTATTCTGCTCCGATCTCTTTCTGCTTCCCAGCGAACAGGAGAGCTTCGGCCTGACTGCCCTCGAGGCAATGAACTGCGGTGTTCCCGTCATCGCAACGATGGTGGGCGGATTGCCCGAGGTGGTCGCCCACGAAGAAACCGGCTACCTTCTGCCGGTCGGCGATATCGATGGCATGGCGACCAAAGCGGTTTCCCTCCTGAGCGATGCCGATCTCTACAAACGGTTTCAGACGGCCTGCCGGGAGCGGGCGGCCCGGCTGTTCGATGCCGACCGGATCATTCCCCAATACGAAGCCTTCTACCAAGAAATCCTCGACCGACCCAACGGCAAATCATGAGCTAGGATCGATATGCACACAGTGGATTGGATATTGCTGATCTCATTTCTCCTCTTTATCTCCCTCTACGGGGTCTGGAAAACACGCGGGAAAAAAGACATCCAGGGCTTCTTCATGGCCGACCGGTCGACCCCCTGGTTCGCCATCACCATATCGGTGATGGCCACGCAGGCCAGCGCCATCACCTTTCTCTCCACCCCGGGGCAGGCCTTCGTGGACGGAATGCGCTTCGTCCAGTTCTACTTCGGCCTGCCCATCGCCATGGTCATCATCTGCGCCACCGCCGTGCCCATTTTCCACCGACTCAAGGTCTATACCGCCTACGAATACCTGGAGCAGCGATTCGACCTCAAGAACCGTCTGCTCGGCAGCACCCTTTTCCTCATCCAGAGGGGGCTGGCGGTCGGTTTCACCATCCTCGCTCCGGCCTTGATCATCTCGGTCCTGCTGGGTTGGAATTTCCGGTTGACCATCTTCTTCACCGGCGGGTTGGTGATCCTTTACACCGCCGCCGGCGGCACCGAGGCCGTCAGCAAGACCCACATGCTGCAGATGGCGATCATCACCATCGGCATGGGCATCGCCTGTTTCATGGTCTTTCACCGTATGCCCAATAATATCTCTTTCCTCGATTCCCTGCGGGTGGCCGGGAAACTGGGCAAGCTCAATGTAATCGATTTCACCTTCAATTTGAAGGACCGCTATACGATCTGGTCGGGCCTGATCGGCGGCACCTTTCTCGCTCTCTCCTATTTCGGAACCGACCAATCGCAGGTGCAGCGGTACCTCTCCGGGCGCTCCATCGGCCAGATCCGCATGGGACTGCTGGCCAACGGCATGGTCAAAGTTCCGATGCAGTTTTTCATCCTCTTCATCGGCGCCATGATCTTTGTCTTCTACCAATTCGTCGTTCCCCCCCTGTTCTTCAATCCCGTAGAGGTGGCGAAGGTAAAAACGGGGGCCGCGACCGTCTATGAAAAACTGGAGCGGGAACACCAGACCGTACACGGAAAAAAACAGCAGCAGATCCGGACCATGCTCGACGCCATGAGGACGGGCGACCAGAACAGTGAACAATCGGCCCTCCAGGATCTCCAGCGGTCGCGGGTCCGGGAAACCGAGATCCGCCGTCAGGCGGTCCAGGTCATCCGCCGGGAAAATCCCGGCAGCGACGGTAACGACACCAATTTCATCTTTCTCGGCTTCGTCATCCATTTTCTTCCGGCCGGTCTCGTGGGGCTCATCCTCGCCGCCATTCTCTCAGCCTCGATGCAATCGACCGCAGCGGAATTGAATGCCCTGGCTTCGGTTACGGTGATCGACATCTACCAGCGGCTACGCCGCCATCCCATATCGGACCGCCGGGCTTTGATCGTCTCCAAACTAGCCACCGTTTTCTGGGGGTTGTACGCCATGGCTTTCGCTCTGCTGGCCAACCACCTCGGCTCCCTGATCGAGGCGGTGAACGTTCTCGGATCGCTCTTCTACGGCACCATCCTGGGCATCTTCCTGGTCGCCTTTTACTTCCGGAGGATCGGCGGCCACGCCGTCTTCATTGCCGCCCTGATCGCCGAGCTGACCGTCCTGGCCTGCTTTTTCTTCACCCCCATCCCCTACCTCTGGTTCAATGTCATCGGCGCGGTCGTCTTGATCCTCCTCGCCCACCTGCTGCAACCGCTGTTCCCCATATCCCCAAAAACCACGCCCGTATGGGATCGAAAAGGAGAAACCCATGGCTAGAAATCGAACACTTTTTGTAATGATCACCGCTCTGATCCTGTCCAGTCGTCTCGGCGCCGGGATCTCCCTGGAAAAGTACGCCTACGGGATCAAGCTGGGCGATACGCCGGCCGCGGTCCGGCAGAAAGCCGCGGCGTCCGGCCTGACGATCCGGGAATTTCCTGTCTGGACCGAGAGTGGCCCGGAAACCGGTCTCGCCCTGGAGCAGAAGGGAGCCGCCGTTTTGACGGTGGTCTGTTCGCAAGGGAAAATCCACTGGATCGATATCCGGGAAAAGGGAATCGAGGTGGAGGGGGTGCGCATCGACGCCGACCTCTATGCCTATCAACAACAGGGGTTAACAATCCAAATCGGCGAGCACCGCGACTGCTCCCCCTTCGACGACTATCTTTGCACCATCGGTGACAACGGCCTTTTTTACCTGATCGACCAGAGCCTGAACCAAGACCGCGTCCGCCGCTACAAGGAAACGAAAAACCCGGAACTCCTCAAGGGAGTAATCATCTCCGGCTGCTGGTGGAAATCAAATTGAACTCACTGCCGGTTTCCCGGATCTGAATAATATTCCCCCGTTTCCGGCTGCTGGCGGGAAGAGGGCGAAGCCAGCAGCCGGTTTCCTTCCAAATCTTCTATTCGCATTTCCGGCGAGCGGGCGTGGGCTTCCAGACCTTCGGCCCGGGCCAGGGTCACCGCCGGGGTAGCGATGGGTGCGACCCCCTCACGAGCTATAAAGGTATTTTATTTTTTTCACAACCACTTATCCGAGCTTAAATACAACCATTAGAACCCTGATGAATAGCAGAACCCATGCTATCCAAACAACAATCCAGACGATTTTTCTGGTCATTTCAACACTGAAAAGAAATAAGACTATGGTCAAAATGGCCAAGAATCCAAGAGAATCGACAATACTGTTGGGGAAATTACTCCGCGGGAATATCAATTGAAGAACCTTGATGATTCCCAAACCGATCTGATGAGCAAGAAAATAAATGAATGTGAGGATATTGTGAAGGATCACATTCAAAGGTTTAAAATTCGTGGTTTCTGAAACGAATAGATTGCTCATTTGGCTTTGGCCTCCTTTGCCAATAGGATTATTGAACCAGGTTCCTTACTTAGGGATCGAATCCTTGTTCATTTCGACATTTCTTGATATACCTGATTCTGAAAGCACTCCAGTAGAAAAAGAACGGGCCCCTCCCGAAGGGGAGGATGCCCGTTCCAATTCAGTTGCGAGGATGACTCTCCGTCATATTTCCCACTGGAAATCAGTCGCCCGATGTGCTCAATCTAAAGGAGAACGATCAGGCCGATCACCGCAAGTACGATGAGCAGGACCAGGAGAATGTCTCTCGTCGAGAGAAAGCCTCCCCCGGCATCGGAAGCCGTGATCACGTCCGGTCCGCTGATCACCAATTGAGTTGATGTACCTGCCTGCGCCTGCTGAAGCGCCGGTTTTTCAAGGGCTACGGCATAGGAAGAAAGCATCACCATTAGCAACAATACGCTCCAAACCTTAACTTGTTTTCTCATTTTAAGTCTCCTTTTTTTTACTATTTTCAAGTCGGGCTCTTTCGATGTAGAGAGCTCTGACTTGCAGATAATGCTGGCGAATGAATTCCTCTTTCGGAGCCAGGCGAACCGCCTGTCCGAGAGATTGGAAAGCCGGAACAACCTTTCCTTGAGTGGCATAGGCCAGGCCCAGGACATCGAGGGCGTATGCGTTTTTTTCATCCAGGTCGAGAGCTTCAAGAGCTAACAATTCCGCTTCATCGACCTTGCCTTCTCTGAGGCTTACCATGGCCAAGCTGTAGAGGGGGTAGGGGTCTTCGCTGAGGGTTTTTTTGACTGTTTCCCACTGCTCTCGTGATTTTAGGAAATCGGATCTTCGGTAATAAGCCGTGGCCAGATTGATTGAGGTCAGAGGATCGTTTTGCAGAGCGGGAAAGGGAAAAATGTTTTGACTGGGGAGCACGGCCATCATCCACCGGGACTGATTCCGCCCCTCGCCCAGGTTCCAGGCCTTCAGGAAATTCTTGGACTTCATGGCAAACCTGCCTCCGAAAAAGGGGTCGTGGAAGATGATCTGATCACGGTCATCATCAAACCCGATGACTACACGGTAGTGCCCTTTGGCAATCTGTTTAATGGTTTTTGTCAGAACGATCACCGGGATGCCCTTCTTAACCATATCCTTTAATATCGTCAGATTCCCCTGAAAAGAGTAACTTGCATATCCTTGGGTGCGCGGAAACAAGACCAGTTCAGAATTATAGGTTGCCTGGTTTACGGAATCATAGACATCTTCCGTTATCTCTTGTTGGTTGAAGGATTTCGCCTCATCCCAATAGTTGAGAACCATAGTCAAACAGGCCGGACCGCAATAATTCCTTTTCAACCATTTTTCGAAAGGAACCGTCTCGATCAAATAACCATTTTCAGGTTTGCTTTTCTGGTATTTGAAAACCTGAGCGGAAAAGAGAGAGGGAGCAATCATTCCCAGTACCACCAAGAGCCCCCATATCCGTCTCGAAATCCGGACCTTCGATAGAAATGAATTGACCATTGTCGGCAGTATTTTTTTACTGCGTTGAAACATGGATAATGAAAATGACTCTGTTTTCATGTTTGGCCTCTGTTGCCTGAATAAATCTAGCATTTTAGATGCCAATCCCTTTTTAAACCTTTCCAGGGAGATGATCCGCCCCGATCTCAGTTCCAGTTTTGATTGCTATTTCAGCTATAAAGTCTTCGTCTTCGGAGCCTAATAAAACTCAGCACCACTTGCGGCAGACGCTAGGAATAATGTTTTCCTGATACGGTTGAAGGTTCTCTCTATAGAATAATTACTGACAATATATTGGGGTAGTCCGATAAAATCGGGCGGCCAGAAATGTCTCATAAAAAAGGATTATGCTAAAAAAACAGGAATTGTCCTGTTTTGTGGTTCATTTTTTAGCTGGCAATTCATCTCCATATTGTCTATCCGGATTTTTTCCTGTTTATTCTGGAAATGGCGATTCAAGACGCGCCTCCAGCGAGCGGGCGTGGGCTTCCAGCCCCTCGGCCCGGGCCAACGTTACCGCCGGGACGGCCACACCGGGGAATCCCTGCCGGGACACCCGGAACACTGTCGCTGTCCTGACGAAATCGCGGACGCTCAAGCCCTGGGAAAACCGCGCCCAGCCCGAGGTGGGCAGGGTGTGGTTCAAACCGCTGGTGTAGTCACCGAGCGCCTCCACGGCGTACTCGCCGACAAACAGGGTGCCGAAGGCGGTGAACAATCCCTGCATAGTTTCGGCTTCCCGCAGGTGCAGTTCCAGGTGTTCCGGCGCCTTGCGGTTGCAGATGTCGGCCGTTTCGGCCAGATCGCCGACCAGGACGATCAATCCGTTCGCCGCCAGTGATGCCGCGGCGGTCGCCGGTTCCGGGAGGGCGGCCAACTGCCGGTCCAACTCCTTTTGCACCCGCTCCGCCAATTCGGCCGAGGGGGTGATCAAAACGGCAGAAGCCAGGGGGTCGTGCTCGGCCTGGGCCAGCAGGTCGGCGGCGATGAACCTCGGCGAGGCCCCGTCATCAGCGACGATCATTACTTCGGTGGGCCCGGCCAGCATGTCGATCCCCACCACACCCAGTACCTCCCGCTTGGCCATACTGACCAGGCGGTTGCCGGGGCCGACGATCTTGTCGACGCGCTTGACCGACTCGGTCCCGTACGCCAGGGCGCCGATCGCCTGCACACCGCCCAAGGCATAGATTTCCTCCACCCCGGCTACGCCTGCCGCCGCCAGGGTAACCGGATCGATCGTCCCCCGGGCTCCCCGGGGCGGGGAACAAACGGCGATTTCCCCAACTCCGGCCACCCGGGCCGGGATGACGGTCATCAACAGCGACGAGGGGAGGGGATGGCGGCCGCCGGGGACGTAGACGCCGACCCGGGCGATCGGCAGCACCCGTTGCCCGGTAAACACCCCGGAGGCGATCTCCAGGGTTCGGTCCCGAAACGATTCCATCTGGAAATCTGCGAAGCGGCGGATCCGATCGGCCGCAAATTGGAGCGCGGCGACCAGGTCGGGCGGCGTCCGCCGCAGCGCCGTCGTTATCACCTGCGGATCGATCCGTAGCGGCTCAGGCGAACAGCCGTCGAATTCCAAGCTGAAACGGCGCAATGCTCGGTCCCCCTCGCTGCGGACCATCTTCAGAATCTCCCGCACCCGCAATACCTCCGCCTCCGGTTCGGATACGAAAAACCCCTCGGGGAGTTGATCGGGTCGGACAATCCTGATGGTCATGGTTGCCTCCTCCGGGCCAGTTCCTTCAGCACCGCCGAAAACGGCACTCCCTGTCGGGCCATGTAGAGGAGGGTGAAATAGATGAGATCGGCCGCCTCCCAGGTCACCTCGGCTTTGCTCTCGGCCCGGATCAGCTCCTCCGCCTCCTCGGCGATCTTCTCCCGTACGCCGGCAGTCGTCAGGCTGGCCGTGTAGGAACCGGCCGGCTGGGTCCGCAACCGCTCGCCGATCACCTCTTCCAGTTCTTCCAGGGAAAAGGGGCCAAATCCGAAACAGGTGGGTGTCTCCCGGTGACAGGCCGGCCCATGCTGGCGTACGGTGGCCAGCAATGTGTCGCGGTCGCAATCGGTGCGGATGCGTACCAAGTCCTGGAAATGCCCCGATGTCATCCCCTTGGTCCACAATTCATTTCGCGACCGGGAAAAATAGCACATCCGGCCCGACCGGAACGCCTGGCGGAGCGAATCGGGACTGGACCAGGCCAGCATCAACACCTCGCCCCGCTCATCCCGGGCAATGGTCGGGAGCAGGCCATCCCGCCAGTTCAGCCCGGCGACGAATCCCTCGGCCAGGTCCACGGCCCCGGTATAGAGAGCCATCCCGAGCTGGACATCGATCCCCTGGCCGGAGAGCTCCCCGATCTCCTCCAGGGTCGCCGCCCCGCCGGCGGCGGTGATCTTCAAGCCGGTCGACCGCTGCAGCCGTGCGATCCGTTCGCGGTCGGTCCCGCCCATCATCCCCTCCTTCTCCACGCAGGTGAAGAGAAGCTCGGAACAATAGGGCTCCAATTCGGAGGCGACGGCAAAGACATCGAGACCGGTCCGGTGTTGCCAGCCCCGGGTGACAATCTCGTCGCCGCGCGCGTCGACGGCGACGATGACCCGCTCGCGGCCGCACGCCCTACGCATTTCCTCCAAAAACGACCGGTCGATCCGGTCGTCCGGGAAAGCCCGGGAACCGACGATGACTCTCGTCGCCCCCCAGGAGAGAATCTCACGGGCGGTCTCGACGCTGTCGATTCCGCCTCCCACGCGGCATTCGGCTGTTTCCAGGAT
>Ga0105099_10001061_pt1 | contig 17706 bp, 9 predicted proteins | sample PPLLak3cmMay2015_2_FD_79138 | JGI IMG/M metagenome (GOLD analysis project Ga0105099, IMG submission 79138) | Freshwater sediment microbial communities from Prairie Pothole Lake near Jamestown, North Dakota, USA - PPLs Lake P8 Core (1) Depth... | ecosystem: Environmental > Aquatic > Freshwater >... | reverse complement strand
TTATGGAAACAGGGTATGAAATGCATCCTATAGACAGAGATGAGAAAGACATGGATGAAGCTCTGGCAGATTGCATCGAAAAGCTTAAAGATGAACAGAAAGAGTGCATCAGGCAGTTCTATTTTGAAAGCAGGCCTTACAGCGAAATCGCAGCTAATCTCGGAGTGGATGAGAAGAAAGTGAAGAGTTACCTTCAGAACGGGAAAAGAAATTTGAAACTTTGCCTTGAGCAGAAAGATGAAAACAGGAAAAAATAAAAGCGAACTCACCGGTTTTGCCCGCTACATCAGGGGTGAGATGTCAAAACGTGAGGAGTATGCTTTCCAGAGGAAGCTTCAAAAAGATCCTTTCGCGGAAGAGGCGGCAGAAGGGCTGTCCCAAATATCACCTAACGACGCTCTGACTGACATCAGCATACTTCGTAAAAGGCTGGACAGAAGGGTGTCAGGAAGCAGGAAAATGGTGTTTTACCGGATCGCAGCTTCAGTGGCCGTGCTGATGATCATATCATCCGTGTTTATCATTATCAACAGGAACAAGCCGGTCAGAGAACTTTCAAAAAGCGAACCAGTCCGGGTACCTGCTGAAGTCCGCATGGCTGATGCGTCTGAAGAAAAAGGACAGGAAACCATCGCCGGGATTAATACATCAGGAGCTCCGCAGATACAACCCGCAGAGCCCGAAGTAACTGTGGCAGATGAGCCTCAGCCCGCCCTGGATGAAACAATCAGGGAAGAGGCTATTGACAAGGCAGTTACTGAGCCTGCAGTACTGCTGGCAGCAGAAGAACCTGCTGCTGCTCCGCCGGCCGCATCACTCAGGGAAGCAGCATTCGCGGAAGTAAGAGGGACTATAATATCATCAGAAGACAATCTTCCCATCCCGGGCGCTGTTGTCAGCATGAAAGGCACAAACAATATGGTAATTACAGATACTGAGGGACGGTTCAGGATGCCTGTCACCGACAGCGTCACACCGGTTCTGGTTGCAAATTTTATCGGTATGGAGACTCAGGAATTCCCGGTCAGGAAGGATACGGAAATGAAGATCAGCATGACACCTTCGGAAATGGCACTCAGCGAGGTAGTTGTTGTCGGTTACGGGAAAGCTTCAAAATCAGACGCAGCGGGAGCTGCAGCAACGGGTGATCAGGCGGAGGCAGCATACATCACTGCCCAGCCAGTTCCCGGGAAAAGCGAATTCGATAAATATATTGAAGAAAACATCCAGAACCCTCCTTCCCTGCCGGCAGGTCAGAGAGTTGTGGTGGTGATAAGCTTTATTGTGAAGAGCACAGGGATCATAGAGAACATTAATATCATCCGAAGCCCCGGAAAGGAGTTCGCTGACGAGGCGATAAGGCTGATCAGGGAGGGTCCGGCATGGAAACCGGCAATTGAGAACGGCAGAACAATAGATGATGAGGTGAAAATCAGAATCGTTTTTTATATAAATAATTCTTAAAGTTGACTATCCCCGAGGCAAGCCTAGAGGAATTTATTGATTAAAAGGAAGAAGAAATTTGAAAATACTTCCTTTATCTGGTTCACTTTCAACCCATATCTTCCCACCGTGTTTTTCGATAAACTCTTTACACAACAACAATCCAAGCCCGGTACTCGGTTCTCCTTCTGTCCCTTTCCGTCCGGTCTTTGCAGTTAAAAGAAACAGTTTGTTTTTCAATTCCGGGGTCATACCAATCCCGGAATCACTGATCTCTACCTCAATGGAATGATTGTTTTTTCTATCAGCTTTCACACTTACTTTGCCACCGGCAGGGGTAAATTTTATTGCATTTGAAAACAGGTTCCTGATAACGCTATCAAACATGTGGATATCAGCTAAAACCTCTAATTCATCAGGGATTAGAATTGTTATTTCAATTCTCTTTTTTATTGCATTCTCAGATAAAGTATCTATACAGGCTTCAATTTTTTCCTTAAGGTTAAATTTTTCAGGAACGAAATCCATTTGGCTCTGCATCAGTCGTGACCATTCAAGAAGATTTTCCAGAAGGTTATAGATATTTGTAGCTGATGTCTTCATACTCACTGTAATATCCATAATCTCTTCCTTTTCCATTGTCTGGATATCTTCAGAAAGTATCTGGGTAGCGCCAACAAATGAGCTTAGCGGGCTTCGTAAGTCATGTGCTAGAATAGAGAAGAATTTATCTTTTGAGGCATTGAGTTCAGATAATTCAGCGGTTTTTATTGCTACTGTTTTTTCAAGCAATAATTTCTGATTCTTCAATTGCCGGATACGTGAAAGAAGAATGTAAGCAACTATTAAGATTATTGAAGAAATAAAAATAAATTTGAACCACCATGTGTCCCACCATGGGGGTAAAATGATTACCCGTAATGAAACTCCCTTTTCGTTCCATACTTCATCATTGTTTGAGGCTTTGACCCTGAAAGTATATTCACCGGGGTCCAGATTAGTATAGGTGGCATAACGTCTGGAGGCATTGGTATAATTCCACTCTTCTTCAAAACCTTCCATAATATAGGCATATTGATTTTTCCCCGGAAAGGTATAATTGATAGCGGTAAATGAAAATGAGAAGACAGACTGGCGCCAGGTCAGTGTGATTTCTTCTGCTTCACTGATGTGTGTTGGGAATTGAACCTCCTGAATTGCTAAAGGTATCGGTTTATTGAATATCTGGAGTTCAGTTATATAAACAGGAGGGATAAAGACATTATCTTTCAGACTGTCGGGAAAGAAGGAGTTGAAACCATTGTATCCGCCAAAGTACAATTCTCCCTCGCTCGTTTTAAGAAATGATTGTTGTTTAAACTGGTTGCCCTGTAAACCATCTTCTTTCGAATAATTTCTAAACTTCTGAGTATTATGGTCAAACCGGCTTAGACCATTGTTACTGGATATCCATATATTACGACTGTTATCTTCAATAATTGCATGAATCACATTGCTGGGCAATCCATTAGAAGTATTATATGTATATAAAACAGCACCATCAGGTTTACAAAAATATATTCCATTTGTATTGGTGCCAACCCATAAATTTCCTTCCCAGTCTTTACAGAATGCCGTAACATTTTCATTAAACCCGTATTTTTCAAATGAATCAGTTTTGCTGTTATAGTAGTTTATTCCGGTTGTTGAAGAGATCCATACATTTTTTTCAGAATCTTCAAATAAGATCCAATCTCTTTTACCGGTAATTGCCTTAGGATCGCCGGGATTTGTTCTGAAACGTCTGATCACTCCTTTGTTTTTGTCGAACAAATCGGTACCAATATTAAAAGTACCTAACCATAAGGTATCATTTTTATTAACAGTAAGATTCCATATAGTCCTGCCTGAGACACTTGATGAATTATTTTTATCAGGTAAGTATCGGAAAAACCTGCCAGTTTTTGCATCATACCGGTTGAGACCTGCATCCCAGGTCCCAATCCAGATATCATGATCCTTATCCTCAGCAATACATAGTATAGCATTTCCGCTTATGCTGTATGGATCGGATGGATCATTCTTATATTTGGTAAATCTACCTGTTTCAGGATTGAAGACATTAACCCCTCCTCCATCAGTACCTATCCATATCAAACCCTGATGATCTTCATAAAAACAAATTACATTATTATAAGATAATGAATTTGGATCACTGGGCATATGATTAAATGTTTTGAACTTATATTCTTTTGCATTATAATAATTAATTCCTCCACCAGAGGTTCCTATCCATAAAATTCCTTCCCTGTCTCTATGAAAACACCAGACTCCGTTATTATTAAGTCCCTCTTCATTTGTATCATCATATACGAAATACTCAAATGTGTTGGATACTTTGTTAAAACGGTTTATTCCGCCCTGATCAACCGCAAGCAATAAATACTGATCATCCTCCGGTATGATATCGAGAATAACTTTTTGATTGGTGCCCTTACCGTCGCCTTTTGATTCGAATTGATTAAACTTACTCGTGACCGGATCAAAAGAAAAGAATCCGTTGCCATCTGTTGTAATCCATATTTTATCCTGATTATCAATATATAAGCTTTTAAAACAGTCGTTTCCGAAATCAATAGTCGGGTCGTCATACCTGGTAAACTCTCCGGATTCAGGCTCAAAACGATAGATTCCCCGGCTTAGTGAAACTATCCATAGATATCCATTTGAATCAACTGCTATCATTCTGGACGGCCGGGGATCTAAATAGCCCTTATCACTCTCAAACTGATATCTGACAAAACTCTGAGATGCCGGAACCCATTTATTCAGACAATTTTCTCCGGAGACTATCCAAAGGTTTCCATTTTTATCTTCGGTAATACCACCTATGTAATCGCCGTTTATGCTTTTTGTATCGGCTGTATCGTTTTTAAATATTGTAAAATTATCTTTAGCCCGGTCGTACAAATTCAACCCTCCTGCAGTACCAAACCACAGGTTATTTCCCTGATCTTCATAAATGCATAAAATATCATTGCTGCTGATTGATCCGGGCTGGTTTTCTTCATACCGGTATTTCTTAATCTCATAGCTATCGTATTTATCAAGACCCTCCATTGTGCTTATCCATAAATAATCCCTGCTGTCTCTGTAAATCCATCTTATAAGGTTACCTGATAAACCATTATCAACGGTAAGGTGCTCGAATCTTGAATATTTTTGTTGCGCATGCAAACTAAATACACCCGTAAGACATAAAAAGTAAATCAAAAGAGACCGTCTCAGAGAATGATTTTTGATTATTTTTAGACTGGAAAGATCAGCCACTGTGTTTCTTATTGTTAAAAACTAAATAGTTAATAAGATACCTGAAATTTTAAAGTTAATGCTTTTTTATTAAAAGATGAAAGTGGCTCAGAACATTCTCATAAGCAATTGATTAACCTGATGAGAAAAACTGTGAAAAATATTCCTGTTGCAGATTTAATAATATTACTGATAACGATCATCGGCTTTGACGCATTTAGTCAGACAACTGACAGCACATCATTTGTGATGAATACAAGATCCAGTTTTTATTCATTCGAGAAAAACTATGAAATGCTGCTTCATGTTCCTCAGTACCTTGTTTACACCAAAACAGAAGTCTCTCTCTCCATAGGAAATAATATTATAGGCACCTGGCATGGTATGCCGGGTAAAAAAATATTGAGAATTCCGTTTGAACCTGATCTGGCTCCGGGAACTTACAGGATATCCGCTGATATCAGAGTAGCCGGAAGAAAAACACAATATAAAGCTGTAACTGATCTTTTAATACTGCATTATAAACCAAATGAAGTAAAGACCGACAGGCTGACAGGAGGCCTGGTAGTAAACAAAATGCAATTCTTTCCGTTCGGGTTTTACTGCTACTCCCCTGTCCATCCCACACTTCCTGAAGAAGAAGTTGTGAAAGGCTTTAATCTGATATCACCCTACCAGAGGATCGTGCCCGGAACCCTCAGTGAAAGGCAAGCTTACATGGACCGCTGTGCTGAGCTTGGCATGAAGGTTCATTATAACGTGCTTTCAGTTTCCGGAGGCGGAGGAGTAGGCTCCCAGGTACAGGGTGTCACAGAAGAACAGAAGCGGGAGATGCTAATAAATGAGATTATCGCCTTCAGGGATCATCCCGCCCTTCTTGCCTGGTATATTGCTGATGAGCCGACAGGGCATAAGGTAGCTCCGGAGGTGCTCGAAGAGGCTTACTCTGCTATCAGGGAACATGATCCGTGGCATCCTGTTACAATTGTTTTCATGGCTCCATTCCTGGCTGCAAAGAACTATTCTAACGCACTCGACATCGTCATGGCCGATCCATATCCGGTCCCTGACATGCCGGTGACCCTGGCAGGCAATGTTGCAGGACAACTTTCAGCTGAGTTTGCAGGGAAAAAGCCGGTGTGGATAGTGCCACAGGCTTTCGGAGGAGGCGAATGGTGGGGGCGCGAGCCATCTCTGCAGGAGATGAGGACAATGACGTACCAGGCAATAATCAGGGGTGCAAGAGGCATACAATACTTTATAAGGCAGGGACTTAACTTCTTCCCTAAATCAACTGCAGCATGGGCCGAGTGCGGAAGGATGGCAGTTGAAATAGCTGAAATCACACCCTGGCTTCTCTCCGACCAGAAAACGCTGCCTGTAACATCCGGCTCAGGCGACATACTGGTAACCTCCGCCCTCCATGAAAACCAGCTGCTGATACTTGCAGTTAACAAAACCAATTTTCCGCGAAGAGCCGAATTCTCAATAACAGGAGGTATATCCGGCAAGGCAAGTGTAATCTTCGAAAACAGGTCAATCAATGTCAGCAGTGGATATTTTTCCGATCAGCTGCCGGCATTTGGTTCACAGGCATACTTGATAGAACTGAAAAAAACAAATGATACTGTCAAACCATACCCTGGCAACCTTATCAGGGATCCGGGCTTTGAAGATATATCAAGTCCCGGTGTGCCTGCTTCATGCTATGCCCGGAACGGAGGCGACAGGGGAGCGACATACTTCACCGATACAAGAGAAAAAATTGAAGGGAACCATTCACTCAGGCTGGTGACTCCGGAAGATAACCGTGGTGTAAAACTGAGGTTCTTCCCGGTTGAGGTTATGAACGGGCAAAAATACATGATCTCGGTATGGGCTAAAACCGATACCGAACTGGGAGAAGCCGGGAAGCAGAAAGAGTTTGAGACTGCCTTTGGGGAAGCAGGAAAAAAGAGCTTCCGTCTTGAAAATGAATGGAATCAATTTGTAACAATTGTTACAATTCCTCATGACAGTGAACTGCCCTCAAGGACAAATGTGATCCTGCATCTTAAGTCAGCAGGCGTTGCCTGGTTCGATATGCTCCAGGTCATTGAATGTGCCGACATAAAACAAAGTATAAATCCTGAACTTAACTGGTATTAAGTGATATGAAAAACTTACACAGAGACACACAGAGGAGTCACAGAGATCCACAGAGTATGCTCTCTGTGTTGCTCTGTGTATTCTCTGTGGAACTCTGTGTAACTAATTAAATATAACTAATATACAAATCCATCACATGAACATAACTATATGTGTATTTTTGTTTCTGGTAATCTTATCCTCAGGTTGTTCAACCATGGATAATAATGTAAATTATAAAGGTAATCCGGAACCATTGAAGCAAAATGCCTACATAAAGCTGCCTCTTGGTTCGATAAAACCGGAAGGCTGGCTGAAGTCTCAGCTTGAAGCCCAGGCTGCAGGTCTTACCGGAAACGTTGATGAGTTCTGGCCCGACCTGGTCAATTCGGCCTGGAAGGGAGGCGACGGTGAAGGCTGGGAAAGAGGTCCCTATTATCTCGATGGACTGGTTCCCCTGGCATACCTTCTTGATGATGAAGAGCTTAAAACGAAAGTAAAAAACTGGATTGAACCGATACTTGCAAGCAGCAGAGATTCAGGATGGTACGGACCAGTCAAGAACATCGACCGCTGGCCGCTGGCAGTTTCAAACAAGGTGCTGATGCAGTATTATGAAGCTACTTCCGACGAAAGAGCTGTTGATGTGCTGAAAAAGTATTTCCGCTACCTGCAAGATAATCCTCCTGACTGGCCCGATAATCACTGGAGGGGAGTAAGAGCGATGGAGAATGCTGTCACCGGATACTGGCTTTACCGCCTTACCGGAGAACCCTGGATACTTGAGACTATAAGGTCGATCCAGGAAAACAGTTTCGACTGGACATCATATTATGAAAAGTTTCCCTGGGATTCACTTGCACTTGACGAAAAGAGGATACCGGTTCAGACATGGACAGGCCTCACCGCCCACGGGGTGAACAACGGAATGGCAATCAAATACCCCGGATTGTGGTACCAGCAATCGGGTGATGAAAGATTCAGAAGTGCTGTTTTTGAAGGTATCAGGAAGTACGATCTTCATCACGGACAGACAGCAGGAAGGTTCTCCTGCGATGAACATTTGTCAGGAAAGAGTCCTGACCGCGGAACAGAACTCTGCACTGTAGTCGAATTTATGTTCTCACTAGAGGAGCTCTATGCAATACTGGGCGACAACACCCTTGCCGACAGGCTCGAGATGCTGGCGTTCAATGCCCTCCCCGGGACAACCACCGCTGACATGTGGGCGCATCAGTACGACCAGCAATCGAACCAGGTACTTGTTACTGCACAGAAAAGAGCATGGGCATCAAACGGAGACTATTCCAACATCTACGGACTTATGCCAAACTTCGCCTGCTGTCTTGCAAACATGCACCAGGGATGGCCTAAATTCGCCCAGAGCCTCTGGATGGCAACAAACGACAACGGGTTGATAGCTGTTGCATACAGCCCCTCTTCAGTCAGCGCAAAAGTTGCCGGCGGCCGTGAAGTAACCATAACAGAATTAACAGATTATCCTTTCAGCGGCAGAATACAATTCATAATAAACACACCGGAACCGGTAAAATTCCCGCTTTATCTGAGGATTCCGGGATGGGCGGGCTCAGCCACCATCAGATATAAGGATAAAATAATGAACGGCTCTGCAGGCTCAACTGTAAAGCTGTCAGGCAGATGGAACGAAGGAGATGTTATTTTAATGGAGCTCCCGATGGAGTTAAGAACGGAAAAAAGATACAATAATTCCACATCTGTTATCCGCGGGCCGCTCTGGTTCGCGCTGAGGATCGAAAAAGAGTACAGGAGCGTAAAGATAAATTATGACAATTTCGGATATAAGGGAAGCGTCGATTGGGAAATCTATCCGCTGAACAACTGGAATTACGGTTTGCTGATAGACCCGGTCAACAGTCAGAGAGGAATTGAAGTAGCTGAAAACCCGGTTACAGAGTATCCGTTTGCCGACAGGGGAGATATGATCTGGTCGGCCGACTCTGCTAAGTACATTAGATGGACCAAAGATGCTCCGGTCGTGATAACCGCAAGAGGTATGAGGATACCGGGATGGGGAATTAAGGATAATTCAGCTGACATCCCTCCGATGAGTCCGGTCACACCCGAAGGCGTCACAGAAGTGATTCAGCTTGTTCCCTACGGAAGTGCAAAACTGAGAATCACCGAATTCCCGGTAATAGATGTAACTCAGATACATGAGACAATCCGCTGATAAATAACCTCTGTGAACCTCTGTGACTTCTCTGTGTCTCTCTGTGTAATATTTTTTTTTGAAGAACTTACACGGAGTTCCACTGAGAAGACACAGAGTGACACAGAGAGAATTAAATAGGTTCTGTCTTAATTTTCAACCAGGATTCTTCAGCCTCTGTAAGATTAGGGCTGATTTTTTCGTAGACTTCAGCATGGTATGAATTCAGCCAGTCAATTTCCTTCTGATCCAGCAATGACTTATCAATCAGCGATCTATCAATATAACATAGAGAAATCGTATCGAACTTGAGAAAATGCCCGAATTCCGTTTCCTCATCCTCATAACAGATCATTAAATTCTCTGTCCTTATTCCGTATTCGCCTTCCCGGTAGATGGCAGGCTCATTTGAAAGAAGCATCCCGGGCTCAATAGCAGTTTTATTGTCAGAAGGACTGATATTCTGAGGACCCTCATGTACATTAAGACAGTATCCTACACCATGCCCGGTGCCATGACCGTAATTCAATCCGGCTTCCCAGAGTGCCTTCCGTGCGAGAATGTCAAGCTGATATCCCCTTGTTCCAAGAGGGAACTTTGCCGTTGCAATACTGATATGCCCTTTAAGGACAAGTGTGAAATCTTTTTTTTGCCGGAGTGTCGGGAGACCAAGCGGGATAGTCCTGGTGATATCGGTAGTTCCACCCGGATAATGGCCGCCGGAGTCGATAAGCAGGATACCTTCGGAGTCTATTGTTGCATTGCTTTCAGATGTCTCTGCGTAATGAGGCAGAGCGGCATGTTCGTTAAAAGCGGCAATTGTTTTGAAGGATGGTCCCAGAAATCCTTCCTGACGTGTTCTCAGGTTAAGCAGTTCGTCCTTGACTGAACGTTCAGTTAAAGATATGACTCCCCTGCTGTTCTCCAGCCAGTAGAAGAATTTCGTAAGTGCAATACCGTCCTTCACCATGGTCCTCGAGAGATTCTCTATCTCGGTTTTGTTTTTTATTGCCTTCATCCTTGCAGGGATGCTGACACCCTCTGTAATCTTTACATAACCGGGTATCTGGGACCATAGCGAAACCGATGTCGTTCCCGGATTCAGAATAATTGTGGATCCTTCTGTAAATGATGAGAATATTTTTGAGCACTCATCATAAGGCATGAGCACTATACCGAGCCTCTCAAATTCAGATACCAGGTCCGGAGGGATACTGTTTTCATCGCCAAAGAGATGAAGCTGCTTCTCTCCGATCACAGCGAACGACATCAGCAGTGGAGAGTATTTAAAATCGCTGCCCCGAATGTTTAGAAGCCACATTATATCGTCGCATGAAGTAAGGAGATGATAATTGATATTGAGTTTTTTCATCTCTTCACGGACCACCTTTATCTTTACAGCCCTTTCCACTCCGGCAAACCTGATGGGATGGTCAAATGCAGGTGCTGATGGCAGAGGTGGACGGTCGGTCCAGATGTCGCTGATAAGGTCGTTTTTGTATTCGATAGTAAAACCTTTGATAATGAACCTGGCTTCAAGCTTCCTGAATGCACTGACAGAAAAAATCCTTCCGTCAAGTCCGATTTTTTTCTGCGCTCCGGGGTTTTCACCAAGCCAGTCAATATAATCAATGCTTATGCCCGGTCCGGGCTTCATCAGCCTGAATTCTGACCCTCTCAGCTGATCTCCTGCTTGCAGGTAATAACGCGAATCGGTCCATAAGCCTGCAAATGAATCAGTTATCACAACAACCCCTGCCGACCCATCGAAACCGGTGAGCCACTTTACGATTTGCCAGTGGTCAGGTATATTCTCCCCGGGATGGGGACCGGCAACAGGAATTATGTATGCATCAATGCTGTTCTGCTTCATTGCAGAACGGAGAAGTGCGAGTTTAGCTGAGGAATTCATAAACTCTTCACTTCATTCACAAGATTCTGAAGTGATGCCTTCGCGTCGCCGAACAGCATCCTTGTCTTATCGTTGAAGAAGAGCATATTCTCAATTGCAGCATAACCTTTCCCCATTCCGCGTTTCATCACAATAATGTTCCGCGCATCCCGGGCCTTGATAATGGGCATGCCGTATATCGGGCTTGAAGGATCATCCTCTGCAGCCGGATTCACAACATCATTTGCGCCAATGACAACCAGGACATCGGTATTTGGAAGATCAGGGTTTATCTCATCGCTTTCAATAAGCTGCTCATACGGAACATCAGCTTCGGCGAGCAACACATTCATATGTCCCGGCATACGGCCGGCAACAGGATGAATGGCATATTTCACCTCAACTCCCTTTTCATCCAGCAGCTTGTCAAGCTCATGGCATATATGCTGGGCCTGCGCTACTGCTAAACCATAACCCGGAACAATAACAACTTTTTTGGAATAGCTCAGAAGAACTGCAGCATCTGACAAAGATATTTCCTTAATAACACCTCCTCCGGCAGCAGCAGCCTGGCCACCACCTCCAAACACTCCGACAATGACATTCAGCAGCGATCTGTTCATTGCCCTGCACATGAGGATCGTCAGAATGGTACCTGCAGACCCGACAAGGATGCCTCCCGTGAGCATAGCCTGGTTGTTGTAGAGGAACCCGCCCATCGCGGCAGCTACTCCTGTAAATGAGTTAAGGAGGCTTATTACAACCGGCATATCAGCACCGCCAATGGGCATCACGAACAGAACTCCGTATATGACTGCAACGGCGAACATTATATATATATAAGGTGTAAGCCCGGCAGTTGCCTGAACATCGCGTGTCATAATAAATACAATAAACCCGATCAACCCGAACAATATGGTCATATTCACATACTTCATGGCTTTAACCCTCAGGTCGCCTATCCAGCCGTCAAGCTTGCCGAATGCTATCATGCTGCCTGCCCAGGAGACCGTTCCGATCATAAGTCCGATCAGGATCGCCAGCACATGCCCGTTGGCCATCCCTTTTTCAGCGATCAGTTCAGGGCTTACATGCGGAAATTCCATCATGGAGATAAGCGCGGCAGCTGCGCCTCCCATTCCGTTGAAGAAGGATACAAGCTGCGGCATGGCGGTCATCTTAACTCTTTTTGCAATGATCCAGCCAATAGCGGTACCTAAGACAATTGCGCCTATTATCCAGGGTATGTTTTTTATAGGTTCTCCGTCTTTCTCATGCCAGAGTATTGTCGCGACAATCGCAGCTATCATTCCGATCGCGGCATATATGTTTCCCTTCCTTGCCGTAAGGGGGTGGCTAAGCATCTTAAGTCCCAGAACAAAGAGTACAGATGCTACAATATATGTGATCTCGAGTATTGATTTAGTTGCAGAGTATCCGGTTATTGCATCCATTATTCAGATCTTTTTCATTTAACAGGTTTATTTCTTCTTCCTGAACATCTCAAGCATTCGGTCGGTTACCACAAAACCTCCGACCACGTTCAGAGTCCCCAGCACAACAGCAAGGAACCCCACTATCATTGATCCGGTGGTATCGGCATGCCCCATAACTATTATTGCTCCTATTATCACCACACCGTGAATAGCATTGGCGCCCGACATAAGAGGTGTATGGAGAACTGCCGGCACATGGCTGATCACCTCAATGCCAAGGAAAATTGAGAGGATGACTATGAAGATAGCCTCCCTGTGCTGTAGAAAAAAACTTAATATACCTTCCATTTTCAAGTCTGTTTAATGTTAAGCATTTGTTTTACCCTCTGGCTTATGTACTCGCCGCCATGCACGGCGGCAGTGCCATTGATTATTTCGTCCTGCATGTCAAGAGCAAGATTACCTTCCTTACTGATCATTATTTTAAGCAGGTTGATGATATTGCTGCCGAACATTTTGCTTGCATCCGCAGGCATATCGGAAGGGTAGTCTGATTTGCCGATAATGGTCACACCTCCAGCGACAATTGTCTTTCCGTTTTCCGTGAGTTCACAGTTTCCTCCGGTCGATGCTGCAAGGTCGACTATGATTGAACCGGGTTTCATTTTCTTAACTGTCTCTTTAAAAATAAGCAGCGGTGCTTTTTTCCCGGGTATCTGCGCGGTGGCTATAACAACATCGGCAGCAATTGCCCTCTGCTGGATCAGCTCCTGCTGTTTCTTCCTGAACTCCTCTGTTTGTTCAACTGCATATCCTCCTGCAGCCGCATCTTCCTTTGCACCTTCAACCTCTATGAATTTCCCTCCAAGGCTTTTAACCTCCTCCTTAACTGCTGACCTTACATCGAACACCTCTACAACTGCTCCCAGTTTCCTGGCTACTGCTATTGCCTGAAGGCCTGCCACCCCTGCTCCGAGGATCAGAACACGTGACGGCTTGATGGTTCCTGCTGCCGACATGAACATAGGAAAGAATTTCGGCGATACCGATGCTGCATGAAGCACAGCCTTGTATCCGGACACTGTTGCCATCGACGAAAGAATATCCATCGATTGCGCACGTGTTGTCCGCGGTATAAGATCAAGCGCAAGAACTGTCAGTTTAAGGCTGCGGGCTTTTTCGAGCCATTCAACGTTTTCAACAGGATTAAGCACCGAACAAAGTATCTTGCCTTCATTGCAGAGCGGGAGTTCCGGTTCAGGAAGATGATCAACCGATAACAAAGCAGAGGCCTTCTCAATTACCTCTTTCCGCGATGTGATAACGGCTCCCGCTGCACGATAATCATCATCTGAAGCAAATGCTCTTTCGCCGGCTCCGTTTTCTGCAATAACCTCAGCACCAAGCCTTTTCAGGGCTGATACCTCGCCGGGAAGCATTGCCACTCTCTTTTCGGTTCCTGACTCTTTTAGTATTCCGACAATCATAAATGGTTTAATGTTTTAATGATTCAAGGTTCAAGATTCAAGGTTCAAGATTCAAGATTGTTTGGAATTTTGAATTTTGAATATTGAATCTGGAATTGATTTATTTTCCAAAAAAATTCTCCAGCCAGAATTGGTTCCTTTCATTCTGCTCATGACTCCCTTTTAGCCCTCTGACGCCATGCCTGTGATCGGGGTATATCATATACCGGAATGTCTTGCCTTCGTCCTGGAGCCTGGAAATCAGCCAGATTGAATTCTGCATATGGACATTGTCGTCCATATCACCATGAGTGAGATAAAGCTTCCCTTTCAGGTCTTTGGCGTATGTAAGCGCTGAGCCATCCTTATATCCCTCGGGGTTATCCCGTGGAGTATCCATAAATCTTTCAGTGTAGACATTGTCATATAACCGGTAGTCGGTAACCGAATACTGAGCAAAGCCGTGTGTCCAGTAATCGGCGCCCTTGGTAAGCGCAAGGCATGTCATATATCCGCCGTATGAGCCTCCCGTAATTCCCATCTTTTCAGCATCGACGAAAGGTTTTGCGCGGAGCCATTTAACGGCATCAGCATAGTCAAGTATCTCCCATTTGCCCAGGCTGCGGTACATAAAATCAAGCCCCTTCTTTCCGAACTGGCCCGAACCGCGATGATCGACAGTAAAAGTTATAATTCCGTTCTGGGCATACCATGAAGGCGTGTTTCCCTGCCACCTGTTGTTAACGTTCTTTGAATCAGGACCGCCATATATTGTAAATACCACAGGATATTTCTTATCCGCATCGAAATTGAGCGGGTAGATAATTATAGCCGGCATATTGAATAAACCATCCGAAGTAGGGATCTTAACAAACTCAACCTTTGAATGTTTAGCAGGATCGTATTCCGGGTGCTCAAACCTGTGGATTTCCTTTATTTGTTTTTCTTTCTTATCATATGCGATTATTGAGCCCGGACTTGTAAAACTGCTCCATGTGTCAATAAAATAACTTCCTTTTGGTGATACGCTGACATTATGGCTCCCCTCTCCTTGTGATATCCGGAGAAGGTTTTTCCCGTCAAGCCCGACCCTGTATGCATGATTATCAGTTGATTCCGGCCCGGTAGCAGTAAAATAAACCATCCCTGAGGCTTCGTCAACATTGCTTATAGAATTAACCCGGAAATCTAAATCAGTAATCCTGGAAATAAGTTTCCCGTCCCAACTGTGATAATACAGGTTTTCCCAGCCGCTTTTATAACTCTTTACAATAAATCCTGATCCGTTATTCATCACATAGACATCATCGTGGAACTCAACCCAGGTTTTCTGCGACTCCTCATAGATCTGTTTATAGTCACCTGTTGCAGGATCAGCAAGTATTATCTGCAAATTGGTCTGGTCGCGGTTGACGATCTGTATCGCCAGCTTCTTGCTGTCCGGTGTCCAGAATGGCCATGCAATATACTGGTCAACTGAATAGTCTGTTTTAACCCATGTTGTTTCTGTCGTTGCAATATCTGCAATTCCCATTTTAACCTTAGGGTTGGGATCACCTGATTTGGGGTAAGGCACCTGCTCGAGTGTTCCGTGGATGCCGTCGGCCTCATCCAGCCTGTTTAGCGTAAACAGAGGAACATCGCTCTCATCGAATCTGAGATATGCCAGCTTTGAGCCGTCAGGCGACCACCAGAAGGCTGCATAACGGCTCGCCCTGCCAAGTATCTCTTCCATATAAACCCACGCGGCATAGCCGTTATAGATCATGTCGTTTGCATCGGTTGTTAGCCTGATCTCCTTATCATTAACAAGATCATAAACATAAAGGTCCTTCATCTTTGTGTAGGCGATCTTTGATCCTTCGGGCGAAAAACGGACATTGACTTCAGGATCAGCGTCATTTGTGAGCCTGCGAAGCTCCCTGTCTCCCTTTTTGTAGAAGTACAGATCGGTTTCTTTCGCAAAAATGGCGCTGTTCCTGTCGGGACTGATAACATCGTTTGCTTCGAGCACCACGCCGGAAGGGAGGGATTCCATAAAAAGCTCCCGGTCGCTTTTAGGAGCTTCAGCGGGCCGGGTCCGGCCGGTTTTGATATCCACGCTCTGTACAACAGGATTCCTGTCAGAATCGAAGGTCCTTATTAAATAATGAGAGTCATCTGTCCATCCCAGGATAGCAACCTGTCCGGGATTTCTCACCGGCATCTGAGCAAAGGCTTGATCTGCACCGGTATACAAAATTAAAAACAGGGAAATCAAGATCCCTGATCTGATGAGTTTATTCATGACTTGTATTTTAAAATGCTATTCCCGATCATATGATGCGCTAAAATAAGAATTAAGAGCGGGTGTTTTACAAGCATTTCGCAGTTTTTTGAACATTATCAAATTTTCATTTAAATTTATAAGTTCCTGACTTATATAAACCTGATGAAAAAAATCTTCTTCCTCCTGATTATTCTGCTGGCAGCCAGCGCCTGCATAAGCAGAAAAAGTGATTTCAGCAATGCTGTTAAAAGCATAACTGTGAGCGATCTTGACAAGCATGTATCTGAGCTGGGAAGCGACAGGTTCATGGGCAGGGCTCCCTTTACAGAGGGAGAAGATATCTCGGTGATCTACCTTGCTGACAGGCTCAGGGAAACGGGGTTTGAACCAGCCTTCGGGGGAAGTTATTTCCAGAAGGTCCCGATGGTGGAGATTAAATCTTCGATCAGTGAGATTGAAATCACAAAATCATCAAAGAGACTCTTCACGTTCAGTACTCCCGATGAAGCAGCCGTGGTATCGCCAATGGAGATTGAGCAGGTAGCTGTAAGGAACATGCCGATGATCTTTGCAGGATTCGGCATTGTGGCACCCGAATATGGGCGCGATGATTATGCAGGACTGGATGTGAAGGACAAAGTGGTAGTTGTGCTGATCAACGACCCGGGGCTCTATACCGGCGACAAAAATCTTTTCAGGGGAAGGGAGATGACCTATTACGGAAGGTGGACCTATAAGTATGATGAGGCTGCAAGGCAGGGAGCCGCCGGGATACTGATCATTCACGAGAGCGAGGGAGCCGGATATGGCTATACTATCCCGAGGAAGAGCTCGATATCGCCAAGATTGTATATGAGAAGCAGCGATGGCAGCGAACCAAGGTGCCTCTTTACCGGGTGGCTCTCAGCCGGAGCTGCCGATGAGCTTTTCAGGAGCCTTGAATATGACGTGGCCGAACTACGCAAAGAAGCCTGCAGAAATGATTTCAGGGGATTCCCCCTTGAAACAGAGATCACCCTGGATATAGGGAACAAACTAAGGTATGATGAATCTCTCAATGTAGCAGGGATACTCAAAGGAGCTGAAAAACCTGAAGAATGCATAGTATACACTGCACACTGGGACCATCTTGGCGTTGGAGAAAAAGAGAACGGCGATTCTATCTATAACGGTGCAATTGACAACGGTTCTTCAATGGCATGGGCGCTTTCAATAGGCAAAGCATTCACGCAGCTTAAATACAAACCCGGGAAGAGCATTATCATTCTTTTCCCAACGGCCGAAGAGCAGGGGCTGCTGGGTACTATCTACTACACGAACCACCCTGTGATATCTATGGATAAAACAGTTGCATGCTTCAACAACGATGCCCTGCTCCCGATAGGAAGAATGAAGGATGTTACCATAACGGGATTCGGTCAATCCGACCTTGACAGCCTCACTGTATTAGCTGCGGCTGAACAGAACAGGTACATCACTCCCGATCCTGATGCCCATACCGGGATGTACTTCAGATCGGACCATTTTGCATTTGTGCTTAAGGGAGTGCCATCCCTTTATGCACAGGGAAGCACTGAGAGCCGTGAACACGGTAA
>Ga0105099_10001060_pt1 | contig 17708 bp, 16 predicted proteins | sample PPLLak3cmMay2015_2_FD_79138 | JGI IMG/M metagenome (GOLD analysis project Ga0105099, IMG submission 79138) | Freshwater sediment microbial communities from Prairie Pothole Lake near Jamestown, North Dakota, USA - PPLs Lake P8 Core (1) Depth... | ecosystem: Environmental > Aquatic > Freshwater >... | reverse complement strand
TCCTTACCGCCGATCTTGGAAACCTGGAAAAGGAAGTCATGATGCTGAACAGCAGTGAAGCCGACTGGATCCATCTCGATATCATGGACGGTGTCTTTGTGCCAAATATCTCTTTCGGCTTTCCGGTGGTGGAACGCGTAAGGAAAGCTGCAGAAAAACCTCTCGACGTGCACCTGATGATCGTGGACCCCGACAGGTATCTTACCCGTTTTCTTGATGCGGGAGCATCAGTGCTTACTGTCCAGTACGAAGCATGTGTCCATCTGCAGAGGACCGTTACCGAGATCCGTAAGCTGGGAATGAAAGCCGGAGTGGCAATCAACCCTCATACACCTGTAATGCTTCTGAAAAATATCCTTCCTTATATTGATATGGTGCTGATCATGACAGTAAATCCAGGATTCGGGGGACAGTCATTCATCATGGAGAGCTACAGCAAGATAGCAGAACTGAGGAAGATGATCGATGAAGGCGGACATAAGGTACTTATAGAAGTCGACGGCGGCGTTGACCTGAATAACGCCGGCAAGCTGATTGAAACAGGCGTCGATGTGATTGTTGCAGGAAACGCAGTTTTCAGCTCAAAAGATCCGGCAGCAACGATTAGAAGACTGAAACATCTTAAATAATTACAGCTTCATTTCTATATGACTGATGATTTTTCTTAAATCCTCTGCCCCGAACCACGTGATCTCCATGTCCCTTGCCCACCAGGTCAACTGTCGTTTGGCGTAGCGCCGTGTGTTGCGCTTGATAAGCTCAACGGCTTTATCCCTTGTTATCTTCCCTTCGAAATAATCAAAGAACTCACGATAGCCGACACTGTTCAGTGCATTCAGGTGTCTTGATACGAAAAGATCATGTGCTTCACTTTCAAGACCGTTATCGATCATGGTGTCAACCCTTGCGTTAATCCTTTCGTAGAGCTCTTCCCTCGGCCTCTCAAGACCAATCTTCAATATCCTGAAATCTCTCTCCTGCTTCTGCTTCGTGAGGAAAGACGAATAGGGGCGACCCGTGGATTCACATATCTCAAGAGCCCTGATAATCCTTTTCGGGTTTTTAAGATCAACCCTGTCATAATGTTCCGGATCAAGCATTTTCAAGGCAATTCTCAATCCGGCAATTCCTTCTTCCTTATTCTTTTTAAGATACTTGTCCCTTATTACCGGATCAACATCAGGTATATCATCAATGCCGGAGCATACAGCATTCATATACAATCCCGAACCGCCTGTCATAAGCGCGAGATTCTTTTTTCTGAACAGTCCCGGCAGAATTTTCAGGACATCGCGTTCAAACAGGCTTGCGCTGTAATACTGATTAATGCTGATGAACCTGATGAAATGATGTTTTATCTCAGCAAGCTGGCCCTCTGACGGTACAGCAGTACCGGTCTTCATCTCCCTGTAGAACTGGCGCGAATCGGCCGATATGATTTCGCATCCGAAATGGCCGGCAATGGAAATGGAAACATCGGTCTTCCCGACGCATGTCGGTCCGGCAAGTACTATCAGAAGGTTTTTCATCAGGGATTTTTCCGTGAGGAGGCTACTCTTCTTCCTCGTTCACGGGTTCTTCGTTCTCGAAGTCGGGAAGCGATTCTTCATCTTCGCCGTTAAGGAACAGGTCGTCTACTTCAGGTTCATCATCATCCTCATCGTCATCCGAAACGACGATGTTATTGTACAGTTTCCTCGAGCTGCTTCCGAATATGACCTGTTTGGGGGGAATGCCTTTTGAATTGGTGCAGGCAGGGTACTCCCGTCCGTCAATCTCTTTTGCTTCACCGGTATATTCAACGAAGAGCGCTCTTTCGTTGAAGAAATCAAACACGTAAAGAAGTTTCTGGTTTTTCCTGAAAATAATGTCTTCAAGCAGGGCCACCTCCATTGTTGAGGAACCTGTTCCCATATCGAACAGCGTAAACTCCTCTTCCTTTTCCCAGTTATCAGTAGCAAGGTAAAATGATGCCATTTGTGATTTGTCGAACTCCAGTTCGTCCTGCAGCATATTATGGAAATCCAGCAAAGTGTGAGAATCTAAAAATTCAAATTCCCTCACAAACGACTCATCCTCATCCGTTAATACAACAAATCTGTAGATCATGACATATTTGAGTTCAACGGGTGCAATATAGTATTTTTTATATTACAATATTCCCGGGCTGTTTTTTTTTAAAAGAAATTCAATCGTGTCAACACCGTCCGCATAATCCCACAGGGCAGGCATCTGTGCTTTGCCGAAAGGAACATATTCTCTCCCGGTAATGCATTGGATTTTGTCGCTGTTCTGTTTAGTTATTTGTTTAAAAGCCTCCCTGCTTCTATAAGCCTCATAGTAAAGAACCGCGACAGGGGAAGAGAGCCCCGGATGCTCTTTCATCAGCAGGTAACCCGTATCCAGAAACTTATCCTTGTTTACAAGAAATACAGCTTTATGAAAATCATAGTTATTGGCATACTTGTTATATTTTATTATTCCTGAAAAATGATTCCAGCAGCTTATCATTTTTTTCAAATCATATCCTGCCGGGATATAGAGCTTTGACACGTTCCTGCAGCCAAGGCCGAAGTATGAAAATATATCGGTTCCTAAATTTTCAAGCTCTGCCGTGGTCTCGGAACCGTCAAGCACAGCGATGCTGTTGCGGTTTTTCCTGATGATATGCGGGTATTTTCCGAAATAATACTCAAAGTAGCGCGAGCTGTTATCGCTGCCGGTGGCAATGATAACGTCAAACCCTGAAAAGGTTCCTTCAGTGATTGTTATCATAGAAGAGAATTCCGGATCTGTCTTGCGTATTATGTCACTGATTAGCACGACCAGGTCATTATCCTTCGAGCTTGTCCTGGTTATGAGCCTGTTCCCGGAAATCAGCACGCACAGCATGTCGTGAAATCCCGCGAGCGGAATATTGCCTGCCATTACCACACCGGCATTCAGGGGTTTGATGGCTGTATCAAGTGAGGGATACGCCGAACACCATCTGGTCAGATTTTCCTGTGTCAGCTCACCGCCTATCGCACCTATTGCCATCCTGACATTATCCGGAGTGAACCATGGATTTTTGAGATGCTGTGCTTCAATGAGATGATTGATCCTGTCTGTAAAATCAGTCTGTTTGCCTGCCAGGGCATCCCTTAGTGTTTCGCCAAGGGAAGAGAATGCTGAGATGCGGGTCCGGAGATTCATGGTCTGGAATTAACAGATGCAAAATTAAAAAAATCCTGACCCTTTTTCAGGATCAGGATTTACGGAAGTTAAAAATTCAGAAATGAATTAATTGAGTCTGAATGTTATCGGCACATGGTAAAACACCTGTACAGATTTCCCTTTGTTCATACCCGGCTTTTCAAAAGTGGGAAGCAATTTAACGACTCTCACTGCCTCGGCATCCAGCGCCGGATCAACCCCTTTGGCGACTTTTACGTTGTTCACTGTTCCATCTTCACCAACAACGAACCCTACTATTACTCTCCCCTGTATTCCGGCCTCTTTGGCTGATGCCGGATAGGTGGTATTTTCTGCAATGAATTTGAGAAGCGCAGCGTCCCCACCGTTGAATACCGGCATCTGGTCAACCTGGATCCAGGTTGTATCTCCGTCCTTTATAGTGAAAGGCGGAGGAGGTGGTGGCGGAGGAGCATCAGCAGGTATGGCTTCTCCAGCCACTACTTTCTTGTCAGTATTGGCAGGAGGTGGCGGAGGAGGGGGCGGAGGAGCAATTTCTTCAGTTGTGCTCTCTGAACCTGTTGTTTTGCCTTTGCAGGATGAGAAAGCAATCATCACAACTGCTATCACCGGCAGAACCATAAGCAGTTTGAGGTTTGCCAGCATTCTTGAGCGTTCTTTTGTCATCATGATCATACGTTTTTTAAGAAGTGTGGGATTGGAAAAACTGTTAGTCATTGTAAATGTCCTTGATCTGAAAACCTGGTTCATTATCAGCATCTGGTAGCTTATCACGGGAATGCCTGTTCTCAGGCACCCTTCATCAGCCTGGAATTCATGCACGGCGCGCAGCGACCTGTCGAAAAGGTGTATGAACGGATTGAACCACTGAAATGCCTTCAGTACCTCAATCAGGATGATATCAATGAAATGAAGGTGATCGAGATGGTTTTGCTCATGCTTCAATATCTCCAGTTCATCCTTTTCTGACAACGATGAATTGATGAAAACAAAACCGAGCGCCGAGAATCCGGATGTACCCAGTCCGCTGAATCTTATTATATGATTTTCACGGTTTCTGTTCCTTATTACCAGGATCACAAGTTCCATCATGTCCAGGATCAGCTTGCCGGCGAACAATATTAGTCCTGAAAGATAGATTATCAGAAGCAGCTCCTGCAGAGCCGGTCTCTCATTCCCGGAGATCGTACGCACCGGGCCATTATATGCGCCGGTTATCAGTACTTCATTAAGTGTCTTTCCAGAGAACAGGTTTACCGGCGTGTTCGTCCGGATTGTTATAAATGGCAGAATGAATGCCGCAATGACCGAGAAAAGGATATAAGCCCTGTTTCGCCGGTACAGGGTATCCCTGCTAAGTAGCAGCGTATATACCAGATAGAATGCTGCCAGGTAGAAAGCTGCCTTGATCATATATATTAATAAGGTATTCATCTTTCAGCTTTTATCTTTTTCATTTCGCCGTCCATGATCTTCATTATTTCCTCCATCTCCCTTATTGAGATCTCCCTCTCTTTTGCGAAGAAGCTTACCATCTTGCCGAACGAATCTGAAAAATAGTCACACACAAAGGTGCTGAGGTGTGATTTTGAATATTCATCCTTTGTTATTAAGGGATAATATTCGTGTGTTCTTCCGTAGGCTTTGTGGTTCACGAATCCTTTATCCTGAAGGATGCGGATAATGGTGCTTACTGTGTTATATGCAGGCTTTGGCTCATTAAAATGTTCCAGTACATCCTTCACGAAGCCCTTTCTGATCTTCCAGAGCACCTGCATCACCTGTTCTTCTGCCCTTGTTAATTCTCTCATTATCAATATGTGTTGAATAATTGCTATTTCCTGTTTAATACTCCATAATTACAAAGATATAACGAAATATTTAGTTATGCAACTAAATTCTTAATTATTTTACAAAAAATTGTAAAATTCCTTTTTTTAACTCTCAACCGGCCCCTCAGGCTTATTTATCCTTCGACCCATGCCCCTCCTGATAGATATGTAATACTTCAGAATAAAAGTAACAGTTTTTAATGAACCAACCCCCTTTCTAATTTCCCCCAAGGGGGAAAGGCCATCGCGGCAGGCTGGCTCCTTCGCTAAACCAGCCCACCGGGCTGATTTTTAACGCTCGGCCCTCCCCTTGGGGGAAGGATGGGAAGGGGGTTTATGTTCATAAACCGTTGTACTGCCTCCGGGCATAAACCGCGAAGCGGTTTCATCAATGCTCCATATATAATTATAGTATGCCATATTTGAGTCTGAAGGAAAAAAATTGTACTTTTATTTTTTTATTGCAGCAGGCACTCATGCAGAAGCGCAGATATTTGAGGATAGGATTGTTCTGGGAGAATCTCAGGATCTCCTTCAGGGCTATCAGGTCGAACAAGGTCCGGACTATCCTTACGATCTGCATCATCGCTATCGGCATTATGGCCCTCGTAGGTATACTTACCGCCATTGATTCCATAAAATCGTCCATTACGAACCAGTTTACCATGATGGGAGCCAACTCATTCACCATCACCTCGCGCGGGATGAATATTATGGTTGGCGGACAGTCCACTTACAGGGTGAAGAACCACTCAAGGATATCCTACCGCGAGGCGATTGAATTCAGGGAGAAGTTCACGGAGCCGGCGATAGTTTCAGTATCTTTCAATGCCTCAGGGGGAGCGACTCTGAAGTACGGAGCGGAGGAGACTAACCCGACAGTCTCGATCAGGGGGATCGATGAGAATTACTTTTCAGTGTCAGGCTATGAGATTAATACCGGAAGGAATTTCAGTCCAGATGAGATCCAACTCAGCCGCCGCCTTATCATCCTCGGGTCGGAAGTGGTCGGGGATATCTTCAAGACAGGTATTGAGCCTCTTGGAAAGGAGATATCCGTTGCAGGGCTGAAATTTGTTATTGCCGGTGTACTAAAAACAAAAGGTGCAAGTGCTGTAAGCACCGATAATGTGTGTTTCGTACCCATCACAACGGCACGCCAGTATTTCCCGAGGCCCAACATGAATTTTAACATTACGGTTATGCCGGTTAATCCTGCCTCCCTTGATATTCTGACGGGTGAGGCCGAGGGCGTGTTCAGGATAGTGCGCAACCTTGATCCGAGGGATGAATCGGATTTCAATGTGACAAAGAGCGACAATATCGTCCAGCTTCTTCTCAAAAACATTAAATATGTAACCCTTGCTGCCACCATCATTGGCCTGGTGACGTTGTTCGGAGCCGCAGTGGGCCTGATGAATATAATGCTGGTGTCGGTATCGGAGCGCACCAGGGAAATAGGTGTCAGGAAAGCCATTGGCGCGAAGCCCAGGACTATCCAGAATCAATTTCTTTTTGAATCGGTGCTCATCGGGCAGCTGGGAGGAGTCTTTGGCATAATTCTTGGAATTCTTATCGGCAATATTGTATCTTCACTGATGAAATCGGATTTCATCATTCCGTGGCTATGGGTGCTGATGGGAGTTGTTGTCTGTTTTATTGTAGGGGTTGTGTCAGGGTATGCACCGGCGCTGAAAGCCGCCAATATAGATCCGATAGAAGCTTTAAGGTACGAATAATATAAGAATAATGATATGGAAAAACATGTGATTCAGGAAGAATTAAAGAATTGCCCGGGAATAGCATATTATCCCGAGACAAATCAGCTTGAACTGGTCGGAAGGTCAATACCTGAAAATCCCGAGCTGATATTCAGGCGCCTAGATGAATGGATTACCCTTCATTTTGAAAAGAATAAATCGTTGAACATAAACGTTCAGCTTGAATATATAAACAGCGGCTCCTCAAAGTACCTCTATGAGATATTGAAGAGGCTCACCGGTTACGGTCGCTCGGGCAATGAGGTAAAAATGAAGTGGCTTTACGAGGAGGATGATGAGGCCATGCTGGAGCTCGGGGAGCATTACCGCGATACTGCAGGGATACCACTGCAGATAGAAATGATAGTATAATTTTAGATAGGTTTTGGTTAAAATGCGTAGGGACGTTGCATGCAACGTCCCTACGCATTTATAAATCAATTTAAATTATTATTTCACCGTGTTCATATGGGCAATAAGGTCGAGAAGCTTGCATGAGTAAGCCCACTCATTGTCGTACCAGGCAACTATCTTCACGAAGTTGTCGTTGAGTGAAATGCCTGCACCGGCATCGAAAATGGATGTTCTCGAATCGCCGTTGAAGTCGCTTGAAACAACCTGGTCTTCAGTGTATCCGAGAATTCCTTTCAGCGGGCCCTCCGAAGCTGTTTTCATTGCCTTCTTGATCTCCTCGTATGATGCTGGTTTCTCAAGGCGGCAGGTAAGATCAACTACCGAAACATTGAGGGTTGGAACCCTGAATGCCATTCCGGTAAGCTTGCCTTTCAGCTCAGGAATGACTTTTGTAACAGCTTTTGCGGCGCCGGTGGATGACGGGATTATGTTGCCTGCAGCTGCACGTCCGCCTCTCCAGTCTTTCTTTGAGGGACCGTCAACGGTTTTCTGTGTGGCCGTGGTGGAATGAACAGTTGTCATGAGGCCTTCAATGATGCCGAAATTGTCGTGAAGCACCTTTGTTACCGGGGCAAGGCAGTTGGTCGTGCAAGATGCATTTGATACGAACTGCATGTCGCCTTTGTATTTGTTATGGTTGACACCCATCACGAACATGGGGGTATCATCCTTTGAGGGAGCTGACATTACAACTCTCTTTGCGCCGGCAGTGATGTGTCCCATTACTGTTTCCTTCGTAAGGAAGAGTCCGGTTGATTCAATCACATATTCAGCGCCCACTTCGTTCCATTTAAGGGTTGCCGGTTCCTTCTCGGCGGATACGCGGATGCTCTGTCCGTTTACAACGAGCTTCCCGTCCTTCACTTCCACCTTGCCGTCAAAATTGCCGTGCATAGTGTCGTAATTGAGCATGTAGGCGATATAATCAACATCGAGAAGGTCGTTGATCCCTACTATTTCTATATCGTTCCTTTTCAAGGCAGCCCTGAAGGCCAGTCGGCCGATCCTGCCAAAGCCATTGATACCTACTTTAATTTTTGACATACCTGTATTATAGTTTTGGTTAATTAAATGAACGACAAAATTAGCAAATTCCGTGAAAAGAACAAAGCTGTTTCAGATCAGGGGATCTTTTTCCTCCTGAAGAGATTCGTAAAATTCGTCTCCTCGGGATGAAGCGGGTCAACAATGACACCAAGTCTGTAACTTACAAATAATGAGAAATATATCGCTTTGTTATCCGGACTTGCCATAATCGGTATCTCCTTTGGGAACGCGTTTATCTGGCTTCCTATTTCAATGGCATGGATGATCTTATCCTGCTTGCTGTATTCAAAGTTGAAGCCTCCCCTGGCATAGAGGCCCGGAAGGGCCTTTATCTCATCAAGGCCCTTGGTGAATGGCGCCCTGCTGTAAATGTCATAAGGAGTATGTATCGTCTCTTCGAACTTTTCATCCCTTGTCTCGTAGTAGTTTGTATTTGGAACCAGGTAAAGAACCTTGTAGAATATCGGTTTATACAGCGACAGCACGGGTCCGCCTGCGACAAAGTACCTTACAGCAATTCCTCCGATGTCGGCTTTCGAGAATATTTCATGCTGGTACCCAATGCCACCCCTGAGATAAAGCACCGAATTAAGCTTCCCGAAAATAAAGGAACCTGCCGTCTGGGCATAAGGATTGGATACCCTGTATTCCTTGGGGTGCTTCAATGTGCCAAGATCTAGCTCAAGGAGGCGCTTGTTCAGGTAGTTGATCCGCTTTGCTTCACGGTAATTAATGCCGTATCCGTCAGAGTTAAGCAGAAGAGCAAATGACCTTTCGTTACGGAAGAATACTTTTTGCTGTTCATCTATTTCCCCCTGTGCAGTCAGAGCGTCTGCACAAAGCACCATCAGTACCGAAGTTATAAGCAGCTTTTTCATATCAGCTTACTTATAAATAATTGGAAGAAACAGGTATCAGCCAAGGTGACCTGCCTGTTCTGTATCAGCCTGGCTGTATGCCGGACAGGTTTCCCTGTTGCATGAGCTGAGTACCAGTGCAGTTGCAAAAGCAATTAAAAAGACAACAGCAAGCTTTTTCATAAGAATCGTATTAATAGATTACAAAAATAAACTTTTCATTTAAAAAACAGCCTTCAGGCCCAAAATTAATTTCTGACAATTATTAAAGAGTTTTCCCTTCAGTATGTCAGTAGTATATTTAAACAATTAAACGCGGAAAAAGGTTCAAAAATTATACCATTCTTTTTCTGCAACATTTTTATCATAAATTTGTTACTTCTTCATAAAGCAGATTGTTATGAAATACTTAATTCTAATAATGTCAATATCACTCACAATGACCGCAAAATCATTATCCCAGGAAAAGCTTCCGCTCAACAACCTCAGCAATGCTGAAGCGCAGGTTATTAATAACAAGGGAACAGAAGCTCCCTTCACGGGCAAGTTCACCGACAACCGGGAGAAAGGCACTTACCTGTGCAAAAAATGCGGCGCCGCACTCTATTACTCATCTTCGAAATTTGAGTCAGACTGCGGCTGGCCAAGTTTTGATGATGAAATAAAAGGGGCAGTAAAGAGATTCCCTGATCCCGACGGTATGAGGACTGAAATAATATGTGCTTCATGCGGAGCCCATCTCGGCCATGTTTTCACGGGAGAAAGAATGACCCCGAAGAACATCCGCCATTGCGTTAATTCAGTATCACTCGACTTTGTACCTGCAATAGTCGAGGAAGGCAGGTACGGGACCGCAATATTTGCAGGCGGCTGTTTCTGGGGTGTCGAATATTACATGCAGAAGGAACCCGGGGTCATTTCCGTGACTTCAGGGTACACGGGAGGCCATGTAAAGAATCCGTCATATAAGGAAGTGTGTACCGGCAAAACCGGCCATGCAGAAGCGGTCAGGATCATATATGACCCCGAAAAGACAAACTACGAAAAGCTTCTCAAACTGTTCCTTGAGATACACGATCCCACACAGGTTGGAGGACAGGGTCCCGATATCGGAGAGCAGTACCGGTCGGAGATCTTCTATATGAATGATGAACAGAAGAAACTGATTGAAAAGAACCTTAAAATTCTGACTTACAAGGGATATAGTATTTCAACAGCTGTTACCGGAGCATCAGAATTCTACGAAGCCGAGAAATACCACCAGGATTATTACTTCAACAACGGCAAGACTCCGTACTGTCACGGATATACTAAAAGATTCTGAACAGGTTTAAAAAAGACTTAAAAATTTCACCATTTCTTGTTGCAAAGTCCGGCAATCAATTAACTTTATCAGGTTATTGATCTGCCGGACTGATGAATTATATTATTAGAAGAAGGCCTTCTGCGGGGTGCAGAGCCAGAACCTGGTTTTTTATATCCGGATTACTGGTATGTGCGCTGCTTTTTTATTCAGGGAGAAAACTGATTAAAGCCACTTCTACCGACAAGTCATGCATGTCATGCCATGTGCACCCTCACGCCGATCAGAGCTGGAAGCTTTCATCACATTACAATAATGCATCAGGGACTATTGTCCACTGTGCTCAATGTCATCTTCCGCCTGAAGGAGAGGGCTATCTGGTTGCTAAGGCAAAACACGGACTGAAGGACTTGTACGGCTATCTTTTTAAAGACACTTCTGAAATAGAATGGGAAAAAAAGAGACTTCTTGAGTATGCAAAGAAAATAGTATATGAGAAATCATGCATTGACTGCCACGAAAACCTGTTCCCGGTAACTCTCTCGGTAAACGGCGGCAACGCGCACCTGTTCTATACTGAAAGCAAGGATCCCCTGAATTGTATTAACTGCCATCTGACTGTAGGCCATTTTGATAAAAATGCAGTTTTGCATGAACACGATACAAACTTTGGCGTGACTGTAACATCAAATGAGCCTCCATTTGCTGAACCGGCAAAAGTCGCTGAATTTAAAAACTTTACTGAAATGATCCCCGGGACGAGGATTTCATTTGAGATGATTGCAATCCCCGGAGGAACTTACCGCATGGGAAGTCCTGATGATGAGCCTCTCCGGGATCCTGATGAGGGACCTGTCAGGACAGTTACTCTTTCACCGCTCTGGATTGGCAGGGCGGAGGTATCATGGGATGAATATATGACTTTCTTCAGGGAAACAGGTTCGCCGCCCGGGACGAAAGTAACACAGCTTCCAAACCTGAAAGATGTGGATGCTATCAGCGGACCAACACCACCGTGGGGCGCGCCTGACCAGGGCTGGGGTAAAGGGTCAAGACCGGCAATTACGATGACATGGTATGCCGCAAATGTTTACTGCGAATGGCTGTCGAGGATTACAGGCAAAAAATACCGCCTGCCCACCGAGGCCGAATGGGAATATGCATGCAGGGGAGGTACGAAGACTCCTTATTTCTTTGAGGGTGACCCCAAAGACTATAGCTCCGAAGGATTTCTGAAAAGACTGATACGACCGGACACCGGCATAATAGCATCAAAAGTGATTTATGGGCTGAGCAGCGGTTCAAAGACAGCAGAACCCTCTTCATTGAAAGAAAATCCATTCGGCCTGAAGAATATGGCAGGCAATGTGGCGGAATTCTGCTCCGACTTCTATGCTCCTGATTTCTATGCCTCTGACTCAACCGGAGCTGATCCCAGGGGGCCTGCCAAAGGTCAGGAACATGTGATCCGCGGAGGATCATTCAGGAGTGATGCAAAAGATGTAAGGAGTGCAGCACGTGACTATACAAGAACTAAGGAGTGGCTGGTGACAGATCCGCAGATGCCCAAAAGTATCTGGTGGTATTCAGATTGCATAGACGTGGGTTTCAGAGTTGTATGCGAAGCCGACGATTCGATTGTAAAATAGTTCTAAATCCCAGCCCTGGAGGGGTGGGGGTGGATTTTTAAGATAAAGTAAAAACATGAAAAATATTGACAGGAGAAAATTTATCGGGACTGCCGCGCTGGCCGGGATCGGCATTGCCGGAGCGGGCATGGCGGCTTCGGGATGCAAAAGGAAATCCGAAAACATTAAGCTTAAACTTCCCCCGATACTGAAGGGAGCGCCTTCAGGGAAGAAGCTGAGGGCGGGCCTTATCGGCGCAGGAGCTCGGGGAACAGGGGCTGCGATCAATTTCATAAGCTCGGGACCTGACCTTGAGATTGTTGCACTTTCCGACCTCTTCCAGGATAAGATCGATGCCTGCCGCGAGAGGTTCGCATCATTCAATCTTCCAATCCCTGCAGAGAATTGCTTTGCAGGATTTGACGGGTATAAAAAGCTGATGGCACTGCCTGATCTTGATGTTGTACTTCTGGCAACACCGCCTCAGTTCCGTCCCGATCATTTCCTTGAAGCTGTTACCAGGGGAAAGCATGTTTTCATGGAGAAGCCTGTCGCGGTTGACCCTGTCGGCATCCGTTCAATAATAACTTCGGGCAGGAAAGCTGAAGCCATTGGGCTGAATGTCGTCACCGGTACGCAGCGCAGGCACCAGGAGGATTATATTGAGACATTCAGGCAGGTTGCCGGAGGAGCTATTGGAAGGATCACATCGGCCAAAGCATGGTGGAACCAGGACCATGTATGGTTCAGGGAGCGTGAACCGGGATGGAACGACATGGAGTACATGATACGCAATTGGAACAATTTCTGCTGGCTCTGCGGCGACCACATACTTGACACTCATGTTCATAATATTGATGTAATAAACTGGTTCATAGGCAAATATCCTGAAAGAGCTATAGGGTACGGAGGCCGTCACAGAAGAGTCACAGGCGACCAGTACGATTTCTTCAGCATCGATTATGATTACGGAAGCGGCGTGAGCTCGCACAGCATGTGCAGGCAGATCGACAGCTGTGCAAACGGTACCGGTGAGCTGGTAATGGGAACTGAAGGATATACCAATTGCCAGAATACGATATGGGACCTGGACGGGAACGTGAAATGGAAATTTGAGTATCCCCTTGACGAGAACGGGACCCGGATGAATCAGACGGTGATCCCTCCTTATGTCCAGGAGCACATGCATCTTGTATGGGCCATCAGAACAGGCAATTATGTCAATGAGGCTGAGCAGACCGCTCTCTCCACGCTGACTGCCATCATGGGAAGGACCGCGGCATATACAGGGCGTGCAATAACATGGGATGAGATCTTCAAGTCGGATATGGACCTGGGGCCGTCAAAGCTTCAATTCGGACCTGTTGACATGGTGTTTGAAACGCCGGTATCAGGCACACCAGTAATAAGCAATGTAAAACCTTTATATAAAGGACAAATAATTTAAGATATATGGCACAGAAAACAACCAGACGAATTTTTGTCAGGCGCTCGGCCGCTGCAGCTGCCGGGGCATTTCTTATCCCGAACATAATTCCCGCTTCTGCGCTTGGCATGGACGGCAAACTCCCCCCGGGCGACCGCGTGGTGATGGGAGCGATAGGAACAGGCTCACAGGGTATGTCGAACATGCGCGACTTCCTGGATCTTAAGAAGGCAGTTCAGTTTGTTGCAGTTTGCGATGTCGATTCAAAACATCTTGCAGGTGCAAAGCAGACGGTTGATGCTGCAAACAAAAACAATGACTGCCGCACATACGGTGATTTTCGCGACCTCCTCGAAAAGGAAAAGCTTGACGCCGTTTCAATAGCCCTTCCTGACCACTGGCACGGGATAATTTATACCGAAGCCATAAACAATAAGCTTAATGTTTATGGTGAAAAGCCCATCTGCAGGACTATAAATGACGGCCAGACAATTGTGGCCGCAGTTAAAAAGAACAACATCATCTGGCAGACGGGAAGCTGGCAGCGGTCGCAGCCTCATTTCCGCAGGGGCGCTGAGCTTGTGATCAACGGAAGGATAGGGAAGGTTAAATACATCGAAGTGGGGCTTCCCGACGGAGGCAGAGGCATCGGTACTCCTCCCGTGCAGGAGGTTCCTCCTGAACTGAACTGGGAAATGTGGCTCGGCCCGGCTCCGAAAGTTCCGTACAGGGGAGTGTCGCACTGGGACTGGAGATGGATACTCGATTATTCCGGGGGCCAGCTCACTGACTGGGCGGGGCACCATATCGATATCGCCAATTGGGGCGCAGGACTGGAATATACAGGTCCTGCCGAAATCTCAGGAACAGGAGTATACCCGGCAGAGGGTCTCTATAATGTTCCGGTGGAGTATGATTTTCTCTGCAAATATGCCAACGGGATCGAAATGAGAGTTGCCAATGCATCAATGCTGAAGCACGGAATGGGAACTACATGGCATGGCGACCTGGGGTGGATACATACCGACAGGGGAAATGTACTGACTGCTTCAGATCCGAAGATCCTTGACGAGGTTATCGGGGAAAACGAGATTCACCTTTACAGGAGCGATAACCACTGGCAGAACTTTGTAGATAGCGTCCGTAACGGTACTCCGGCAATTGCACCCATTGAACCGGCTTACCGCGCAATTTCCGTTGGTCTTCTCGGTGAGATAGCAATGACAACCGGACAAACGATCCTATGGGATCCTGTCACGGAGACGATTACCGGAAATGAAAGGGCAACCAGGCTTCTGAGCAGGCCTTACCGCAAACCATGGACTCTACCAACAGTTTAACATACAGAGAAATGAAAAAACAATTAACAATATACTTGATTGCGGCTGTCTTCACGGCTGTCTTATCTTCATGTGCAAAAGCACCACGGTATGAGGCGCTCATTGTTACCGGACAGAGTGAATCACACCGCGTAAGCTCAGAATCCGTTAAACAGATAATTGGCGAGACAGGATTGTTCAGGTCCGAAATTCTCTTTTTTGGTTCAGACACCAGGGAAATGGCAGACCCGGTATCGGAATTCTCAAAATATGATCTGGTAATACTTGATTATGAAGGATCTGAATTATCTGAATCTGCGGGCACTGCACTTATTGAGTATGTGAATAACGGCGGAGGCCTGGTTTTGTACAACTCAAAAAGTGATCCGGGAGTTGTTGCTTCAGATTCGGTAACTGTTTCAGAACGGCACGATTTTGAGATCCGGACAAATATTGCTGACCACCCTGTAACAAATGGACTACCTGTCAGATGGCTTCATGCTGCTGATGTTATTATCCAGGGATTGGAGATTGCCGGTGAAGATGTAAGGGTACTGGCAGCTGCCTGGTCCGATACCTCTTTCGCAGGATCAGGAGAACGCGAACCTGTCCTTGTTGCAAGAGAACTAGGGAAAGGAAGGATGTTCGCCACAATGATCGGATCTCCTGATGGCAATGAGAATACCGCCTTGCATTGTGCCGGATTTATTGTCACACTTCAGAGAGGTGCTGAATGGGCAGCGTCGGGAGCAGTGACCCAGGAAGTGCCTTTTGACTTCCCTACAGCGGCCGGTCCGGTTCTTAGGCCTGACTTCACGGAGATTACATACGATGAGGTATTTGAAAACCTCGGGAATTATGATATCAGTAAGAGCACGAAATATTTCACATGCCTGCAAAGTATGGTCCGAAAGGCTGCAGGCGATGAGGAGAAACTTCTGAAGCTCGAAAAGGATATTGTGAAGGTTCTTGAAAATGATGAGGCTGAGGTTGAATCAAAGAAGCTGCTAATAAGGGAACTCAGCTGGATGGGCTCGGAGTATTGCCTCCCTTCCATTGAAGCCCTCTCTTCCGTTCAGGAGCTGGCTGTTGATGTGGATTTTGCATTAGCAAGGCTCAGGTAGCCATGTTCTCTCTTGTCATCCCGATATTCAATGAAGAGAAGCTCGTTGATGAGCTTCTGAAACGCACTGTTGCCGCGATAGAATCATTTTCAAATGAATATGAGATAATAATTGTCGATGACGGAAGTACGGATAAAAGTGTTGAGTCAGTTCTTTCCGTCAGGCAGAAAAATCAGAGGATCAGATTGTTATCGCTTTCAAAGAACTTCGGGCACCAGGCTGCATACACGGCAGGACTTGAGCATTGCACAGGTGACATTATTGCCATGATGGACGGCGACCTTCAGGATCCGCCGGAACTGCTTTCAATGATGTATCACAGGATTGTTGATGAGAATTTTGATATTGTGAGTGCAAAGCGGACAGGCAGGAAAGGCATCAGGAGCCGTGACCTGTACGCATCGATTTTCCATTCGGTTTTCAGAAATATAGGTGAAATAAGCTCAATGGGGAATTACGGCAATTACTCGGTGATGAAACGGGCTGCCGTGGATGCCCTGCTCACTATGAAGGAAAAGGTGCGCTACCTGCCGGGAATGAGAAGCTATATCGGCTTCAAACACGGCGAGGTAGAATATGTAAGGGAGGAAAGGTACCGGGGCAAGCCGAAGATGACATTCAGGAAACTATTTATCCTTGCTTCGGATGCCATCTTTTCCTTTTCAAGGTTTCCGATTCGTTTCTGCCTGATTCTGGGAACGATCGGAACAATAGTATTCCTGGGTGCAGGCATCTATGTGCTGATAGCAAAGGCCACAGGGATCGCAGTTCCGGGATGGTCATCGATATTGCTGAGTATCTATTTTCTGGGCTCGGTACAGCTCGTGTTCCTGGGAGTGCTCGGTGAATACATCTTCAGGAACTACAAGGAATCCCAGAACCGTCCGATCTATTTTGTAAGGAGATTCTATGACAGCGATTCCGGGCAGTGATGTCACAGAAAAGTCTGAAATATTTCTTTTTTGCCGTTGCTGTCCTGCTGCTGGCAATAATGGTTTACTCCAGCAGGTTTGCCGGTATCTCATGCGATGAGGTGCTTCATTACGGGCACTCTGAGGCTGTGTTTGATTTTTTTACCTCCGGCGGGACTGACAGGTCTGCACTTCATACGCCTGATTCGCACCTTAAATTTTACGGCCAGTCGTACGATAACATTTCTACCATACTCATCCACTGGCTCAGAATAGATGATATTTACAGATTCCGGCACATTATGAGCGCACTTGCCGGCTGGAGTGTTATTTTATTAACAGCACTTTTTGCAGTATGGCTGTCGGGTTACGGATCAGGTTTAATGGTATTGTTCCTCTTTGCGGTTTCACCCACATTCATGGGCCATGCCATGAATAATCTGAAAGACGTCCCGTTTGCGCTCGGATATGCCGCTTCAGTTTTCTACAGCCTGAAATTCATTTTTCCCGAAAAGAGGAATTCTTTTGGCGGTGCCATGCTTCTCACGATCAGCATAGCCTTTTCACTGAGCATAAGGGCGACGGGATTACTGCTTATCTGTTATCTTTTTTTCTTCTTCATCACAGGCTTGATTTTTTCCATTCTGCAAAAAGAGAGGCCGGGCGAAAAAGAAGAGGGGAAAACACTGGTCATATTATTGTTTGTTGCGGTTGCAGCATTTTTCATGAGTATCCTGCTTTGGCCGTATGCACTTCAGGACCCCGTCAGGAACATGACCGGATCATACCGTGCTATGGCTCATTTTCCATCAACATTCCGGCAGATCTTTGAAGGTAATGTAATGTGGTCCGATCACATGCCATGGTATTACATCCCCAAATCAATGGCTGT
>Ga0105099_10001059_pt1 | contig 17711 bp, 16 predicted proteins | sample PPLLak3cmMay2015_2_FD_79138 | JGI IMG/M metagenome (GOLD analysis project Ga0105099, IMG submission 79138) | Freshwater sediment microbial communities from Prairie Pothole Lake near Jamestown, North Dakota, USA - PPLs Lake P8 Core (1) Depth... | ecosystem: Environmental > Aquatic > Freshwater >... | reverse complement strand
CCTTGGTCAATCATTGCATCTGCAACTTTTACAAATCCTGCAATGTTTGCTCCATCAACATAGTTTACATAATCGCCTTGTTTTCCATATTTTACACAGGCTTCATGTATGTTTTTCATAATGCTGTGAAGTTTTTGGTCTACTTCTTCACTAGTCCAGTTGTATCTCATACTATTTTGACTCATTTCAAGGCCTGATACCGCAACACCACCAGCATTTACTGCTTTACCCGGTGCATACATTACTTTTGAATCCTGAGCAACTTTGATTGCTTCAGGCGTACAACCCATATTTGATACTTCTGCAATGAGGATACACCCGTTGTCAATTAATTTCTTTGCATCTGAACCCTCTAGTTCATTTTGAATTGCGCAGGGCATTGCTATATCTACTTCAATGTCCCATGGTCTTTTACCTTTTGTAAAGTCGACTTTAAATTTATCTGCGTAGTCTTCTGCTCTATCATTGTTTGATGCTCTCATTTCAAGCATATAATCAATTTTTTTGCCTGAGACGCCGTCTGGGTCATATATGTATCCATCTGGCCCTGATATTGTAACGACTTTTCCACCTAGTTCTGTAATTTTTAATGCTGCACCCCATGCTACATTTCCAAAACCTGAAAGTGCAACTTTTTTACCTTTGAATGTTTCTTTTTTGAGTTTTAACATTTCTTGGGCAAAATAAGTTCCTCCAAAACCAGTTGCTTCTGGTCTTATAAGTGATCCACCCCATGTTATTCCTTTACCTGTTAGAACTCCAACAAATTCGTTTCTGATTTTTTTGTATTGACCAAACATAAAACCTATTTCACGACCACCTACGCCGATATCTCCTGCTGGGACATCTGTATTTGGCCCGATGTATTTGCAAAGTTCAGTCATAAATGTTTGGCAGAATCTCATTATTTCTTGCTCAGATCTACCTTTTGCATTAAAATCAGCTCCTCCTTTACCTCCACCCATTGGGAGCGACGTTAAAGAGTTTTTAAAAGTCTGTTCAAAACCTAAGAATTTAAGTGTTGAAAGGTTTACACTTGGATGGAAACGAAGCCCTCCTTTGTATGGACCTATTGCACTGTTAAATTCGACTCTAAAACCTCTATTTACTTGGATTTCTCCTTTATCATCTACCCAAGGTACTCTAAACATAATTGTTCGTTCTGGTTCTACCATTCTTTCTAAAATCTTTGCTTTTTCGTATTTTGGGTATTTTTTTATGTATGGCATTAAGCTTTCTACTACTTCTTGGACTGCTTGGTGAAACTCTTTTTCACCTGGGTTTTTTTGTTTAACTTTTTCCATAAAGGTTTCAACGTCTTTATTCATAAAATTATCCTCCTAATACGGACGGGGAATCGTATCAATATTGCCTATTAAAACTTTATTACAATATTTATATCTAAATGTACAAAATATAACTCATTTTTTTACAATTTAACATTTTTTTGCAAGTAAAATTGTGATTTTTATACCTTAATGGGTTCTTTTCAGAGAATTGAAATGTATTTAATATATAAAAAATTAAGTTACCGCAGGGTCGTTAAAATCATCATCCTTCTCGTATTCTTCGTCTTCGTCAGTAGCTTTTTTACATTTTTCGCAAATGCCTTCTCCCTCTTCTTCCTCAGTAAGTTTTTTACCACAAATCTCACAATGATCTGACATAAACTATTCTCCAATAAAATTTATACAAATGAATCAAAGATGAGGTTAAATAAATTATCGCCACAACGTATAATTTTTTTTAATATTTGATTAACTTTTAATAATGACTTTTTATTACTAAAATATTAAAGTAAAACTGTATTTTTTTAAGGCGGAGGGAAAAAACAGATGGAGAATATTAAATATCTAAAAGAAGACGTGCTTAGTATCGTTGAAAAAGAAAATGTTTTGTTTATACGCCTGCAGTTTGTTGATATCCTTGGAATGCCAAAAAATATAGTGATACCACCCTCACGTCTAGGCGATGCTCTTGACAGGGGAATTCCTTTTGATGGCTCCTCAATTGCAGGTTACGCAACAATTGAAGAATCAGATAAAATCGCAAAACCAAATCCCACTAGTTTTGTAATACTTCCTGAAGAAATTGAAAAAAGAAAAACTGCTAAACTTAACTGCGATATATTTGAGCCAAATGGAAAACGATTTTTTGGTGATACAAAATATGTTCTTGAAAAAATGATAGAAAAAGCCGATAAACTAGGTTATATGTGTAATGCTGGCCCTGAATGCGAGTTTTTCTTATTTAAAAAAGAAAATGATGAATATACTACTATTCCAAATGATTCTGCAGGTTATTTTGATTTATCACATCGTGATCTTGCAGAAGGCGTACGTGCAGATGTCTCACTTGCGTTAGACGCAATGGGTATTCAAACATATACAAGCCATCATGAAGCATCTGATGGGCAACATGAAATCAATTTTCATTACAGTGATGCAATTACTGTTGCAGACAGAGTTATAACTCTTAAATATGTTACAAAAGTTATTGCAAAAAAACACAATTTACATGCAAGTTTTATGCCAAAACCGATTTTTGGTTTAAATGGTTCTGGTATGCATACACATCTTAGTCTTTTTACACCAAATGGAAAAAATGCTTTTTATGACCCTGAAGACAAAAATCAATTAAGTAAAACAGCACGCTATTTCATAGGCGGTCTTTTAGAATATATAAAAGAAATTACTGCGATTCTTAACCCAACTGTTAACTCATATAAAAGATTAGTTCCAGGTTACGAAGCGCCAACCTATATCTCATGGGCAAATAGAAATCGTAGCGCTTTAATTCGCATCCCAACCGGTCGTGATGATGGCACGCGTTGCGAACTGCGCAGCCCTGATCTATCAGGTAACCCTTATCTGCAGTTTGCAGTAATGCTTGCAGCAGGACTTAAAGGATTAGAAAATAAAATTGTACCTCCTGAACCTGTTGAAAAAAATATTTATACTTTATCAAAAAAAGAAATGGAGAAATACGGCATTCATCATCTACCTGAAAGCCTTGGCCATGCACTTGGCCTTATGGAAGAAAGTGACCTTTTAAAAGAGGTTTTAGGAGAACATATTTTTAATAATTTCTTACATGTAAAACGTAACGAATGGGAAAAATATAGAATGCAGATTACACAATGGGAACTTGAAAAATATTTACCTGTTATTTAAGGCTGCCTCAATATTTTTTATTTTCTCAGGTTTTCAAATTTAAGCAATGTTTTTAACTAGCTTTTGCATTATATTTTTTTGATGAGGTGATTTATTTTGAGTTTTGAAATGCAAATTGTAAGTAATACTCCTCTTGTTGGAGAGGATGACCCAGAACTAGTTGCAAAAAAATTTTTTGAACAAATTGGTTATCTTTCAAAAGGTAGCGACCCTGATATTCCTTTTAAAATCTTTAATGATTTTTTTATAAAACATCCTAACAAAGCATGGTATGTAGAAGAAATTTCTACTAAACTTAATACTTCTAAACCTACTGTTTATAGGCATCTAAATAAACTTAAGGGTTTTGATATACTTGAAGAAGTCCAAGTTCTTGATGAAACTACAAAACAAAATAAAAAAGCATATCGTCTCAGGTACGGAAACATTCAAAAAGCCTGGAACTTTGTCGAGGCGCACTTAAAAGTTGCGATTGAAAATTATGGCAAAACTGTAGAACACTTACAAACTCTTGTTGAAAAACAAAGGAAGAATGTAAAATGAATGATGAAAAAGATAAAATGGAATTGACTGAAGGATCTGTATATAAGATTACGTCTCTAGGGGGACGTGACCTCTTGCTTGAAACAGAAGGTACTTTCAAAGGTTTTATATCAATTGGTGTAGATGAAACAGGCCTTTTAATGGAGCTTAGCAAAAGTCATGGTGTTATGGCTGGAAAGATACGTATTGTACCACTTCATGTTATACTTTTAATAGATATCGTAGCTGTCAAAGAAAATAGTAAAAAAGAAGATTATAAGGGAATGTCACATTACGTTGGATAAAGCCTTTTCTTATATTTAATATTTAAAATATTATTTATCACTAATTATTTATATTGGTTACTTCTTTTTTGATATATTTATGCCCAATAGGAAAAAATCCATTATTCATCTTGAGTCTGTTTCAAAAAGATATGATGAATATGGTGTAGTAGTTAATGCGTTAGATGATGTTTCACTTGATGTTTTTCATGGAGAATTTGTAAGTATAATAGGACCATCTGGCTCAGGAAAATCAACTCTTTTGCATTGCATGGGACTTCTTGACAAACCTAGTTCAGGATGTGTTTTTATAGATAACAAAGACACCACCAAACTAACAGGCAAGGAAATAGCACAATTTCGCGGTGAAAAACTTGGTTTTGTATTTCAAAATTATAATCTAATCCCTCGTTTAACTGTTTTAGAAAACGTAATTTTACCGGGCCTTATAATGCAAAAAGACCCCAGTTTTTTAGAAGAAAAAGCAACGGAGTTGTTACGCGAAGTCGGTATTTTACATCGTTGTGACCACAAAGGAATTCATCTTAGCGGTGGTGAACAACAAAGAGTTGCAATAGCACGTTCTTTAATTAACGACCCCGTGCTTGTTCTTGCAGATGAACCAACAGGGGCACTTGACACCAACAGCAGCGCAGAAATCATGGATATCCTTGTTAAACTAAACAAAAACCGTGGTGCTACAACCGTTTTTGTCTCACATGATCTTGAAATTGCAAAATATGGCAAACGCACAATTGTTATAGTAGATGGTAAAATAGTTGGTGATACTAACGGAAGCACACAACAATTTACCAAAGTAGCAGACATGTTAAAAAAGAACAAGGGAGGAAAGAAAAATTGAATATCAGCAGACGTCTTGCCCTTGGAGAACTTCGTGATCATAAACGAATATACGCAATTATTGTTTTGGTTATCGCCCTTACTATGACGTCATTTATGCTTGAAAACGCTTATTTAAACTATATGATGCAAGTAGTAGATGACACAACAAAACTAGTAACATCAGATGCGATAATAGTTGACCCAAGTGCAAATATTCGTGATTTATATGGTACTGAGCCTGAACTTAAAAGTGCTGGAATCATTGTAAAAACCTTAGAAAAAAAATTACCTGATTATAAAACTAGTATAAGAGTTACAGCTCAAGGAACATATGGCTTTGGCACAGAAGGCGAAGCAATGGACGCCTGTACAATACAAGGTATAGATCCTGAAAAAGATACATTAATTAGCGGCATTGCCGATAAAATTGTCCAAGGACGATTTTTTGAGGATAGTGACCCAGTTTTAAGAGGACATACTCCATTATATATTGAAATAAAAGGACCTGCCGGACTGCCTGATTTTACGTATGGTGCTGGTGAAAAATTCAAAGAACCAGATGAACCGTATCCTATTATTATAGGGGCGACGGTTGCAAAAATACATCCATCTATAACCCTTAATAAAGTTATATCACTAACTCTTAGTGTTAGCGGCAAAGAAACTAGTTATGCTACTGTTAATGTAAAAGTTATAGGTTTATATGAAAGTGGCACACCAACACTTGATGCACTCATGTGGTTTATGCATGCAGATAGCTTGCGTGAAATTAAAAGATACGGCGAAATCACAGGACAAGATTGGACGATACCTGGTGTTGGAACTTTTAAAGGATATAACCCAATTAAAGTCGATCAGAATCGCGGGGATGTTGTAATTGTTAAAGCACCTGAGCCTTTTCATAGTTTGAACCCGGTTGGGTATTCAGAAGAGGTAAGAGAAAAAGTTAGTAATATATTGCCGCATCTAAAGGTTTATAGTTGGCATGATTTCTTAGTATATATCGCAGGTAGCATGCAGGATGTTGTAACAATAATGCTTTGGGGAAGTATCGCAGTTACCTTGTTTTTGTGTGCGGCTGCAATAAAATATGTTATGGATTCTATTGTAATGCGTAAAACCCGTGAGATTGGTAGTTTGAAAGCTTTTGGTGCGCGTGATCGGGTTATCTTTAAAATTTTTTTATACCAAGGTTTGATTATTGGTTTTGTTGCAGGACTTTTGGGCATACTATTTTCTATTATTGTGATGAATTTAGTAAACTGGTATGGAATAAATGTAGAGTTTATTGCTGGTACTCAATTAAAAATTGGTTTTATTATAAACTGGTTTACACTTCTTATAGCACTATTATTACCTGTTGGTCTTAGTGTACTTGCTGCAGCAATACCCGCTAAAAAAGCAAGTATGCTTTCACCCGTGGAAGCATTAAGAAAAGGAGAGTTAGCTTTATAATTTAACAAAAGTGCAGTGGAATGTGTTTGGATATAAGTTTAGTCATATAATTTCTTCTGAATAAACACGCATCATTGCTTTAACTGCATCAATATATAATTCATTACATGTTGAACTTATAACAATAGAACGAATTCACCAATGAAGCAAGATAAAGAAGACTACCGTCGTCTGTCAATTATTATCATTTAGGTAAACTGGGGGCTCCTTCCTCATGCTCATCAGAGATTTCTCCAAATATTTCTTCTATTAAATCTTCCATAGAGACAAGACCCCTGGTTTTACCATCTGTGGTTTGTAACAACGCAAGATGTGTTTTCTGTGCCTTCATGATACGTAGTACATCATCTATTTTCATACTCTTATCTATTTTTAATATAGGGCGCATGATTGATTTTACAGAGACATTTTTTTCCGTAACAGCCAACGTATCTTTCGCATGAACCATACCAATGATATCATCCAGATTATTTCTATAGACCGGGAATCGGGAATATCCTGTTTTAATTGATTTCTGTATAAGATCCGCAATGGTATCATTTTCTTGAAGAAAAACTACTTTCTCATTTGGTGTATACACTTCAGAAGCGTGTGTCTCATCAAATTTGAATACATCTTTAACCATTTCTCGTTCATCACGTTCAATAGTCCCTTCTGCTTCGCCAAGGCGCATCATCGCCATTATTTCTCTCTCTGTTATAATAGACCGGCTTCTAACTTTTCCTCCAACGAGTCGTATCAGACCATTCGAGATACTTGTCAGCAGAAGAACAAGTGGATGAAATATCTTAGTAACGAATGAAAGCGGTCGTGCCACTCGTAAGGCAAAACGCATGTTTCTTATCCCAAATGATTTCGGCGTGCTTTCACCAAAAATAATGACCAATAGTATCATCACAACCGTGGCAATACCTATACCGATGTTACCGAAAAGGATAGTAGCAATGGTGCCTGCGATAATCGAAGCGAATATATTTACGAGGTTGTTTCCGATGACAATAGCGCTAATTACATTTTCTGGTTTCTGTAAAAGCCGGTCTAAGATAATCGCATGTTTATCTCCTTCTCGTGCTTTTTCTTTTATTATTGCACGATTAATAGAAATAAATGCCATTTCAGCACTAGAAAAAAATGCAGAAAGTAAGATAAGGCATATTACAACTAAAATACCAATAATTATCCATAACATGATATGTTATCGCTCCGATTATTTTTTTATGTATGGAACATATAACATATTCTTAATTCTAACTCCGCAGTTCTTTACGGAATAACTTCATCGCACGTGTTTTCTCCAGTTAAATCCTCAAAATTCAGATGTTCGGGCGCCCGTTTAACGGCAAAAATGATTTATTTATTCTTTCTGTCCGCTAAGTGTCTATTTAACATATATAATGGTGGTATGGAAAGCAATATTCCTGCCAAAAGAAGCGAAATTAAATAAGAGGAACCTAAATATGTGTCCATAAGAAGCCATACACTTCTGAAGATAAAAACCGATGCAACAAGTAGGGTAATTTCCCAGATAATATGATAATGTTCTTTCATAATATATAGAGATATTAGACTTTTTTATAAAGATTCTGTTAAATATATAACATATTTCAGTAGTTATAAAATTATAAAATATAGTAATGCAGTGGAAAAGATTTGAAACTATGATTACCGGTAAAAATGAACCTTTACTCCTGTTGAGATAAAAAGAGATTAAAACACCAAAATACTGGGAAAAATGGTGTTTTGTTCGGTTTTTTTCAAAGGAAATCCTTTTCTATGTTATGTAAAAGTAAAATCTAAAAACTTATTACTGGATAAATCTACGAATATCCGGCCTTGTATAAGCAATATCCGTAACAGTAATAATACCCACAAGTTCATCTTTTTCGGTTACTGCCAATTTTTTAATTTTATTATCCTTTAAAATCGAAATTGCATGATTAATATTATCATTAGCATCTACGGTTTTTACATCTGGACTCATTATTTCTCTAACTTTAGTTGCATCTGGATTTCTATCTAAACAAATAGTCCTTTCAATAATATCTCTTTCTGTAACAATGCCAATGACGTCTTCATTCTCAATTACAAATAAACAACCGATTTTTTTATCTTTATATATGTTGCATGCATCTTTAATTGAACTATTAACATCAATTTTTACAATTTCCTTTTTCATGATTTCTTTAACAAATATGGAACATTCCTCCAACCTTTAACTAAAAGTTGTAACATAAAAGAAGTATTTTAAACCGATGTTAGAACTTTGACAGTTTTTTCGCATAAATTTATTTTCAATAAAAAATAATAAAAGAGGCAGGGGTAGGGATTTGAACCCGGAGAAGTCGCTTTTTTCCATTTTGACATTTTTACAAAACAACTTTATATATGATTATCCCAAAACCTATTATCTATACTATTTACGTGTGGTGAAAAAATAATGAGATATGTACTTAAAAATGAACATGAAGATAAATACATTAGATATTTAAAAAAACGTTATGGAGAAAAACGTGCTACTTCTTTTTTAAACACTAAAACATTTTCGAATAATTAAAACAAAATAATCTAAAAAAATTTTTTGAAAAATTGTAAAACTTTAAATGTGCAAAAATGTATTCATTTAATCTGGGGGAGTTTGGTGGACCAATATTATGGTAAAGGATGGGTCTTCCATTTCCGATTCCTGTAATGTAAAAAAATGTTTGGAATTTGAGGGGAACCAAATACGATTTACATCAACATACAAAAAAACAATATAAAAAAATAAACGCCCGATTCCCCCAACAATTATCTTTTATATCTTTTAAAAATACTACAAATATTTGTGTTTAGTCTAACTTTTAAATTAATCTTGTTTGCCCTTGCACTTTATAACTAGAAAGCTCTTCAAAAACCTCATCTTCTTTTAAAATATCCATAATATCATCTAAAGAGGATGAAACTTTAATATCACGAGTGCGGCCATATCTTCCTTTGGAAATAACACGCGCAGTAATAATACCAAGCATATCAAGCTCACTTATAAGATCAGCAACACGACGCTGTGTAATTTTGTCAGTCCTTGCTTTTTTTGACAGATTTTTGTATATTTCATATACTTCCCCTGTGGTAATTGCTCCAGTCGTACCTGTTTTTTTATTATGTTGTTCCTGCAGAAGTATCGCAAGAAGTATAAGCTTTGATTGTGTGGGAAGCGTTCGTATTACTTCCATGATACGATCGATTTCAATTTTATTTTGGGCTAGACGAACATGCTTTTTTGTGATACGAGGTGCTTTACTTCGCTCTGCCAGTTCAGCACTCATCCTTAAAAGATCAAGAGCGCGACGTGCATCACCATGTTCCTGAGCTGCAAGAGCACTGCATAAAGGAATGACGTCGCTGTCAATAGAATCTGATTTAAGAGCGATTTCCATGCGTTGTTTTAAAATATCTTGTAGTTCACCCGCGTCATATGGCGGGAAAATCATGTTTTCTTCGCCGAGACTAGACTTTACACGGGGATCTAAAAATTCTGTGTACTTTAAATCATTTGATAAACCCACAATACTAACTTTTGCTCCCGTAAGTTCTGTGTTTATCCTAGAAAGATTGTATAATGCTTCATCACCTTTTAGCTTATCGACCTCATCAAGAATTATAACTATTACGCCGCCTTCTTTTTCGATCATTTTTTTAAGTTTTGAATATACTTCATCTGTAGGCCAACCAGTAAAAGGTATGCGTTCACTCCATTCATTAATAAAATGATTTGCGATATTTTGCAAAACACGATAGTGCGTATCTACTACTTCACAATTAATATAAATAAAATTTACTTTTTTGTTGATTTGTTTTCCTTTTTCAAGTAATTCTTTTCCAACAAATTTTGTGACAGCAGTTTTACCGGTTCCTGTTTTACCATAGATAAAGACATTGCTTGGTGTTTCATTACGCAGTGCCGGAACAAGAATACTAGCAAGATTATTGATTTCTTTTTCTCTATGCGGGAGTATGTCTGGTGTGTATGTTGGCCGCATTGCCTCTCTGTTAACAAAAAGAGCGTTGTTGTTAAGTAGACGACCAAATATATCTGCATTTACTGTCTTTTTTGCCGTAAAAATCTAACCTCCCGGAGTCAATGTAATAAACAACTTAATATTAAAAAGTTTTGTAACTTTTTTTATCTGTGTTTCTCCTATAAACTAATTCTAAGACCAAGGCCTTCGTTTCCAGTGGAAAAATATTGCTCGTCCGCTTTCATTTTTTAATTTTTTTAAAAATATAATTTTAAAAATGGAAGAATTAAAATACTATGAATTTCATAACTATCTGGCTATACTCATCGTCTATTTTTCTAGCGTTTTTTTGTGTACTCACAAAAATAGTTTCCACACGAAATAAAGGGGTCCGTCTAATAAATTAAGTTATATTATGCATTTTACTTTTATGCAAGCAGAAAGTGCACGCACAGGGAAAAGGATATGAACCCGTAATTACCGGTAAAAGTTAATCGTTATTCCTGTTGTTTAAGATAAAAAATTACCTTTGCATTTTGACATTTCAACAAGAAAGTTTTAAATAGCAAATTAGAGTAGAATTAAAGAATATGACCTATATATTAGAAATTAAACCCGAGAAACTCGTTATACCTTTTCTCTTTCTCGTAATTTTCATTGTGTCACTTATTGTAATATATACTCATATTGACCCAATCATTCCAGGTTTTATTGCCGGTGCAGGGTTAATTATTTTTTTGATGGTGGTCCTTCCTAAAATTACAAAAAATAAAGAGTTTCTGGCACAAGTTGAAGGAGGTAAAAAAATTGCACCAATCATCCGGCAAAATCCTGAGTTTTATAAATTGAGAATGGTAGGTATTATAATGATTGCGGTTATTGTAATAACATCAATTCTTTTTATTATGATTGGAGAATGGAAATCTCTCCAATATATCGTTCCCTTTATCGTCTTTTTATTTATGATGTATTATGCACGATTTCTTCAAAAAAATCCTAAAACCAGAGAATACGGCCAGAAATTAGAGCAGGTTGAGGTAACTGGATTTAAAAACTATATGAAAATCGTAATCATAGGAGCAATTATCATCATAATTACAGCAATAATCATATTAGCATATTTATTCTCTTATTTCTGAAAATCAATGTAAAAATGCAGTGGAAGGGATGTGAACCCCAGTTTACCGGTAAAAATTAACCGGTTCTCCTGTTGAGATAAAAAAGAGCAATCTTATAAGTAATTAGTTCATTTTAGGATTGAGGAGAAGAGGATGGATTACAATCAAATATTCATAATTTTTCTGTTTGTAATGTTACTTGTTTTGTCAATTGGCGTCATCGCGATTTTACATATTAGCAAAAAATTACTTATTATTTATCAAAACATGGATGTTGATGTTGTTAAAAGAAAAGTTATAGAAAAATTAAAAGAAACTGATTATAGTTTAAAGGAAAAAAATAATAAAATCCATGTGGAATCAGGTCATTTCAAGGCAATAAATCTTCATTTTAAAAAAATAAACAATGATGTGAAGGTTTTTTGGGAGATAAGTCAAAGCGTCACAGGTGGAGTTTTGTTAATTGTTGCAATGTTTACATTTGGTGTTTCTTTGATTTTGAGTCAACTTGCAGATTTAAAATCAAAGAAATTACGGGAAGAAATATATCAATTATTGAAAGATTTAAAATAGTAAATGTATTTTTTTGAAATAAATTTAATAATTAGCGCAGGTGAAGGATTTTGAACCCGTGGAATTAAAATTTAGTATAAGTAACTTTAATTTTTTAAATAGATATTAAACAGAGAAAAGACAACAAAAAATAGTTATTGTGGGTTTATTGCCCACCAATTATAATAACATCTTTTACAGATTTTATAGAGTTAAACGGGAACATGAGGCGGCCTTGCCCGTCTAAATGATATAAACGCGGATCTACATCATCAGATGGTTCAATGAGAACACCTGTAAGTTCCCCTGTTCTAGTATCAACAGTAGTGTTTCTCATAATACCAAGATATAGTCCTTCCTCAGTCATAACTGTTTTCCCTCTTAGTTCATTTTCAGTTATTCTCAATTTATTTTCCTCCTTTTTATATTATATTAAATTTACATATATTGAATGTCTTTGTCGCTTTTATCTTTTTTGGCGATACCACTACCAAGAGTTTCAGAAACTTTATTGTAGAATTTAATGATATTTGGTGTAATTGATGCACGAACGACTTCTAACGCCTTATCAAAATGTATTTTTTTGATTTTATTTGCTTTTTCATTTTCACGTATGGCAAGCATTGCTGCCTCACGACACAATGATTCAATATCAGCGCCAGAATAATTCTCTGTCATATCAGCAAGATGTTTAATGTCGATATCTTTTCCAAGAGGCATGTTTTTTGTGTGAATCTTAAAAATCTCTAGACGTGCTTCCTTATCTGGTATAGGAATCAAAACCAAACGATCGAAACGCCCTGGTCTCAGTAAACTAGGGTCGATAATATCAGGTCTATTGGTCGCACCTATCACAACAACCCCTTCCATACTTTCAAGACCATCGATACTAGTAAGTAATTGATTTACCACACTATCTGTTACATGGCTGCCTGTGTCTGTCCCACGCATCGGGGCAATACTATCGAGTTCATCTAAAAATACAATCGTTGGAGCAACCTGCCGTGCTTTTTTGAATAATTCACGAACTGCTTTTTCACTTTCGCCAACCCATTTACTCATAACCTCCGGGCCTTTAATACTAATAAAATTTGCTTTAGACTCACTTGCCACTGCTTTTGCAAGAAGAGTTTTACCAGTACCCGGCGGGCCATAAAGCAAAACACCACGAGGCGGTGTTATCCCCATTCTTTTAAAAACATCAGGTTTTGTAAGAGGCCACTCAACTGCTTCTTGCAACTGCTGTTTTGCTGTTTGAAGACCACCGATATCCTCCCATTTAACTTTTGGAATTTCAATTACAAACTCTCGCATTGCTGAAGGATCAATCCCGCGATGTGCATTTTTAAAATCATCCATTGTGACTTCCATTTTCTCACGAACTTCTGTAGGGATGGGCTGCTCTAAGTCTATATCAGGTAAATACCTTCTCAAAGCATTCATTGCTGCCTCACGAGCAAGAGCCATAAGATCTGCGCCTACAAAACCATAGGTGATATCCGCCAGCTCATCAAGACTAACTTCTTTGCTCATAGGCATACCACGAGTATGAATTTGAAGGATTTCTTTTCGCCCATTTCTATCTGGGGCATCAATTTGTATCTCCCGATCAAATCGTCCAGGCCTTCTTAATGCTGGGTCAATTGAATCAGGAATATTTGTGGCGCCTATCACAATTACTTTTCCCCTGCTTTTCAAACCATCCATCAATGTCAGCAATTGTGATACTACACGACGTTCAACCTCTCCATGTACCTCACTTCTTTTTGGGGCTATCGCATCAATTTCATCGATAAAGATAATTGAAGGAGCATTTTTTTCAGCATCTTCAAATCTTTTTCGCAAATTTTCTTCGCTTTGACCATAAAACTTTGATATAATCTCTGGACCGTTTATTGTATCAAAAAAAGCACCTGATTCGTTGGCTACTGCCTTTGCAATTAAAGTCTTTCCAGTTCCAGGTGGACCATAAAGCAAAACTCCTTTTGGAGGATCAATACCAAGAGTATCAAAGATTTCCGGGTGCTTTAATGGTAACTCTATCATTTCTCTAACTTTTTCGATTTCGTTGTGAAGACCACCAACATCCTCATAACTTACTTTTGGTCCTTCTGTCTCCATTTCTTTTGCTGCTTCTTCCTTTACGTTTATTATAGTATCCTCACTAATAGAAACAATACCGCCTGGCGCTGTGTTAATAATCATAAAAGGAAGAGAACTTCCAAAGAGAGCAATACCTGGTATTATAACACTATCTCCTTTTGTAAGCGGTCTTTTCAAAAGACCTTTTTTAATTAAATTATCAATACCGCTGCCAAACTGTATTTGTTGTCCTTTAGAAATAAGGGGGGCGATTGTCAGCTCTTTTGCTTCTTTTACATCGGCTTTTCTAATTTTTACTCTTTCGCCAAGACCGGTTCCAGCGTTTTTTCTAGTTAGGTTATCTATTCTAATTATTCCTTTTCCTTCATCTGTGGGGTGCGCACGCCATACCACTGCAGCTGTTGTTTTTATGCCTTCTATTTCTATTACATCGCCTATTGATAAATCTAGGTTAACTCTTGTTTGGTTGTCTACTCTTGCTCGTCCGTAACCTACATCTTGTTGGAATGCTTCTGCTATTTTCAAAACAGTTTCTTTTTGAACCATTTAAACTCCCACCAAATTAAAGCTCAATGTGTGTTTTAGGGCTAATGACGGAAGAGGTTATTATATTTTTTCTGCTAATGTTCTGTCTGTACCATTTTACCCAGTTAAAAGGCATATTTATAACAATATGTTTATATAAAATTAAAGTAGATAAAATACTTTTATGAAACTAAAACAATTATCCCTTATATTTGCAATAACTGGAACTATTTTTCTTTATTTTTTAGCAACTCTTTCAAAACCTGTCGCAATAGAGCTAGTAGAAATACCAAGATACGAAGGCAAAAAGATTACAACACAAGGCGTTGTAACAGAATATTTTACAACAAAATATGCAAGTCAAATGATAACACTTAAAGATGAAAACTTCACGGTTATTGTTTATGTAGAAGGAATTACCGATGTCGAGTACGGCGATAAAATTTCTGTTACCGGTGAAATACAGAAATACAGAGAAGACTGGGAAATAATGGTTAATGACAAAAAAAACTTACAGATAATTGAGAAATGGCAAAACATTTCTCTTCCGCTTTGGGTACTTGCACAAAAACCCATATACTATCTTGGACTAAATGTCAATGTCACAGGTTTTATAGATATAGTTTATAATTCTTTTTTTAATCTAGTGGATTTGAAAACAAATACCTCTATACCTGTTTATTTTGAGTATTATCAGGGTGACAATATCTCTTCTGGTAAAAAAGTAACAATTTTTGCTAAATTTATGTTTGATGAACAACAATTAAGATACAAACTTGTTCTTTGTGATGAAAAACACGGGGTTTTTTATGCTTGAACTACTTTTTGTTATTCTCTTTTGTATTTTAGGTGTTTTAACGGGTATTCTCACAGGAATTTTGCCGGGTCTGCATGTTAACAATATCGCTCTTATCCTGCTTTCTTTAACAAGTTTTTTTGTAACTAGTTTTAGTTTTCTTTTAGAATACGGGCTTGATAGTAATTTTATTTTTGTTTTAATTGGTGTTTTTATCTTAAGCTGCGCCCTTTCTCACTCATTTCACGATACTATTCCTTCTACTTTTTTAGGTGCTCCTGATCCAGATACTGCACTTAGTGTTCTTCCCGCTCATGAGCTTTTGCTGGATGGACATGGTTTTGAGGCAGTTTCTTTATCTGCACTTGGTAGTTTTGGGGCTGTTGTATTTTGTTTTCTACTGTTACTACCTATTCGTTTTATTATTGGTAGCCCTGTGTTTTTTTATGAGATTTTAAAAGAAATTATGGTTTTTGTTTTAGTTGCAATTAGTATTCTTATGATTTGTACCGAAAAATCAAGAATTGATATGTTTAAAAAAGGTGGAGTTTTTCCTTGTGTTTTAGGAATGTTTTTTGCTTTGTTTGTTTTTCTTTTATCTGGTTTTTTTGGTTTTGTTGTTTTTGAACTTTTTGTTGATTCACCCATTGGTCTTAATTCCCCTGTTTTGTTTCCTGCACTTGCTGGTCTTTTTGGTATGCCGACACTTGTTACTAGTCTAGTAACTAAACCAGTTATACCAGAACAAGAAGTTTCTGATCCTATTTTGGATTTTAGGACTAAAAAATCTAGTGTTTTATCTGTTGTTACCGGCAGTCTTGGCGGCATTCTTGTAAGTATTATTCCGGGTATTACTAGTGCAACAGGTACAGTTATTGCTATGAATGCTAGAGGGACGTCAGATAAGAGGCAGACTATTGTTACGCTTTCAGCTGTTAATACTGCTTGTGCTTTTTTTGTAGTTGTTATGATGTTTGTTATCTTAAAATCTCGTAGTGGTGCCACGCTTGCTGTTATGAGTCTTATTAGTGTTGAGGAATGGAATGGTTTTTTGCTTCCACAGACTTTATGTTATTTTTTAATTGCTTTGCTTCTAAGTGGTGTTTTTTCTTATTTTTTAACATTAAAGATTGGTAAAATATTTGCAAGAAAATTTGCAAAGGTTCCATATCTTTTATTGATTAAACTTACAATTACCCTTGTTGTTGTACTTGTTTTTTTGTTTACTGGTTTTATAGGGTTACTTGTACTAGTGGTTGCTATGTTTATAGGTTTGTTACCTGTTGAGTTTGGTGTTCGTCGTAGTCATTGTATGGGTATTTTATTAATTCCTGTAATCTTTTATTTTATTTGATTTTTCTCAGATGTCATAGTACTGTAGAAATAACTATCAATTAAACAAATTTTTATAAGCATAAAAAATATAAGTTATTTGTGAGGAAGATATGAAAAAAATTACTAAAATACTTGCATTTATAGTTATTTTAATAATAATTCATACAATAGCTTTTTATTTTATTTTTATTAATAATCAAAATACTTTGTTTTACGAACAATATGATTATAGAACACTAGAAATCATAAAATTAACTCAACCAGCGGATTCGGTGAAAGTTGTTTATGAAACAGAGGATTTTATTTTTTCTTTTGGTTTAAACGATTTTGTTTCATATTTGAACACTTCAACTAATGAAAGTGAAAGTGAGTGTATAAATAAATCTCAAGAGCTTATTTCTTCTATAATGAAGGAAGCACAAATAAACGATACAATAATAATTAACGAAACAACCTTTAGATTTGGATATTCATCATGCGGAAAAAATTTCTTTAAAAATTTTGATGAAGTCGAGCGTTTTTCACTACTTGATACTGGAATTTTTTCACTATTCTATAAAGAAAATAATACATATATTGACAAGATAATATATGAAGAAGGTTCATATTATTATGATATTTTATGGGCTGGAGGCTATATGATATATGTGTTAGAAAACGGTTGTACTGTATATTCTATTTATCGGTGGATGTCATAATTAATTATTTTTGAGTTGTTTTGCTCATTAAATTATATCTTTCTGAAATCATCAAAGTTTCCTGCTAAAAATTGAGATGCGCCTTAATTTTTTAAAAGTTGTTCTTCTATTTTTTCTAATATTTCATCAAAAACAAGATTGTAGTCTTTTCCAACTAATAATGCTGCTATTTCCACTGTTATGTTTTTTTCTTTTTCAAGTTCTATTAACTGTTTTAGTATTGTTTTTTTATCTAGATTTGATTTTTCAACTATTTTTTCAACAATTATATCTAAAATATTTTCATCTTGGTTTTTTTCTTTTTTTGCT